>Ga0214917_10004053_pt1 | contig 16569 bp, 11 predicted proteins | sample LL_1208_BB_MetaG_FD_177983 | JGI IMG/M metagenome (GOLD analysis project Ga0214917, IMG submission 177983) | Freshwater microbial communities from Lake Lanier, Atlanta, Georgia, United States - LL_1208_BB | ecosystem: Environmental > Aquatic > Freshwater > Lake | place: USA: Georgia | collected... | reverse complement strand
GTTTTAACCTCTTTAGCAAGGAGTGCGTGACCCAAAATGTCATGCTCATCCAGTGGTTGTTCAATCAATAACAAATTGAATTCATCTAACTTTGCTAAATGCTTTCCGTCACTTCTTGAATACGCCTGGTTAGCATCAACTTGTAATGGTATATCTGGGTATAGATTTCTTATGTATTTAACCGCTTCGATATCCCAACCTGGCTCAATTTTTAACTTTATTCGTCGATACCCAGCATCAACGTAGGACTTAACCTCTTCCCCTAGCGCCTCTAAATTGTTTGCAATACCTACTGATACACCACACTCAACCTTACTTTTAGTAGCCCCAAGGTATGAAGCAAGTGAAATTTTTTCATCCTTTAACTGAGCATCTAAAATAGCTGTTTCAAGGGATGCCTTTGCCATCTGACCTGCTAAAAAAGGTTTTAAAACAGTTGCAATATCCTCAGCCTTTATTTCAGGCTTTGCTTTGAGTGCTGGAATTAAAAATCGCTTAATCAAATCAATGCAACCTGCTACATACTCTGGTGAATAAAGTGGCTCTGACATTGCCACACACTCAGCCCATCCGGATGTGCCATTCTCATTTGTAACTTTTACAATTAATACTTCACGGGAGGTTTGAGTACCAAATGAAGTTCTAAACGGACGGACTAACGGCAGGTGGATGGTTCTTAATTCAAACTCTTTTATTTTCATATTCGCACAACATATTCACTATTTGTAGAAAAGCCAACTACTTGCCCACCCTTTTCAAATGCTTGCAGAAACTGCTCACGAACCTTGCGTCGCCAGCTTAGATTTTCTTGCTTATCCCTTGATCTAATTGCCACAATATCTGCTGGAATTTGAATCAAAATATCAGTTGGTTTTGGGGTTGAAATTATATCTCGTTTTACTGGATTTTCCCCAACAACTTTCCAACTAACCATCAAGCGATCTGATTCATCCCCTGCATTTAAAGCATCTGGCATATCGCCATAAAAATTTGGGTGATAAGAAGTAATGTTTACCCCCAACTTTATTAAATTTAACTTTGCATTACGGCTCACTAACGGATCGAAGGTCCATGAAATTTCTGAAAAACGATTCTTTTTTGCCCAACGCCACTGATCAATCTTTAATGAATAACCAACACCTTGGTCACGGTACTCATCCAACACAGCAGTCATATGTGAATGAAGGTGTAATCCGCCAGTAGTGGCTGGAAAGGCAAAGGCAGCTCCGACACAATTTCCATCAATAAATGCACCTGAGAGATATGCCCCGCTATGAACCATGGCCATTAGTAAGTTTGGAGTTATTTCGGTTCCACTATCGATTGACCATACTTTGTCAAAAATTAAACGAGCATAATTCTGTTCTGCAATTGAGTTAAGACTGTTTATTTTTATTGCTGATGACATTTAAATTATAAATTATTGATTCAATATATCAAATCCGGGAAAAAAGCTGAAATATCTAAGGCAGCGTCATCTGCGTAGTTCGATTCCATTTTCTTTGGATGTAGAAATTTAGTAGTTTTTAATCGTTTACCACTCACTAAACTCCTCTTTGCAAAAGTAATTTCCATAACATTCGGTATGGGAAAACCTCCCAAAATAGTATATCCACAGCAGTTATTCGGAGCGATAAAAACCACTTCGTGGTATTTTGTTAGTTTAATTAAAATTGACTTAAAGTTTTTCCAAAAATTATCTTCAGAAATCTTATAAAGATTATGAAACTCAACCGTAATAGCGTTGAATTTATCCAAATCACTTAAAGAATTAAGTACTGAATACTCAGCACCCTCTATATCTAATTTTAATATACCGTTTACTCTAGCTGGAAACCCAGCAATTAAATCATTGATATCTACTTCATGTAAATTTCCAAGCGTTGCTCGAATGAAGGACAAATTTTTATGTAAAGTGGGCGGTTTATCAATTGAATTATCTATTTGAATTCCGGTAATACCTAATCTAGCAAGATTTATCTCAAACTCGTTGTTATTTTCAATTCCACCGGAAATAAGAAATTTAGACTTATTAACAGCATTTATCGGCAGTACGTAACCACCATCACCAACTGATCCATATCTCTTAAGTTTTTCCTTTTTTACAATAATAGGACTAATTAGTGAACGAAATTCCTCAGTGCGAGATTGCATAATCTTAGATTTTTGTAGCTTTAATTCATTCGGTGAAGTAATAGATTTAAAATTATTTACTACTGCACCTCTTTGTTGAAAAAATAAAAAAAGCACAAGCCGACAGATCTTATTAATTAAATACTTTTTCATCGATTTTTAAATTTTTCTATGAACATTAATTTAGTTTACACCATAGTAATAGAGCTTACTGTCGGTAAATTTCTGACCATTTATAACATGCATAATTGCTGAACCATTGGAAAGTGATGAAATATTGAAACTTAATTTAGATAAGATATATATCTCTGAAAGATAACTTAGATTTCTCGTTATGGCACCTTTCGGAATTTCGAATTGGTTACGAAGTCCTTCTGAAAATAAACTTTCAGAATCTGACCTAATGCTTTCAATCATCAAGCTGCCAAACTTATCTTCCAATTTCTTTCTAAGTTGGACGTCATCTGTAGACAGAAATAATTTTTCTATTGGTTTAGTTTCTAGATAGACGATAATATCTTTAACAACTTCATTAATATCTGGTTGAATCGGATGACCAGTTGGACCAAGTAAATAATCTGTGCCCCTAAGAAACACGCCTAGTGTTGAATCTGGAACTATTTCTTTTGTTTTTAAAATATGTTCAATGTAAGAATTCGTATAATTGTTCAAGATGATGTGCTTTTTATACATTTTATGGGCTTCTTTTAAAAATTCATTATTCAAAACATATGTGAGATTTCTGCCAGACATAATATGATTTTTTAATATTCTGTCGCCCTCAGAAAGTGTGACACTTTGGCTTTTGTAAGCGTCCGCCAAATCTATATTTGACACTGGTGCAAAGAAGTATTCCCAGGCATTTTTTTTCCCATTAAATTTCCGAATACGAGAATATTCCGTCGAATAATTCTGCATGTCTACGACTGGCTGCATTCCACGTTGCTCCGCATAAATTAATCCTTGTAAAACATGATTCATATTTGAAAACAGACCCGCTCCCGGCGGTTTGCGGCGAATTATGAAGATTTCGATACCTTCATTCTGTTCTCCGAATATCCTCTTAGTTTCGGAAAAAAAATTGACTTGCCTGCCTTTCGAAAGACCGCTCAACTTAATCCAAACTCCCTTTGGTATTATTTTTTTGATTCTATACTTGAGAATTGATTTCATATCTTACCTTTCTTTACTAAAACTTAAATTCAGGATCTAAAGAAAAACGTATCAAAATTAAATACATGCTGCATTAATCTTAAGCAGATTATTGCATGATTCTGGCTAGAGTTGATACCATAATCGAACTAATAATGGTCCAATTTCCTGGAAAAGAAATATCGCATTTACCGTACTGTAAAATTTAACATCAAGATTCCAATTACATAAATTAGCACTAGCGTTACTGCAGATCCTGAAACCTTCCCTAGAGTCAGTTATGCGCACATTTAAGCTACAACTTAAACTTTCATATTATTCATTTTTCTAAACTTGAAAACTTTTTTGTTGTAGTTTTTTAATTTATATAACTAAAGTGCTGCCATTTTAGAAACGCCAGAAGGCATAAATCTGTCAAAATTCAAAAAGGCTTTAAGGTGCAAAAGGCTTATAGAGGCTATTTTTCAGGGTCTATTACCAGTATACGAACAATGACAGTTATTGTGAAAATTCGTGTTAGACTAAAACATGGATCAAATTAGTGAACTCGTTGAAAAAGCCAAAGAAGTGCGTAAAAAATTAATTGAATTTAAAACCAAAAGTGGAATTGGTCATCTCGCTAGTTCTCTCAGTTTAGTTGAACTACTTGTTTCCTTGTACTTCGACCAAAACACTTTTTTTGATCACACAACAGATAGGTTAATTTTTGGAAAAGCTCACGGCGGTCCTGCTGTCTATCCTATTTTAGCAGATTTAGGTTATTTCCCGGAGAAAGAGCTCATAAGCTATGCTAAACCCGAAGGGATTTTACGACTACACCCCGATCAAAGTATCCCTGGATGTACATATGTGGGAGGTTCGCTAGGAAACGCAATTGGTTACGCTTCTGGGTTAGCCTGGGCTAATAGACAAAAGAGATTCGTAGTAGTTTTAGGTGACGCTGAGTTGTATGAGGGAGCTGTCTGGGAGTCGCTTCTCTTTATCTCACACCACCGACTAAATAATCTTGTATTAGTGATTGACAGAAATGGCTTAGGCATTTTGGGAAAAACTGAGGAACTTTTGAAACTTGAACCGCTAAAATCCAAATTTGTGAGTTTTGGATTTGACGTATTTGGTGCCAATGGCCACGACTTGCTTCAATTACGAAAAAGTTTCTCCAAGGCTCCTTTGGCACCAACCTTAATTATTTTAGATACAGTTAAATCTAAAGGCATCTCATTTATGGAAGGTAAAGCAGAATTTCACACCGTGATACCACAAGACGCAAGAGTCGTACAAAAAATGTTAGAGGATCTAAGTTGAAGTCGCATCGTGATGAGTTTATTGAACAACTGTTAGTTGAAGCAAAAAAAAATAGGGACGTTATTCTTATCTCTGTTGACATGGGAGCACCCGCTCTTGATAGATGGCGCACAGAACTTCCCGATCAATTCCTGTTCGCTGGTATCTCAGAGCAAAATGCAATTAATCTAGCTGCGGGTTTATCTAGAGCGGGCAAAAAGCCATACGTTTACATGATGGCGTGCTGGGTGGCTAGGTGTTTTGAGCAGATAAGATATTCTTGCGCAATGGCTGCAAACCCGATAACTATTCTTGGCACTGGAGTTGGATTGGGTTATGCGCCAGCTGGACCTGCGCATGAACCGACGGATGACTTAGCATACATGCGAGCTATAGATGGCATAGAAATAATTTCTCCTTCTTTTCTAGCATCAATAAAACCCATAGTACATTTAACACTTCAAAAACCGAGATTGAGGTACATCAGATTAGAGAGGAGTATGCACCCACATATAAGTGAATTTATTCCAGAGGAAAAGTCCCATGAAATAGTCCAATCAGGTTTCTACGCTTTTAAGAACTTTAGTCCAGCAAAATCAAATTTGAAGATTTCATTGCTTGCCTCCGGGTATATATTAAATAAAACTAAAGAAGTTGGTACAATTTTGGAGGTGGAACATGGGTTTAACGTCCAAATTTTAGATATAATTAGGATTAAACCCCTAAATCCTGTTAAACTCATAGAGATTTTGCAAGGGTCGCGCTTTATAGTAACTATTGAAGAACAAGCTTTGGATGGTGGTTTCGGGGCCGCAATTGCTGAAACGCTTATAGACAACATTTGTCAATTGCCGTGTCTTCGACTTGGCCTACTCCAAGCATATATCTTCGAGAACGGATCTCGAGAGGAATTGTTAAATAAATTTGGTTTGGGACAAGAGGAAATAATTCAAAAAATTTTGACTTTCAGAAATCAAATTAATCGATTAAATCGGACTTGAAATGGATGTACTATTTATAAACCCTACAAATGCATCAGGCTTGTATCAAGAGCTCTCTAGCAAGTTTTCCGCAATTGAAACACCAACCTGGGCACTTTTGTTGGCTCAGTCGGTACGTAATCAAGGTTTTAGCACGGCTATAATCGATGCAAACGCAGAAAATCTTAGCGATGAAGAAGTTCTTTCACGAATACTTGAGTATGCTCCTCGCTTAATATGCTTTGTAGTCTATGGTCAGAATGTAAATGCGGGTACGGCGAGTATGAGTGGTGCAACTCGTACGTCGGCTTACATCAAACAACATTCACCTGAATCAGTTATTTCTTATATTGGCTCATACGTGCAAGCACTACCAAAAAAAGCTCTTGAAGATGAGCCTTCAATAGATTTTGTTTTCACAAATGAAGGAGTTTATACTTTATGGAATATTTTGAAATTACCCTCCTTAACTCTAAATGAATGGAAAAATGTTAACGGAATCGCGTGGAGAAGAATGGGCGAAATTATAATTAATCCTGCCGAAAAAGTTGTCCCGACAGAAAGAATGGATGTTGACTTACCAGGTTATGCATGGGATTTGCTTCCATATAAGACACGCCCACTTGATCTCTACAGGTCACCATTATGGCACGCGCAATATGATGAAAATAAAAGATCTCCCTACGCGGCCATCCAAACTTCACTAGGATGCTTATTCGCGTGCTCATTTTGCATGATAAACATAATTAATAGGGATGACACTGACGAAATTGGAGTGGCAGGAAATTACAGCCAAATGCGGTTTTGGTCTCCACAATTCATGATACAAGAATTCGACAAACTTGCATCGCTAGGCGTTCGTACTATTCGCATAGTCGATGAAATGTTTCTACTGAATCGAAAATATTATTTACCTCTCTGCCAACTATTAGCTGAAAAAGATTATGCGCCGGAGTTAATTATGTGGGCTTATTCGCGAATTGATACGATAAAAAGTCCTGAAATTTTAAGCTTAGTGCGCTCAGCTGGGATAAGGTGGCTTTGTTTGGGAATTGAAAGTGCCGAAAGGAGTGTAAGACTAGAAATCTCAAAAGGAAAGTTTGAGGATATAGATATAAAAAAAGTTATCGATCATGTGCATAATGCGGATATTGAAGTTTTAGCAAACTACATAGTGGGGCTTCCAAATGAAGATCAAACAACTATGCAAAAAACTCTTGACCTATCGGTAGAACTTTGTACGTCTGGGTGGAATATGTACACTGCAATGGCGCTTCCCGGAAGCGCCTTATACAAGCACGCCCTAAACAACAAATATCCTCTACCTGAAAGTTATGAAGCTTACTCATGGAGTTCATACAGTTCAACTCCAATGCCAACTGAATACCTACTTCAATCTCAGATTCTAGAATTCAGAGATAAGGCATTTAATCTCTACCATACCAACCCAAATTTTTTACAGAGAGTTAAAACTAAATTTGGTGAAAAAGCTGTGCAAAACATCCTAGATATGGTTAAAGTAAAATTAAAGAGAAAGGTAATTGAAGACGCCCTCAAATAGGTTTATTGTAAATAAATTTATAAATTTGAAATCAGATTTAACTTGAATAATTTGAGAAGGAAAATATTCTTGATGTGTTCAAAAATTTTGTTCGCCGATTTTAAATAATTAAGGTTCATAACTAATGTAAGCGTATCAGATTTAAAATTTTCTTAGTCAGCAAGCAGACTAATTACTTTCACCCCTGAGTATTATAGACGCTTCCCTTACCTTCCTAAATTTGAATTTATGCAAAATATCTCTCACCATTTGATTTATATGCAAAGCAAAATGTTATTTCTCTTCCTTCTGCACCATAGATAGGAATAGGCTTGTCGGATATTTATTAATTGAGAAAGCTGCTGGTATCTTCTTTTAAAAAGTATTCGAAATAAGACGTCAATCTACCCAACACTATGAGTAATTTTTTTATGCTTTCGAAAAAAGCACAAACGTCCATTCGTCTTGAGAAAAATGCCCAACTATATTGAGTTGTATCGCCTTTCAAAATCTTTAATTGAAAATAGATTGACATTTTCATGAGAAATTGATTTCCGGGCTTTATTTTCTAAAACCCACTCTAATCTATGAAATTCGATGTAGGCCTTGGATTTAGGACTACGCAGAATCAAGGAGGAAATGTACATAAATGGATCTGCGATATGAGGTAAAACGCACTTTAAATAAAATTTTTCCACTATTTTCCTGAATTTGTTCTGGTTTAAAATAGTATTTTCTTGAATTATAAGTCGGCTCTATGAGCGTTGGGTCCTATGCAATGGCATTGATATTTTATTAATTTAAACTTTGTGCGTATTTGCCTTGTCCACAACCAATATCTAGAATATTAAGTAAATTGGTTTCTTTACAAAAGACTTAAATATATAATTTAAGCAACTAAAAACTATTATTAGTGTAATTACAGGTATCATAAAGATCGAAAGATGAATCTAATTTGGCATTGTACTACTAATTGTCTACTGCATCGTTAGTGGTTTGACTTTTCCGATTTGTTGTTGCACAGCCAACTTAAATGAATCAAAATATTTGGAAGCATTAGCAGGTACTTGAATTGCTGAAAAGTTCTCTGCTCCTTAATCAAGTAACTTGGAAGGTTAGTAACCAACTCTTTTCATTCCACATGTTCACGTGCGCCCGCAGGGATTCGAACCCCGAACCTTCTGATCCGTAGTCAGATACTCTATCCGTTGAGCTACGAGCGCTTATGAAAGGACTACTGAGACCACCCTATCAAATAGTAAGAAGAAAAACACTCTCATTAACTTATTCTAGCTATCAAGATATTTATTTTTGAGGAGGTACTTGCGCTGACTAAGGAGTAAGAAAAAAATATATACAACTTCGAAACTAATTCGAAAGACTTGTCGATAATTTATTTTTGAACCAGGAATGTCAGACCATGATGTTACTGGCTCCTCCCATACATTAATCTCTTTTTCTTTGTACTTTAAATATCGAATAGAAAACTCTATGTCAAAAAACCACTTGGTTTTAAAAGGCTCAAGAAAAATTGACTTATAATCATCTGAGTATCTATATAGTTTGAAACCACTTTGAGTATCGTATGGAATTTCTCTCCACACCAAACCAAAAAGTGAGGTAATTAGTCTTGCAACAATATGTCTTGCATTATTTCTCTCAATATTTCTACCGGCTAATTTAACTCTGGAACTGTATATGGCATCATATCTTTTAATCGATTTTGCCATTCTGATAATTCTTGAAACATCATCTAATGCAAAAGCACCATCAGAATCCAAAAACCCAATCCACCCAATATTAGACAATTCATGCGAAGCAAAAACTGCCCCGTATACTATTGCCTTTGATTTTCCCACGTTACGTTCGATGCGTAAATCCATTACATTATTTTTCATGCTTTGTTTTTTTAACATTCGACTTGTGCTATCAGTGCTACCGTCATCAATAAAAATCCAAATAGTATTCTTGATTTTGCTTAATTCATCAAAATAAAAAAGGTTTAGTCGCTCCGCTTCATTGAAGCAAGGTACAATGACAACAATTCTTTTATCCAAAATTATTTCGATTCGTATTTACATTTTTAACTTCAGGCGTGAATTGTGTGATCCTGCTTATCCCCAAAAATAGGAATATGTAGAAAACAAAACTAGATAAATAAGTATATCTACCGTTATCGCCAATGTATGCAATTGATGTATTTAATATCCAGCAAGATAAAAATAAAAAAGCGAATACAATTTCTCGGGTATTAATCAATCTGTAAATTGTTATCCTTGACAAACTCAAAGTTACGATAATGATCCCAAGCAGAAAAGTTATTGCAGGAGATAATAAGTGCAAGGAAATGACAGTGTCAAACGGAATAAAAAACAGGCCACTCATAAATTCTTTATGAGAATCAGAATTTATAATTCTTAATCCAAAGGTATCACCTGAAATCATCAATTGATTTAATTGAATTGACTTTATTTGTAAGTAATCCTTTGGAAACTTTGCTATAAAACTTAACCAAGAATTTCGGATTTCGTTGTATTTATCAGTTTTCATATTTGATGAAATTAGAATTTTCGATTGACGGGAACTTGCCTCGTTGAAAACTTCCAAGCCAATCTCGGATAGATTCAGTGACCAACCCCCCACGCTTTGCCAAGTATTTACTCGGAAATCTCCACAAATTTCGTAATCTGAATAAGTTGTATTAGAGAATTTGTTAAGCAACGCTATTCCATGTTGTCTAACCTCGTCGCTAGTCGACAAACAAGTCATTGAAGCCACATCAGAAATTATGACTTGAAGCTGTGGATGCACTTGTTTATACTCAGTTGTCAAATACATTATACGTTCGATGCAAAGTGGCGAAAGTATAAGAACTATTATAAAAGTTAAATTTTTCAAATTAATTTTACGTAAATAAATAGCGGGCAGTAGTGTGGCAAAAAACAGCCATGGTCTGAAAGCAACTGCCAAAACAATTAATGTAGTACCGATAAAAAATATTCCTTTTTTGCTAATTTTCGAAAAGTTATTTGACAACAATATAAGTCCGCACCCAAGAATATAGAATGACGTCATTGCAGAATCTCTAGTTAGATATCCTGAGAATGATAAAATTAGATAACATAAAATAAAAAACATTATTTGCCTGGTTTTGTTAACTAGTTCGATATTTTTACTAATTAGTATCAAACCTGTCGTAGCGCAAACCATTTGTAGAATTAGTAGCCATAGTCCCCAGGGAAAAATTAAATTTGGTATGTTGCCATAAAAAAAACCATTAAATCCACCCCAAAGATCTATCGGATTTTCACCTAGAAAAGACCTTCTTGCCGCAGCGATATCTCCGCCTTCAAAACTACCGTCCCATGAAAAAATAGTTGAAATTATGGATAAAAAAACAATGAATAGAGCAGTATGTCTAGGTTTAGTCTGCACCTTCAGATTATAACATCTAATTAGATTAGTTGATTCTCATAAAAGAATTTTTGGATCGTTGGATAGATAAGTTCAGCACCAAAATTTGATAAATGGTTAGAATCTAAATATAGCCAATCGCTAAGAAATCTTGTGCATTTTGTTGAATTACAAAAAACTGGTATTAAATCTATGACAAATATACCTCGGTTTCGTAACTTATTTTCAAAAGTGCGTTGAATTAACAATCCTGGAAACTGATCTAGATTTAAATTTTTAGCACTAGGCATACTGTACCTATAGTCGCTAAAAGGGGTTGATTTATATTCAGGTATTTGTGAAAACAGTATAACTTTGGACGAATTGTTATTTACTGAATCCAACGTTTTAGTGAAGACTTTCTGCCACAATTCTTGCGACAATTTTATACTGCCATTATCTACGGAGCCATTTTGATACGCAATAAATATTCGGCTAGGCTTAAATTTTTTAATGTATTCTATCCTTTTAGCGTTGGAATCTACACACCATTTTGGAAATAGGTGGTTCAATTCTTGCGAGAGAGTTGGATCAAAAAACCTACATTTATTCCAAACTGAAAGGCTAGAATTAGATCGCTTTGCAAATTTGGATAGAACTCCTTGAATTGCACCCGCATGAGAGTCACCTAGTAAAAGCCAATTTTGCTTCACAGTACCTCCAATTAAAATACATGGCTCTTGAATTTGCCCTAGCTTGCAATTAGATAATTCTCCTGCTGCATAATTGTCACGGAAATTTATTGAAGATTTATTTTGTACAGGAAAAATATAATTTAAAACAAGCACAACGGTAATGCTGAAAACCGGTAGCAAATATGAAGTTGTAATCAATTTTTTATGCTTGACAAAAAATCTCTGCTTGTCACTCTTATGAGACTGTGGAATTTTGTGATTTATTTCTATATATTTGTAACTAAAATTTGATAAAATTAAAATAATCACTATTGCAGCTACATAGTATAGAAACTGTAAATTTGTTGAGAAGGCGTTGGTATTCAAAATAAACAGTATCGGCATGTGATACAAATATATTGAATAAGACCTGTCCCCAATCCAGACTAATATACTGCTTACATACTTTATTTCTTTACTTACATTAGAAATTAGATATATACCGATGCCAACCAAAATCAAATTAGTTCTATAGTTATTAATAATATTTATCCTTGAAAAAAGTGAATAACAAACTGCAATAAGTAATAGTGATGAAGTTGTTTTCTTCAAATTTATGTGTTTATTTTTATTAGTTGCGAAAGTTGCAAATATTCCACCAAGTGCAAATTGCCATAATCTGTTTGAAGTTAAATAAAAATCAGAAAATTTACCTGTAATAGCTAGGGTGTCTAAACCAATTACTCCAAAAAGATTTGAGTGAAAAATAAATATACACTTCGAAATTAAGCTTACTAAAATTATTGTCAAAAGGAATATTCTATATTCCTTTACACTTTTATTGATTAATTTTGAGAGAAATAAAACTAAAATTGCAAAAAGGAAATATGATTGCATCTCTACGCCAAGCGACCAGAAATGGGTTAGTGGGGAAGACGAATTAAAATAATCACCTGAATAATTCAAAGCCGCTAAATTTCCAAAACCGAATATGGAAAGTATCGTGATATAAAACTCAGGACCGCTTGGCTTTTTTGGACTAGGTCCAAGGAAAAAGAACAATGCCCAAACTACTAGAATACTGACTCCCAGTGCAGGGGCTATCCGATAAATCCTGCGCAATAGAAATTTCTTCACATTCAAAATTAATGATTTGTTGGACGTAGACTTACTAATATCAAAAATTTGTGGAAAAATTAAAAAGCCTGACAAGAAAAAGAATGCGTCAACACCTAAATATCCGTGCATAAATCTTTCTGGAAATGAGTGGAATAGAACAACTGCAATTACAGAAATGGCTCTGATTTGCTGGATGTCTCTGCGCAGTAATTTAGGTTTTGTGCTCTCAACAAACTCCATACTGCTCAAACCCGATTTCGACCTATTTGAATAAGTTTTAGTCTATTTGGTATTTTTGACCTTGGCTTGTTAAGAATTTGGCCAGAAATAATTTCTTCGGCATTGATTTTTTCCCAAGATGTTTGGTTGATAACTTCATGCGTGGGTTTTAAAAGCTTTGTAATTCCTTCAGAAACTTTAGGTGTTTTTAAGTTCTCAATTATTAAATCAACCACATCTCTTGAATCACTTTTATTAGTTCCGATAACTCCGGTAGGGCCTCGTTTTGCCCATCCAGTTGCGTATACATTGTGTTCAACATGCCCAGCTATATTTGGAATCCGGCCATCCACAATTTTTATGCCATGAAATTCAATTGCATCATACCCAATTGCAGTTATAACTAGGCCAGTTTTAATTGAAAAAGTTTCATTTGTAGTGATCACTTTTTTCCCAGTTACTTTATTAACAGAGAAAACGACCTCAGATACTCTGTCTTTTCCTTTGATCTCTAAAGGTGATGCTAAAAATTTTATCTCAAGTTTTCTTTTCACCCCTTTTTTCGGATGTTCGGCAATTATTTTCATTGCCTCAATATTATTTCTTATATCTTTTTCAGTCTCAACCATTTCAGCAATCCGACTCGTTGCGGAATTAACTTGCTGCAGGTCAATATAGACATCGGTGTTTTTCACTTTCTGAAGGTCTCTTAGCTCAGGTGCTGTGAACGCGGCATGTTCTGGCCCTCGCCGTCCACAAATAATCACCGTACGAATACTAGAATGCTTCAAAGCTAACAACGCATGATCTGCAATATCTGTTAAATCAAGCTCTGTTGGATCAATCGACAAAATCCGAGCTACATCCATTGCTACATTTCCTGCCCCTATCACAATTGCCGTGTCGCTTGATAGATCGACATTAAGATCAACATAATCGGGGTGGGCGTTGTACCAAGGGACAAAATCTGCGGCAGATATTGAATTCGCTAAATCTTCGCCTGCTATACCCAAACTTCTTCCTTTTGCGGTACCTGTTGCTAAAACTACAGCATCATATTGCTCTTTTAAATCCTTTAATGAAACGTCTTTACCAACCTCAACATTTGCAAATAATCTAAAGTTTGGTTCCTTTGCAATCTTTTCAAAAACCCTAGATACAGTTTTTATCTTTTGGTGATCGGGTGCTACACCACTCCTCACTAAACCCCATGGGGTAGGGAGTTTTTCAACCATATCGATCTGAAAAAATAAATCATTGGTTTGTGAATTTTGCAATGCTTGCGCGGTGAAATATCCGGCCGGCCCAGCCCCAACAATTGCTATTTTGTATCTCTTCATATTTCGCTTAAACCAGTTATAAGGGTATACATTTTCACCTTATGCTAAAACAATATTTAAAAATTTTTGTGAAAGCATTCTTTGATTACAATTATTTTGATATTTTTCATAAATTAAAGTGGACATAGAATTTAGTTTATCATGGTCGCTAATTAAGTTTCTGATTTTATCAACTAGTTCAATAGAATTTCCTGGAGAAAAACACTCGACTTCAAATCCTTCTGTAAATAGTTCTGTAATACCTTTATTACCGGCAGTTAAGTAAGGTGTAGCTAAAAATCCAGCTTCAAATGCTTTGTGGGGAATAGTTCTATTAAGTCGATTATGTTTTGCCAGCTGACCAAGCATTATTGTACAAGACTTTTGTAATTTAGAAATTTTGCCTCTTGGTAATATATCTCGACTTACAAATGAGTTCTTGCTGAAATCAATGTTTATTGGCAAGCCAGGGCAAAACACCCAAAAAGTGATCTGATCTTCACTTAATATCTTTGTAGCTTCCGCTAGAATTTGTATGCCTGCTTCGAGATTATACTTACCACGAAATAGAACAATCTTCGAGTTCTGAAAGTAGTCTGGAGGGGTTACATATGTATTATCCAAATAAAAAGACTCTTCATCGAAGCCGGTATATAGAACACGACATTTTTTACTTCTAACAAAAAAGAGTTTGGAATAAAAAGTTTTTTGTAAATTACTTTCTAAAATTATTTTTTTTGCAAGATGTGATGACATGAAATCAATAAAGTAATTTTTTATTGCAATCGATCCAAAAATTCCATATCGTTTTCTTGAGATTACCGTTCCTTCAAAAAGAGACCATCCGGCATCCAAAACTATATTTTTGCCCAAAAAAAATCTAACAAAAGGGACTAAATACTGGCTTGGAGACATTACGACAAAAATATTGTCTTTAGCAACTTGCTTTTTGATTTGCAGAAATTGTTTAATTAAATTGCTTGAATCAATTTTTATAAACTCAACATTTGCACCTAATTTTCTTGCCCCATTAAAATAAGTCCAGCTCCTCGAATAGCCTGGCTCTCCAATTGTTAAAAATATGATTTTCTTAGGACTCAACATCTCCCCAATTCGGTTTTAAAGTTGGATCTATTGCTTTCGTGTGTTGCTAAAAATCCCGCGGAGACGAGAGGATTTGAACCTCCGAAACCCTTTAGGGGTTAACCTCATTAGCAGTGAGGCGCACTAGACCGGGCTATGCGACGTCTCCAACACACAAAGATTACCGCTGATTGCTCACCTCTAGCCAATTTAAGCCTCTTAGGTAGGCTTATCAAATGAATTCAGGGAGTAATACCAACAATAATGAAAAAGGTGTTGAAGTGAGAACCCACGATATGCCAATTGCTGATGCGATGACAGAGTTTATGAAAGAGGGCTGGGCGCCTTCACCACTTACCGGAATCACCGCTCATCCTTCAATTCCTTATACAAAACTACGCAGAGATAAATTATCTAAACAATATGTTGGCAAGAGATTAATTTTTCCATCAGGTTCTTTAAAGGTAAGGAGCAATGACTCTGATTACCAATTTAGAGCTCACTCAGCCTTTAGTTGGTTTACTGGAATTGTTGCATCAGATTGTGTTCCTGATTCCTTATTTGTAATGGAGCCAAATAGCTCAGGCCATGAAGCGTTGCTATTTATTCACCCAAGGTCGCCACGAAATGACAGTGAGTTTTATAAGAACACAAGATTTGGTGAGTTTTGGGTAGGTAGAAGAATGAGCTTGGAGGAGACTGAGACAAAGTATGGAATTAAAGTAAGGCAGATTGAATCAATAGAGGAGTTCTTAAAAGACAAGAAAGATACTTTGCTTGTGCGGGGTGAGGATTCTGCGATTGATAAATTAGTTGAAGAAAATAAAGAAAGTGAGAAAGAGTTCTTAAATTACATCTCTGTTCTGCGGGCGGTAAAAGATAAGTATGAGATTTATGAGATGCAAAAGGCAATTGACGCTTCCGTTCGTGGTTTTGCCGATATGGTCCGTGTTTTTCCAGCTGCAACAGCAGTTCCAAGAGGTGAGCGAGTAATAGAGGCTGCCTTTTATGGCAGAGCACGTCTTGAAGGCAATGACAATGGCTACCCAAGCATTGTTGCATCTGGCGCTCATGCTTGTGTATTACATTGGATTAAAAATGATGGTGATGTATTACCAGGAGATTTAGTTTTAATTGATGCAGGCGTTGAGGTTGAATCTCACTACACCGCAGATATCACAAGGACTTTTCCGGTAAATGGAAAGTTCACCGAGGCACAACGTAAAATTTATATGATCGTTTACAAAGCCCAGCAAGCAGGAATTGCTGCGGTAAAGCCTGGAGCAAAATTTAAAGATTTTCATGCAGCCTGCATGGTTGAGATTGCAAAGGGAGCTGAAGAGCTTGGCGTATTGCCAATGAGCGCTGAGGAATCATTAAAGCCAGAAAATGGATTACACAGAAGATGGCAATTTCATGGCTCAGGTCATCATCTTGGTATTGATGTCCATGATTGCGCTCATGCTAGAAAAGAGCAGTACTCCGAGGCGGTATTAGAGGCTGGCATGATTTTAACTGTTGAGCCTGGTTTTTATATTCAACCAGATGACACATTGTTCCCAGAGGAGTATCGAGGAATTGGTGTGAGAATTGAAGATGACATCTTGGTTACAGAATCTGGAGCTAAAATATTAAGTAACGCACTACCTCGTCACCCAGATGAGGTTGAAGCG
>Ga0214917_10004052_pt1 | contig 16577 bp, 13 predicted proteins | sample LL_1208_BB_MetaG_FD_177983 | JGI IMG/M metagenome (GOLD analysis project Ga0214917, IMG submission 177983) | Freshwater microbial communities from Lake Lanier, Atlanta, Georgia, United States - LL_1208_BB | ecosystem: Environmental > Aquatic > Freshwater > Lake | place: USA: Georgia | collected... | reverse complement strand
TCTCGAACGGTCCCTTGAAATGGCTCAGGGCGCCACCCATGGCGTTCTGGATTTCACCGCGCGCGTTTCCACCCAAGGGAGGGCGTTTTCCCAGGGTGACCTCGGCGACCGACTCCTCGCCGTCGCGAAGGTACTTGAGCTTCACGATGTCGCCGGGGCGGGTGCGGGAAAGCGAGCGGATCATCTCCTCGGCCTTGGCGACCTTGGCGCCGCGCACCTCGATGATGATGTCGCCCACCTTGATGCCGGCCTTGGCGGCGGCGGAATCCTCCTTCACATCCTCAACCTTGGGGCCGGGATCACCCTCGCCCAAGGTCACCCCCATGAAGCCGCTCGTGGTGGGGGCGTTGCGTTCCCGAAGCTTGTCCTCGCGCGTTGCCACGCTCACCACGCCCGCGGCGGCAGGCAGTTCACCCGATCCGGCGACACAGACCCAGTTGCCCACCTCGGCGACCTTGCTGTCCGCCCAGGTCACCGCCTGAAGCCCCTTGGCGTCAATTTTGATCATTGCCAGATCGTTTTTTTCGTCCACGCCCACGATAACAGCGGGGAACGACCGCCCGTCGGACAGCTTGCACACCACCTTCTCGTGGCGGATCTCGCTGGCCTTGGTCAGGATGTGCCCGTCGGGTTTCACGATCGTGCCCAGGCAGACCACCTTGCCCTCGCACATCACCGCCACGGTGGCCTTGGTGGCTTCCGACACAACCTTCTGGAAGGCTGTCAGGTAACGCGTGCTGTTCTTGTTGGAAATCGCCCGCTCGTTGGCCTTGGTGTCGTCGGCCCGAACGGGAGTCGCGCAGGCGATGGCCAAAAATCCGCCCAGGACGACTCGCGCGGTGCTGCCTGTCATCGGATCGGTCTCCTTCTCCTTGCCGCGGGCCTGACGCCGCGCATCGGCAGGTCAATTGGGCCTTTTGCCAAGCTTCACGCTGATTTCCTTGTTCTTGCCATCCCGGGTGTATTCCACCTTGATCTCATCGCCCGGCTTTTTCCGGGAAAGCATGCGCGGCAGTTCCTCGGGGGAGTTCAGTGCCTTGCCGTCGATCTTGACCAGCAGGTCCTTCGCTTTCAGGCCGGCCTTGGCGGCGGGCGAATCAGCCAAAACCTCGGCGATTTCAAGACCGTTGCTGGTTTGAGTCACCTGAACTCCCAGGTATCCGGCTTGGCCTGAACGGAAAAGGTCGAAAAATCCGCCACTTCCACCCCAAACCTCAGACTTCACCAGCCTGTCCCATGTCTCTTCGTAGGTGTCCACCGGGACATGGAAGTTCACATTCAGGCTCAAGCCGATGCGGCTATGGATTCCAATCACCCGGCCTTCGAGGTCAAAAAGCGGGCCTCCGGAGTCGCCCCCCACCAATGTGCAGTCGGTTTGGACGGTATTGCCATCCACCTTCAGGATTCGGCCCACCCGCACCACGGGAGTCCGCCCCTGCTGGAATCCCCCGGGATGCCCGATGGAAACCACCCACTGGCCGGGTTTCAAAGTTTTCGACTTTCCAGCCTCGGCGCAGTCAAAGGTTCCCTTGTCCATGATCTTGATCAAGCCGCTGTCGATGCCGTTGTTGGCGCCCAGGGTTTTGCCCTTAACACGCCGGCCTGAAGGCAAAACCAACTGGCAGTCGCGATCCGCGTTCCCGGAGACATGCCCGGCGGTAAGAACATAAAACCCGTCATCCTTCTTGATGATCACCCCGCTGCCGGCGGAATTGCCCACGAAAATGCCCACCGTGGTTTGGCGACACTTGGCCACCACCTTCTTCACCTGCTCCTGAAGGGCCTTCAAATCATCGACTGATTCGGGGACAAGCCGATCGTTAAGGGCGGGCTTGCGCTCGGTGGCGACATCGGAAGGCTGCTGGGCCGTGGCGTCAAAAGCCAGAAGCCCAACAAGAGCCAACGGAGCCAGCCACCTCAAAAACGCGTGCTTGAATTCGAAGGTCATGTCACGCCTCGCATCAACGGGCCCCAGGGAAGGGGCACCTTTCGTGCTGCGCGGGTGGGGTGAGGCTCCCGCGGAATGATGGCCCCGTGGGCATGGGCCCCCGGATGTGCCAGCATCTTCAATATATCCTCATCGAAGGCACTCGGTACTTGTCCCTTTACGATTTTCGGGCCCCGCGGTTCGCTTCTTCCGACACTGTTGAAATAATCCAAGAGGGCAGTTTGCGCCAAATTTGCCGGTACTGGTGCTCTTCAGGCCATAATTTCCTTTTCCACGCACCCTTTCACATCGGTCAGGCGCATGTCCCGACCTGCGTGGCGGAATGTCAGGCGCTCGTGGTCGAGGCCAAGCAGGTGCAGAATCGTCGCATGCCAGTCGTGGACATGCAATTTTCCAGCGACGGCCTCGAATCCCAACTCGTCCGTGGCGCCATGCACATGCCCGGCCTTCACTCCGCCGCCTGCCATCCACATGCTGAAACCCTTGCTGTTGTGGTCCCGGCCATCCCCACCCTGGCTGGTGGGCGTTCTGCCGAATTCCCCGCCCCAAACCACCACGGTGTCGTTCAGCAGTCCCCGCGCCGACAGGTCGGCCAGCAATCCGGCAATCGGCTGGTCGATGGCCCGGGACGAATTGGCCAATGCCTCGCCGATGCCTCGGTGGTGATCCCACCCCGGTTGGCACAGTTCAACAAAGCGCACCCCGGCCTCGATCAGCCTGCGGGCCAAAAGGCACTGGTGCCCGAAATTGCGCGAGGCGTTGTCATCCAAACCGTAGGCCGACTGGGTGGCCGCCGATTCTTTGGAAATATCAAGGATTTCAGGCAGTTCACCCTGCATCCGGTAGGCAAGCTCGTAGCTGTCCATCAATCCGGAAATAAGTGGATCGGCGGGCCCGGTGGGAGTGGCCTGCCTGTTGAATTCCTGGATCAGGTCCAACTGAAGCTTTTGCTTGCCGCCCCGGGCCTCACTGGGAGGTGTCAGGTTGGGAATGCGCGCCGAGGCCATGGGCCGGCCGGCCTGTCCCAACCGGGTGCCCTGGTAAACCGCTGGAAGGAAGCAACTGCCGTAGTTGGCGGTGCCGCCGTTGTTGGCCGGCGGGGAAATGGAGACAAATCCGGGGAGGTTCGCGTTTTCGGTCCCTAGGCCGTAAAGCACCCACGAGCCGAGGCTTGGACGGGGAAACTGGAAAAGCCCCGTGTGCATCTGCAGGAAAGCCTGCGGGTGGTTCGGTTGGTCGGTGTGCATTCCCCGCATCAGGCACAGCTTGTCAGCGTGTTTGCCAAGCTCGGGCAAAGTTTCACCGATTTCGATTCCGCTTTGGCCCCGCTTGGGGGCCTTGAAAGGCGAGGCGAACAGCTTGGCTCCGACCAGTCGCCCCCGGTTGATCGTTTGCCCATCCGCTTTTGCCAATGCCGGCTTGGGATCGAATAGGTCGATGTGGCTTGGCCCGCCATCCATGCACAGGAAAATGACACGGGTGGCGCGCGGTGGGTGATGGGGAGACCTAGGGGCCAACGGGGATTCCGCAGCGAGCGTCGGGCGGGCCTGAAGCGCGGCGTGCGCCAGCACCGCGAAGCCGGATGGGGCGGCGGCGACCATGGTGCGTCGATTCATCATCAGTCGGTTCTCCGAGGGAATTTTTCAGGGAACAAGCAAAAAGTCGGCCGAGGCCATTTGGGCATGGGCCAAGGCCCCGAAGGCCTCCACCCTCGCCCTTTGCGGCAATCCGCCCCGCTTGCGGGTGAACAATTCGAGGAAAGCCGACGCGGCGTCCAGTTCATGGGGGCGCGCCGGGCGGTTCCAGATGACCTTGGCCATGTGGGCCACCCGCTGCGCGTCGGTGCCTTCCAGTTCCAGGATCTTTCTGGCCAGTGCCTCGCCGCTGCGGACCATTTCCGGGTTGTTGAGAAGGAAAAGTCCCTGCGCCGGTGTGGTGGTGGGATGGCGTTCGGGAACAATCAGGCTGGGGTCGGCGCCGTCAAAAAGCGCCAACGACTCGGGCGCCGCGTCGCGCAGCACCGGCAGGTAGATCGAGCGCTTGTTGGTGGCGATCTCCCCGGCGCCATTTCCCATCGGCCCGATCGCCGGCCCCTCGCTCGATTGAGGAAGAAGGGTTCCGCGGAGGGGTTCCAGGTCGATCCTGCCGGAGACGGCGAGAATGGAATCGCGCAGTGATTCGGCATCGAGGCGGCGGCGCTCATGGCGCCACCAAGTGGTGTTGTCAGGATCCTTCTCCATGCCGTTGGCATCCGTCTCATGGCCCAAGCGGTAGGTTCGGCTCAGGGCGACGGCGCGTATCAGGTGCTTGGTGGATCCGCCGTGGGATAGAAATTCCGAGGCCAGCCAATCGAGCAGGGCCGGGTTGGTTGGCGGGGTTCCCGCCGCGCCAAAGTTGTCTCCGCCGGGCACCAGGCCGCGTCCCATCATCTGTCGCCAGATCCGGTTGGCCGCGACGCGCGCCGAAAGCGGGTGGCCGGCGATCCATCGGGCCAATTCCAGCCTGCCGCTTCCCTTGCGCACCTTTTCCGGCGTGCCGCCTAACGATCGCGGCAGGCCGCGCGGGACTGTTTTCCCCGGATGATCGATCTCTCCCCTCTCGTATATCGGAACATCTGGCTGGAAGAACCTGTCCTTGGCGCCCATGGCCAGCCGTTTCGGCTCGCCGTTGTCCTGGTAAAGCTCCAGCCTTCCCTGCGCGATGCCCTGCTGGATGCGGAGGCGCACCCCCTGCAGGCTCACGAACGCCGCGGACGGATCCCTTGCCCGAAGGTTTTCCAGTTCCTCGCCCAGCATGTCGCGGCGCCGCCTGATCGCCGCCACCTCCTGGGGCAAGAGGGCCTCGCGGCCCGGCGATGCCTTGTCGGACAGGGTGATGAGTCGCGATGGGTGCTGCGCCTGCACCAGCCTGATGGTTCCGTAGCAGGTGTCGGTGCCGCGGAAGATGCCGGCCAGGGCGGTGTATTCAGCCTGGGTGACTGGATCATGCTTGTGGTCGTGGCACCGGGCGCAGGCGACGGTCAGGCCCAAAAAGGCCTGGGTGGTCGCGTCGATCTGCTCGTCGGCCAGGTCCATCGCGAATTGCGTGGCGTTGCGTTCATTGAGCGCCTTGGCTCCCACGGCAAGAAAGCCGGTGGCCACCCGGTTGGCGTCTTTACCGGAGTCCCCGCTCGATGGAACAAGGTCACCCGCCAGTTGTCGGATCACGAAATCGGCATGGGGCATGTCGGTGTTGAAGGCTTCGATCACCCAGTCGCGGTATCGCCAGGCGTGCGGGAAGCTGAAGTTCACCTGTTTGCCGGTGGACTCGGCAAAGCGCGCCACATCCAGCCAGTGCCGGCCCCATTTCTCGCCAAACCGCGGGCTGGCCAGAAGCCTGTCAACAACCTTGGCATAGGCGGCGTCAGAGGGATCGCGGAGGAACGCGTCGACTTCGTCGGCTGATGGCGGCAAGCCGGTCAGGTCGAGGTGGATTCTTCTGAGGAGTTGGGCCGACGGGGTGTCGGCCACCGGATGAACCCCGACGGCTTCCTGCGAGGCCCGTGTGAACCGGTCGATCATGGTTGTCGCCCACTGGCCGTCCTTGGTGGCGGGCGCCTCGGGCCTTGCCAGCGGAGCGATCGACCACATGGCTGTCGCCGCCTTGCCGTTGGCGGCGGATTCCGCCGGATAATGGGCCCCTTGGAGGATCCAGGTTTCCACCGAGGCGACCGCGTCATCCCCGAGCTTTCCATTGGGGGGCATCTTTTGCGCGCCCTCCTCGTGGCGGATGGCCCGGAGCATGGTGCTGTCTCCGGGCTTACCGGGAACCACCACCGGGCCTCCGTCGCCTCCGCGCCTCACACCCTCGGCGGTTGAAAGGTCGAGGCCTCCCTTCACCTTACCGGCCTTGGCCGAGTGGCAGGAGAGGCATCTGGATGCCAGGAGCGGGCGGACCTTCGATTCGAAATGCCTCAGGCTTTTTTCATCGGGCGCTTGGGCCGCGGCGAACATGCCCAAGCTGATCAGGAGGTTCATGGCCGCGTTCCTCCAACAAATTTTTCCACGGTCATGATGAATGGCAATCCATGAAGAAATGCTGAACATTTCCATGGAAAGCAATCCCATGATCGCATAAATTGCGATCTTCCTCACCCCATTTCGGAGCAACCCGAACATGCGTTCAACCGATCGTCGTCGATTTTTAGCCGCCGGTGCCGCCTTGGCCGCCAGCGGACTTGCCGGCCGCGCGTTTCAGGCCCCCAGCGACCGCCTCAGGCTTGGGTTCATCGGCGTGGGCAAGATGAACAGCGGCCACCTGGGCCATTTCCTTGGCCAAAAAGACTGCCAGGTGTTGGCGGTGTGCGATGTTGACACCACCCGCCGTGAAAATGCCAAGAACACCGTGGAAAAACGCTACGCCGATGCCACCAAAAGCGGCGCTTACAAGGGTTGCCAGGCCGTTGTCGACTACCGGGAAATCCTTTCCCGCCCCGACATCGACGCCGTGGTGATCGCCACGCCCGACCACTGGCATGCCATTCCCGCCATCGAGGCGATTCAGGCGGGCAAGGATGTCTATTGCGAAAAGCCGCTCACGCTCACCATTCACGAGGCCAAGCTGCTGATCGACGCCACGCGCAAGCACAACCGCGTCTTCCAGGTCGGCAGCCAGCAGCGTTCCTCCAAGGAGTTCCTGCACGCAGTGGAACTGGTTCGCAATGGCCGCATCGGCAAACTGAAGGAGGTTTACGCCAACATCGGCACCCCCAGCAAGCCGTGCGACCTGCCGGAGGAAAAGGAGGAGTCGGGCCTCGATTGGGACCGCTGGCTCGGGCCGGCGCCCAAGCGCCCCTACAACTCCATCCTTTCGCCCCGTGGCGTTCACAACCACTTCCCCAACTGGCGCCTTTACCGGGAGTATTCCGGCGGCATGATGACCGACTGGGGCGCCCATCACTTCGACATCGCCCAGTGGGGGCTTGGAATGGATGAATCAGGTCCGGTGGAGATTGTTCCCCCCGCCGATGCCTCCAAGGGCAAGGGACTCAGGTTCGTCTATGCCAATGGCGTGCCCCTCATCCACGGCGATGAGTATGAACCGGGCAAGAAGGTCAACGGCGTGGCCTTCATCGGGACCGAGGGCAAGATCTTCGTCAACCGCGGTTTCCTGGCCAGCGAACCCGAGGGAATCGTGAAAATGACTCTCGGCGCCAGTGACAAGCGGCTTTACAACTCTCCCGGCCACCAGCGCGACTGGATCAATTGCATCCGCGACCGCAAGAGGCCGATCTGTGATGTCGAGGTGGGGGCCCGTTCCGTGACGGTTTGCCACCTTGGCAATATCGCCTATTGGACCGGCGAGAAGTTCAAGTGGGATCCGCAAGCCTGGAAGTTTGTCGGGGCGTCCAAGGCGGTTGAGGGCTGGTACGACCGCGAGCGCCGAGGCCCCTGGCAGTTGCCCAAGGTTTGAGCAATCGGGTTCGATGATCAAGGTGAACGCGGCGGCTTCGGCCGCCGCGTTCCTTTTTCAATCGAGAGGGCGCCACTTTTCGAAGGCAGGGCTGTTGCGGGCACGGAACCGGCATGCGTGCGGGGAGGTGGCGAACAATGAGTTTTCCGGCTTGAAGCTTGAGACTTGAACCAGTTTGCCCTTGTTGAGTCTTGAGTACCGACCAGAGGTCGCTGGTGTCTTTGCACTTGTCAGGCGCGGTCAATTCACCACCTGCCGAACCGGCCATGCCGGTCCCGTGTTCAGGTCTCCCCGTTACTCGGGGAGAATCTCGTATCCCTCGGGGAGGGAAACATTAGTCGTCGCGTTGAAGGTGTCGATCTCCTCCTGGGTTCTGAAGATCTCCTCCTCGATCGCCCTTGTCATCTGTTGCCTTTCCTCGAGTTTGATTTCCGCGACATATTCCCGCTCGATGTAGCCCGAGGTGTCCTTGCCCGACTTGGTGTCGAGATCCTTGAGCCAAGCCAGCATGGATTTGAGTTCGGAGATTCTAAAAATTCGCCGGCGTTGAATGCCTTGGTTCGCGTCCTCGAGGAGTTGCTTGATGGTGACAAGCCGGTCGAGGGCGAGTTTGTGCGCCTCGAGGTTGCCGCGTACATTCGCCTCCTCCCCGCCCACGATCCTGCTGTTGTAACTTCTGACGATCGAACCGGTTTCCGCCATTCGGTTGACATAGCGGTTTTTCAGTTTCATGAGCCTTGCGAGCGAAATGACTGACATTTTTTGTTCCCCTGTGAATTGTCTTCCCAAACATGGTTCGGAAGACCGGGGAACGAATTCATCCGGAAGGGAAATGACTGAACTGTTATTTGGGAGAACAGTGAGGAAGGGGAATGGACAGAGTGGGATTTGAACCCACGACCCCAGCATTTTCAGTGCTGTGCTCTACCGACTGAGCTATCTGTCCCCATTCGGCGTGAACCGAATCTTAGCGGCCGCCGGCGCTGTGCGCAACCGGCGCCCTGTTTGTCTTTTAGCGCTTCACCTTGTTGGTCGGGCGGATCATGACCAATCCGCCGTTGGGGCCGGGAACGGCGCCGCGAACCAGCAGGAGGTTGTTTTCGGTGTCGATCCGCACCACGGTGAGGTTACGGATGGTGACGCGCTCGTTGCCGTACTGGCCGGGCATCTTCTTGCCCTTCTTGGGGCGGCCGAAACCGCGGTTGCTGGCCAGCGATGAGGTGCTACCGACCGAACGGTGAACCTTCTTGGCACCGTGGGCGGCTGGCAAGCCGGCGAAGTTCCAACGCTTCATGACGCCGGAGTAACCGCGGCCCTTGGTGTTGGCGATCACATCCACCCGCTTGGTGTCCTTGAACACCTCGCCCACCATCAGCTTGGCGCCAACGGCAACCGTGGCGGGTTCTTCGAGGCGGAACTCGCGAACGAACCGTTGAGGTTCGCACTCGGCCTTGGGCGGCAGGGTCTCGAGTTGGCCGGCCAGCTTGAGGCGCTCGCGGCGCTTGGAAACCAGTTCGCTGGAAACATGACCGCGTTCGGCGCGGGTGGCGCGGGCGCGGGACTTGTCCTCGAAACCGACTTGCACGGCGTTGTAGCCGTCGCGGTCCGCGCTGCGAACTTGAAGGACCGGGCAGGGACCGGCTTGAAGCACGGTGACCGGCTCAACTTGGCCCTTTTCGTTGAAAACTTGGGTCATGCCCACTTTGCGGGCGAGAAGTCCCAGCGGCATGGCTGGATTCCTTTCATGTCATCGGCCGTTCAACAGGCCACTGCTCGACGCCACTGGTGGCGGGCATCATGGCCGGAGGAGCTTTCGCGCCCTCGCGGAAGGCCAAAACATTAATTCATATCAACAGGCGAAGGCTGTCAAGGGTCAGCGCCAGCCGGCGGCCCAGGATTTCCATGTGGTCCAGGTGGTGTTCGGGATGATTCCGGCCTTGGTCATGGCGGCCTCCACCTCCACCTTCTCCTGATTCTCGTCCGGTCTGAACGAATTGAGGAAGGTCGGGAACTTCTCGGCGTAGGTCCCGTAGGCGATGAGGTACATCAGGCTGTCCCTGGCCGCGGCGCCATCATCCCCCGCCGCAGATTCCGCCCATGGCGCGCTCGAAATGTTCCGGCAGGCGGTGTTGGCCCGGCGCTTGTCGGAAACCAAAAACTGGCGGTGGGTTGGAAGGGAGAGTTTGTGGCTGGTGGCGCGGCCGAACCCGTCGGCGATCCAGTCCGGAGAAGGATTCTTTTCCCCGATCCGCCGCGCCGCCACGCACGAGGCCACCAGTTCGCCCACCTGGGCATCGGATGGAGCCATGTTTTTCCCGCCCCTGAGGAACAGACCCGCGTGAAGTTGGCTGTCGTCAATCGACCAGGAGGTGGTCTCGCCCGATTCCAGCATCCGCTTCTGAACCCGCCTCACATAGGAGCCGAACTCGTCCTTTCCGGGAAGCACAAGCACGACCAGTGGGGCAGGCCAAGGAGCATCAGACGCGTAACCCGCCGCGCGCGCCGCGGTTTGGCGATATTTTTCCGCCGTGGTGAGGTATTCGGCGGCTTTCTTTTCCTGCGCCTTGGGGGTGACGATCGCCAGATGGTCGTTGGCGACCACCGCGAAAGGGGTTTTGCTGACGGTTGTCCATATTTCCTTGGCCCGATCGGCAAAGGGAGGAAGCTTTTCCTGGCCCATGGCCGGAACTGTCGAGATTCCCGCAAGTAGACCAAGTAGCAGGCTGCAAAGGGCAAGGGGTTTCATGGCTAGTTCCTTGGTCTTGCCGCGACCCGCTGGAGGCGGGTCCAATAATGCAAGTTGAATCTAGTTTAGGAAATCATTTCCGGGAGGCATTCCATGGCACGGTTGGCGCTGGTTTTGGCGGCATTGGTTTTGGCGGGCGCCCGGTTGGATGCGCAGGGCAAGGGGTCCGAAGGCGTTGTGAAGGCGACCGCCTCGCTGAAAAAAGATGGGGCCGACACCTTCCTGGCGGTCACTCTCGTCGTGGAAAAAGGCTGGCACATCTACGCCAATCCTCCCGGCAACGACGATCTCAAGCCGGTTGCCACCACCGTGACCTTGCAAGGCGGCGCCAAGGGTGAGGCTGTTTATCCTGCCGGCAAGCAGGTGATCGATCCGGTGGTGGGCAACTACCGCGTCTATGAGGGCACCGAGGAAATTCGTGTGAAGCTGGCTGTCGCCCCCAGCGGTCCGGTCAAGGTTCAAGTGTCTTTCCAGGCATGCAATGAAAAATCTTGCCTGCAGCCATCGAAGGTCATGCTGGAGGCGAAGTGACCTCGCCCGGTTCGAACGCCACCACCACGCAGGTGGCGTTGTCGGTTGAGCCTTTTTCAAGTGCCCGGTCCACAAACGCCTTGGCCAGAATGTCGGGGTCGGCGGGTGTTCCGGCGATTTCCGCGATCTCGTCCTCGCTTAGCGGGCCGGAGGCACCATCGGATAGCAAAACCAGCCTGTCTCCCGCCCGGGGTGGGAAATCGTGCACATCGGCGAGTTCCTTAAGGTCGGGAGAACCCAGGTACTTGTAAAGCCGGTTGCGGAGCGGGCTGCGCTTGGCCTGATCCGGTGTCAGTGCGCCCTTGCGGACAAGTTCCTCGGCGACAGTATGGTCCAATGTCAGTCGTATGACTCGTTCCCCGCGGACCAGATAGGCGGGACTGTCCCCTAGGTTGGCGACAAAGGCCCTGCCAGGCCTGAGCAAAGCCACCACCGCGGTGGTGCCCATGCGGGAATTTTCCTTCTCTTCAGTGGAAAGCGCCAGAATGGCTTGGCTGGCGGATTCAATCGCGGTGCGCAGCGCCTCATCCGGTCGGTCGTGGTGGGCCAGGCGATCGATGACCTTTTCAGGAATGCACGATACCGCCATCTGGCTGGCGACCTCGCCCGCGGCAAGGCCACCCATTCCGTCGGCGACGACAAACACACCGAGGTCGGGTCGCAGGCAGAAGGCGTCCTCGTTGTTGTCGCGTCGGCCACGCTCGGAGTGGCCACCGGCAACAGCCACGGGTTCGCCCATTGAAAATCCTCGGCTCAACTGAATGCGATAGCATAACCTCCAACAGCGGACCTCACCAGTTGTCAGGCATGCCGGGAGATTTCCATGCCCCCTCCCCGAGTGCTCCAACCGGAATGGATGGACCGCGACGACCTCGATCCGGCCATGCACAGGCAGGCCCTGCGCGGCTTGGCCAGGCTCAACTACTTCAGCGGCGGGTCCGCGGTTTTGTGGTCCGCCATTCGCGGGGAACTTTCCCCGCATGGCCCGAACACCTTGCTCGATGTCGCCACCGGATCGGGTGACTTGCCCATGGGTCTGGCTTCTCGGGCCAGGCGGGCGGGGCTACCCTTGGCGATCACGGCGACTGACAAGTCGGACCTGGCGCTTTCAGAAGCCCGCGCGGCATCCTCGAAGGCGGGGTTCAACGGCGGAGGATGCCAAGGCATCGAATGGACCTTGGCCGACGCCATGGAAACGGGCTCCGGACCGGGCTTGCCCGACGGCCCGTTCGACATTGTCACCTGCTCGCTGTTTCTCCATCACCTGACCGAAACCCAGGCCGTAGGATTGCTTGCCCGATTGGCCGCGCGGACGCGCCGACTGCTCGTGGTGAATGATCTCGACCGAAGCCGTTGGGGAATATTGGTGGTTTGGCTGGCCTCCCATCTGCTGTCGCGATCGCCGGTGGTGCGGTTCGATGGACCCGCCAGCATCGGTGGCGCTTTCACCCGTTTGGAGGCGCGCGAACTTGCCGGGCGCTCGGGCTTGCGGGGAGCCAAGGTTTCGTGGCGGTGGCCGTGCCGCTGGTTGCTCGAGTACCGGCCCCAATGAACTCCTCCTGGCCGGTCGTGGTGGTGGGTGCCGGCGTCGCCGGTGCCTTCGTGGCCGCGCGGTTGGCCCATTCCGGGGTTTCGGTGCTTCTTGTCGACCGTGACCGGTTTCCGAGGTCCAAGGTTTGCGGGGCCTGCCTGAGCGGCAGGGCCTTGGCCGTGCTTGAGCGTTCCGAAGTTCCCGGCTTGGCCGGGTTGCCCCAAAGGCTTGGCATGGTGCCCCTGAAGTGGTTTCGCTTGGGCGCTGGGGGAAACGAGGGAACCGTGCCGCTGGGCACTGGTGGCGCTGTCAGCCGGCTTGCCCTCGACGCCGGAATGCTGGAGATCGCCTCCCGGGCCGGGGCCACCGTTTGGCAGGAAACCGAGGCGCTGATGGTGGAAAGCGACAAGGCGGGAACCAGATTGCGACTGTCAAGGCAGGGAGCGCCCGTGGAGGTTGAGGCCGGATTTGTGGTGCTGGCCGACGGCTTGGGTGGAAGGCTCTCCGGCCGGCTACTGCCTGACAAGGTTGCCAAAGATTCACGCGTGGGCGCGGGTTGCGTGCTAGGCCCTGAGTCCGCGGGCGATTATGCCCCGGGGGTTATCCACATGGCTTGCCACGGCAGTGGTTACCTGGGGATTGTTCGTCAGGAGGATGGATCGCTCGACATGGCGATGGCCGCCGACAAACCTGCGATGGCCCGCGCCGGAGGACCGGCGGGCTTGGCCCGGGCAGTGCTTGAATCGTGCCGTTGGCCGGTTCCACCCGCCATGGCTAAAGCCCAGTGGCGTGGAACTCCGCCGTTGACCCGAAGCCGGATCGCCGGGGCCCCGGGCATGGTGGCGGTGGGAGACGCAGCGGGCTACCTCGAACCGTTTACTGGCGAGGGAATGGGCTGGGCCTTGGAAGGTGCTGAAAGGTTATCCGCCATGGTCTTAAACGCGTTCGGTAATGGTTCCCTGGGTTCCGTGCCTGGGCGCTGGGCCGGCCAGCAACAAAGGGCTTCGCGGCGCGCTAAGGTTGCCTGCCTGATGCTTGCCCGCGCCTTGCGGGTGCCCGGTGTGGCTGTCGCGGCGGCGCGTTGCCTGCGGATGTTTCCGGCCGCGGCATGGCCCGTCACATGGTGGCTCGACCGCCAATCACCCCGGTGGAGTTGGCGATGAAATTTGAGATCCTTGGCCTGGCCACGGCGCTTCCGGCGACACGGCTTGATGCGGGCGACAGCCTGGCCGTGGCGCGGGCGCTCTCCCAATCCACCCCCGAGCAGGGGACTTGGCTGGAGGATGTTGTCGCGGGTTCAGGCATCCGAACCCGGAATATCGTCCTGGGGCCGGACCTGATTGCCGACCTCCGTGCCGGAACCGTATGCAGCGGATCGCCTTTCCTGCCTGCCCCCGGCAGCCAAAAAGGTCCGGGGACTGGCGAGCGCATGAGGCATTACGCGGCGCTGGCGTGGCCGCTTGCCCTTGATGCGGCGGGCAAGGCGCTGGACCGTTCGGGCGTCCGCGCGGGGGAAATCACCGATTTGGTCACGGTTTCGTGCACGGGTTTCGCGGCGCCGGGAATCGACTGCCGGCTGATCGACCAATTGGGCCTTTCACGATCCGTGAATCGCACCCATGTCGGCTTCATGGGGTGCCACGGGGCGCTCAACGGCCTGCGTGTCGCGCGCGGCCTGGCCGCCGGGGGGGCGGGCGCCGTGTTGCTCGTCGCCGTTGAGCTTTGCAGCGTGCATTACCATTACGACACCGACCCGGGCCACCTGATTGCCAATTCGCTGTTTGCCGACGGTGCCGCCGCCCTGGTGGGGCGACCGCAGACGGTGCCATCTTCCGCACGCTGGAGGCTTTCAGGCAACGGCGGTTGCGTGATCCCCGGTTCCGCCGATGCCATGACATGGACCATTGGCGAGAACGGTTTCGAAATGACCCTCGGCCGTCAGGTTCCCGCGCTGATCGCGAAGCACTTGCGCCCGTGGGTCGAGGATTGGCTTGGTGGGCACAACCTGACCCTTGGCGATATCGCCACCTGGGCGGTTCATCCCGGCGGGCCCCGCATTCTCGACGCGACTTCGGAAGCCCTTGGCCTGCCTGCGGACGCGCTGGCGGCCTCGCGTGCCGTGCTGGCGGATCATGGCAACATGTCTTCGCCGACGCTTTTGTTCATTCTGGAGCGGCTTTTGGCCTCGGGTGCGCGCGCTCCATGCGTCATGCTCGGGTTCGGTCCGGGCTTGGCGGTGGAGGCCGGGCTTTGGCTGTAGGCCTGCCGGCGGTCAGCCCAGGTCGCTGGTGTCGAGTTGGCCCCGCGCCAGAAGATCCTTGAAGATGCCAAGGGTGCGGGCCAGGCCCTCGGCCAGCGGGGTGGGCGGAAGCGGGCCGTAATCTCGCTGAAGCGCGGAATCGCACAGGTCCGGTGCGATGGGCAGCTGAGAGGTGCCGTGGCTGATCAGGTCCGCGGCCCGGGGATCAACCTGGACAAGGGTGCGGTGGAATTCGGCGATGTCGACCACCGCGCCCCGAAGGTTGTAGGCGTTGGGGCCTTTCCACGGTGCCACGAGGCAGCGGACGAAGGCCTTGGCCACATCCGGCATGAACTGCAGGTCCTGCACGCCGCCATAAGAGATCCGGTAGGGTCTTCCAAGAGCCAGGCATTTCACCGCCTTGGTGGGTTCGCTTGTCATGCCGACATCGCGGCCCGGGCCATAGACCGTCCAAGGCCTCAGGGCCACGGTCTTCACCCCGTGGTCGGTGCCGTAAACCCGGGCGTTGCCCTCGTTGCACAATTTGAACCAGCCGTAATGGGTGCCCGGGGCCAGCCGAACATCGTCGGCCAGCGGGCCATTCGGATACATCGACGGCGGGCCGAACACCGCGGCGCTGCTGGCCAGCACCACCCGGCCGATTCCTTCCCCCAGCACGCGCGCGGCTTCCAGGACCTCGAGGGTGCCGACCACATTGACGCGACCGCCATCGATGGGGCGGGCCCGGCAGGTGGGGACCTGGAGTCCCGCGAGGTGGATGATTCCTTCAATTCCATGGGTTTTGCAGGCGTCCAGCACCGCCCCGGGGACGCTGACATCGCCCTGATGGAAGGGAAGGCCTGCGATCTGGTCCGCGGAAAGGACAATCTCAAGCCTTCGGGGATTCCGTTCAAGGTCGAGCAGCACCGGCTGGTGCCCGCCTTCCAGCAACTCGCGGACAATCCAAGCTCCGAAAAATCCGTAGCCACCGGTCACAAGGACGCGCATCAGTTTCACTCCCGGGCGAATTCGGGCGGATCAGGCCGTGGGCGGCGCGGGAGCGGCCCCGGTTTCCTCGGCGGGCAGGGGTTCCTCGTGGGCCACCACGGCCAGGCTGGCCACTCGGTCGCCATCGCGAAGGTTGATGAGCCTCACGCCCTTGGTGTTCCGGCCGCACAGGCGGATCTGGCCGATCGGGCTGCGGTTCACCATGCCGTTGGCCGAGATGATGATCAGGTCCTCGTCTCCCTTGACCGCGGCGATGCCGATGACCGGGCCGTTGCGCCCCTCGACCTTGATGTCGCGCACGCCCTTGCCGCCGCGACGCTGCCGGCGGTATCGCAGGGTGGACGGTTCGGGAGTTTCATCGCCGTCCTCGCCGGCGACGGTTTCCGGCGCATCGGTCTCGGCGCCTTCATCCTCCTCGTCGTCTACGGTGGAAACACCGAATGGCGTGCGCTTGCCGAAACCGTTGGCGCACACGGTGAGAAGGGCTCCGGCGGGATCGACCACCACCATGCCGACCACCTCGTCTTCGCCCACCAACTTGATCCCCTTCACGCCGCGCGTGTTCCGCCCGGTGTCGCGCGTGTCGGATGCGTCGAAGCGGATGGCCATGCCGTCGCGCGTGACCAGCATCACATGCTCGCCCTCGCGCACGATGGCGCTGCCGATCAGGCTGTCGCCCTCGTCGAGGTTGATGGCGATGATGCCGCCGTTGCGCGGGCGGGAGTAGTCCGCCAGAGGGGTTTTCTTGGCCACGCCCCTGCGGGTGACCATCACCACCGACTGGCCGTCGGTTTCAGCCAGCGATGCGACCGGCAGGATGCCCGAGATCTTTTCCTCGGGGCGCAGGGAGAGCACGTTGGCCAGGGCGCGGCCCTGGCTGGTGCGGCCGAGCTTGGGAACCCGGAAAACCCGCATCCAGTACACCAGGCCGAGGCTGGTGAAGCAGAGCAGGTAGGCATGTGTGCTGGCGACGAACATCCGCTCGACAAAGTCGTCGTCGCGTGTCATGCCGCCTGAAACACCCCGGCCACCCCGGTTCTGCGTGCGGTAATCGGTGAGCGACTGGCTCTTGATGTAGCCCTGATGGCTCAGGGTCACCACCCTGTCCTCGCGCTCGATGAAG
>Ga0214917_10004051_pt1 | contig 16578 bp, 13 predicted proteins | sample LL_1208_BB_MetaG_FD_177983 | JGI IMG/M metagenome (GOLD analysis project Ga0214917, IMG submission 177983) | Freshwater microbial communities from Lake Lanier, Atlanta, Georgia, United States - LL_1208_BB | ecosystem: Environmental > Aquatic > Freshwater > Lake | place: USA: Georgia | collected... | reverse complement strand
GCCGCTGCCACTCCCTAAGCTTCTTCCGATCCACCGTGCGGGCCATGCGTCGCCTCCCTCGCCGTTGGAAAAGTCCAATCGGTCGAGGCTAGCAAGGCATGCAAGGGTGGTTGTGGTGTGCGCACACGCACGACGTGCAGCCGAGAACGACATGAAGCCCTCGACAACACGAATCACCTCGACCGGCCCGAAGGGGCCGAAAGGCGACGGCCTGGCCAGCCCGGCCAGCTCATGAGCCGACGAAAACCAGATCGCCCTTCGCTTGTTTAAGGGCTAGCGCCGGGACGCACGCGTTCTTTATCAAAAACCCGCTGGTTTCGAGTTGTACGTCGTCGATCACGCAAACGAGTTGTCAAGCCGACTGGGGTCTGGAACTAATAACTATAGCCAGCACAGATTCTGGTGGTCCGTCACTTGGTCGCCGGACAGGCATACGTGTGCGTCTTTTTTGTCTAACCGCGATTTAAGGCGCCGCATGTCGTACCCGTTGCGGTGAATCAATCACCACCGCGTTCAGCGCGACTCCGATAGGGCGTTTATCGGCTGACAGTCCATAATAGTGCAGGCCTTTGACATTAACGTGCTGGAATACGATCTCAAGTCCCTTTTGGGAATCCGGGTACGCATGCCTGCAGGACAAAAAAGATAACGTCTCAGGTACTGATTCACAAGCCTGTAAGTCTGCCACGCAGATGCCGTCGACAAATATTCGGACTTCGGCTTTGCTGGCAGGGAGACGAAACTCGGGTGATGTGGCACAATCTATACGCACAGAAACAGTAGCCGTCTCCGATGGTGGGGGGGTTACAACATATATCGTAAGCACTGTCTTATCGCTTTGAGTCCAGATTCCCCATGGCTCCTGCTCATATGAGCCTTCTGTAATGCATGCGCTGCCAACGCCAAGAGCGCCAAAAGTAATGTTAGTCCCGAGCTCAATGCCTCGATAAATTAAGTCATAGTTGTATAAGTTGCAGAAATCTCGTGTCGCGATGTCCGTCAACCGAATTTCAGCTGCGTTAAGGTAGCCCATGTACTTATTAATCGCACCATCTCCGACATGACCAAGATGCCAGTGAGAATCCGGGTCGAATCGCTCGGAGTCGTCGCTACCTTCCAGAATTCTTCCCTCGTTTCGGAGTTCCTGGATGCGTTCGCGAACCATTGCCGGCCGCAACGAGTCAAATAGATCGTTACAAAAAGCCGTCGACGCTTTGACGCCTAGTTCCTCCGCTAGGCGCATGATTGTGGCTGGGGATGCAGTGAAGTGATCTTCATAGCGGAGCAAAACGACAGATTCGCCTTTGCACATAGCGTCTATAGCTCGCAAGGACTCAAGCACCTTACGAAATGCGATTTCGAAGTCAAAACCAAACCGCTGCATAAGTGAAACGATCGCATCTCGCGGGTCGCGAACCGTGACTACTACGAAGCCCTTTGAGATCGCGTTGAGTGCGGCCAATTGCTTCCGCGGCACGTGCGATTTTATAAGAACCACGTCATAACTAACGACCGCATCGCAAAGTGCGTCGTTGAGGTCGTCAGAGTAAGTGGAGTACACGCGCGGGTAGCAGTTTTCAAGCAGTAGCTTCACAGCGTTATACGCCCACGTCGATGCACTTCCCGGAAGTCCAGCGACCGTGATTAGAGTCGCCGCTTTTGCTCCATAACTAGACCTTGTGCTCATATCTCAGTCTTCCTGGCGGCAACGTCGCCCGTGTACTATAACATTAAAGTTCCTTAGAGTTCAGTACGCCAAGGCAACGCATGCGTTTTCTGAGGCCACAGCTACATACAAGGATCCTCTCATGGCATTTAAATGACAGCCATCTGCGCGTCTGTTGTTGGGGAAGTGTATGCGCGGCAAACGCTCGCATTCCGAGACGTTAACTTACTCCGACGAGGCCTTAAAACAAAAAGCCTTTAGTCATGGCCTTGGCCTGCGCCCCTCGCGTCGCCCATGCCGAAGGTAGTGGACGAGTGGATTAACGCGGTGCGGATCAATATCGGTATATGTCGTGGTATACCATGCTACGCTGAAGAGTTCCGACGGATTGCATCCGCTGCTGAAGCCTCGGTCGAGGAAGTGGTCGAGTGGGTCCTCGTATGTGACCGCGGCAGGATACTGCGACTGGTACCACGCTTGATCCCACAACCCAGATCCGCGGATTAGTCGCTTCTCTCGGTATCTGCGAAGCGCTCGCGGCTCAAGATATCGCAACAAACTCCGTAAGCGACCCTTTGAGGAAGCGTGGCCTGAACGGAGAACGACGGACTCGCCCGTTTTATGCTGGCTGCCGCCCACGGGTGACTCATTGATGAGATTTAATAACTGCTGGCGCATCTCACTCGTAACAGTTGCGCGCAGATTGTCAATTGCTTGGTTCGTGGCAATAACACCACGCAGCTCAAGCATATTAAGAGCAGTCTCTCGTTGGTAGGCAAACGCGCGGATCGCAATTCGCTGAGTTTCAAGCGGGTAAACAAGGTGTTCATAGAAGTTACAGTCAATACGATCAGTGATTGAATCCCTGAGAAAGAAGTGACGGGTGTGCGTGACACGATGCGTGAACATGAATCGGTTTCTAAGTTGTGCTTGAAGAATAACCGGCGTAAGCTCCGTGTGATCGATGCTAGGCAAAAGCCCTTTCAACCCGCTAGTCATCTGTTCGGTAAGATAATCTAGGCGAAGCATAGTCATTCCGAGCGATAGATGGGGCGCGAGGTGTTGTAGCAACTGTGACGGTGCCAGGTCCGCATGCGGTATGCGGTAGAAGTGGTCAATGCGTCCATGAAGCATGCACTGACGCAGAGATGTGGCGACTGCAACGTCAACATCGGCGTTGTTAGCGAGCTTACCCACAAGCGTGACTAAATGGTCCGAAAACCAGCGATCTAGAACGCCAATAAATGCCACGAAGGGGCCTTTCAAAGAACTCGTAGCTGCCAGAAGCATCTCGCCAGTTGTGTACCGTCGAAAAGCTGCGTCTACCGGCGATACATTCCAGTTAAACAATTCCAACTCGATGACTATGCAGTCGCTTACGTAACCCATAAGCGTTTTAAGTAATGAGCGCACCGAGTCTGCGTGCTGGGCATCAACAACAACAACCAAGCGGATGCACCGATGCTCCTGACGCTGTAGGCTTTCGACAACATTATCAAAGTGTTCGAGCGTAGCTGCCGTCCATAACACCACGACATCCACAGCAACGGTCTCAGCGCGACCCAATAAGACTTGCCTGTCTCGCGCTTTACGCGCGGGCAGTGAGTTAATAAGACTCTCGAGCATAGGCTCTAGAGTGAGTTTGTCTTTAAAGATTTGCTGTGCAGCTGCTGCTCGCTCCTGCGCTTGGCTGGGATTTCGTTGGACCAAGTGGAAAGCGTCGATTACTTGTTGGTAGGTCGTGGCCTGGTCGCCGTCATTGTCGACGGTTATGACGCAATCACCGAGCGTACTTACAACGAAGTCGTTACGGTCGGTGATCACCAGCGCCCCAGCTGCTAATCCTTCGAAAAGCCGGTTTGACATAATCGCGGCGCGCCGATGCACCTCGGAAGATAGCGCAAGGCACACGCCAGATTCGTTAATCTGCTTAAGAAGCGACTTGCCTCCGTCAAACGGCAACTCCCCACGATACTGCTTATACCCCTCCCACGCGGGGGAGGTGCCGATGTGCGTTGGACCGTAGAAAGCGGCAAACGAATGGTGGTCAAGGCGACGCAATAGGTGAGCATGTCGCGGAACTTGCTTAGCGGACTTCTCCCATGCCATCCCGCAATAAAACAAGGTGGGTGACTTAAATGAAGCCAACCGTGGTGGCAAGACTTGGCTACGAGACAACGTCGGAAGTAGCTTGACCTGTCCATCAAAGGTGCGACCGTGAGGCATCAGCAGTGAGTTCAGATGGTCAACGGACTTGTTGCTAGTACTCACGGCATAGTCGTCGTGATGCGTTAGATTCGCTATATACTCGTACGGCGAGGGCCAGTCATAAATGATTTTTGGTGGATTCCAAAGTGGAAAAACACTCCAAATATCATGGCACTTCATCGTCGTGAAGTGTAGATGTAGCACGAACAAGACGTCAGTGCGAGCAAAAATATTGTGCGAAGTTAATTCAAAGTCAGAGTTGTAGATGTATCCAAATTGGTCGACGTGTAGGCACTGGAGGCCGAGGTTTTGTGCCGCAAGTGAAAGCCGTAAAGCGACCTCTTTTTCGCCGGACGGCAGTTTCAGGCTCCAGAGATGTGCAACAGCAAAAGCAGACGTGGCATTGTCTGTCTGTACGATAGGCTTCATGGTAGTTGGATCGGCTGTGAGAATGAAGTACTGTGGCTTGCGAACACCGGCACGTCGCTGATACTTTGCCGAAGGGTGTGCGACGCAGCATGAAGAGTTTTAAGAAACGCACCTTTAACCGCGTCATTGGTTGTGCCTGTTATTGCATAACCAGAATCTTTAATACGGTCGGCTAACAAGGCTGCGGTCCGAAGGTTACCTATATTTACATGCGTGGAGAAATCCATGCGGGCATGTTCCCGCCCATCAGGCTCAAAGAACCGGGGCGCGTAGGAGCCATCAGTTTGCCGCTGAATCGTCCTAACGCTCTGCGCGGGCACGGTAAATAAAAGCTCTAGCAAGTCTATCGCTGGGTTCAAAAGCTGCTGCAAATCATTCGGCAGCCCGTTCGTTGTAAAGAAGCCGCTTTGCTCCCTTGAGGTCAGTACACAGTAGCGTCCTGTTCCGACGTAGAATCCTGTGATGCGGTATGGATGGCCTAGTTCCGCTGCCAACAGACGTAGGCTGCGCTGCATCGTACCACTCCATCCGATATCAATAAAGGCACAGGGCTCAGTGAAGACATGTTCCTGGTGAAGATAACTAACGACAAGGTCGCGTTCTCGCTCAAGTTCAGAGAGAACTAAACCGCGATGAGAGAAGAGAAAATCGCTACACAGTCCACTGGTGACAACTTGATCCTCCGAGCCGTGCGGGTCACCATAATTAAGCCAGCTGTTGTACAGATCAACAGATTCAAGCCCTGTGTGCTTCCAGAAAGATTTGCGCGATAGCGATGCGGGGACACCGTACATTAACAACGAGAAGTTAGGATCATAACGGCTTTCAACTGGGACAGAGAGGCAGCGGCGTGATAAAAATAGTTCTCGTGTCTCGTACTCGTCTTGCGTGTTGATTAAAGTGTCAAATATGGGCTTAATTATAAAGCCGTCTCGAGACACAAAAAACAGCCTACGGATACCCATCCGGCGACAGGACTCAGCTACCCAGAGGACCAACGCGCCTATGGCGGGGAAGACAACCAGCGAGCCAGCTGATTGCGGAAGAGGCGTCTTGGAGTTCTGTGTTGCGTAGCAATCGGCGGCGGCTTTGGTGGTGAGTGATATATCTAATTGGTCACTGTGGGCAAGAGTCCCTAAGTATTCGTCGTGCACAAGAGCTGACTGTTTCGCAACATCTACGGTGCTTGGTAGATGGTGCGAACGCCATCCCTGCTGCAGTGGTGCTAATACATCCGCGCGCTCGTTATCGCCTATATGCAGGCATCGGGATGAGGAAATGTCGGGAATGTGGGAGGAAATGTATTTGTATAGTCCGCTGCACTTTCGCAAGCCGCATGCGTTGGAAACGAATAGATGCTTATGACGACTTAGCCCAGTTTTTTGGAGGACTCGTTCTATAAAGTCAACCGATAAATACGTCTCGGTCGTTATAATGACGACCTTCGCGCGCTCGGCGGCGAAGTCGTAAAGATATCGGGTGGAGGGGCAGGGAACTAAAAATTGGAATTCTACCTCGCACTCGATATTCTCGAGTGCATGATAAGCAGCGGGCAAGTGCTGGTAGATTTCCTGCAGGCTTAGGTCTCGTGGATCCTTTGTTTCTGTAAGACGTCTACGAAGTTCAAGCTCTGTTGAAACACGTGCTTCGCGGAACCCAGGACATTTGTAGTGACGTTCGATATAGCTGAATATATGAAGCGGGCTCACAAAGCAACGGGTGATTAGTGTGTCGAAAAGATCAAAAGAGACTAGGTCGGCCGACTGAATCTCGTGTTCGGCAGCATGCAAAGTCGACGGAATCATAACTGGCTGAACTGTTAGAGGGTTGCGGGGAATGGGAAGATCAGAACGCACTTGCAAGTTCCGAAACTTAGAGCCTTCGTAGACGACGCTTCAGCCAAAAGTATAGCGGTTGTATGAACAGAGTGCGTATTACGGAAGGGAGTGGTAAGCTGTCAACCAACATTGCACAAATCTTTCGATAGTCGTCAGCCGTTCCACGGCGAAACCAGTCAATCAGAGTGAGTCGCTCATGAGTAATAAGCGATCTGAGCACTTGGGACTCCGCGATATCTGGTGACACGTCACGGATAATGGTGGCCTCACGCTCAAGGTCATGTTTTGTCGGTACAACGCAAGCATCCACGGTCTCGCGAATCGTGTGCGTCACGCGTCGTATGGGGGCGGCTCGAGACCACAAAAAAAGCCAAGCAGGTGCCAGATAACGTAAGTGCGGTAGTGTGTGTTGTACGCGGTAGTCAGAGAAAAGTGTCGTGCGAAACATAAAACGCGTGAGCCCCCCCGATGCTAGCGTGTCGGCGTGTTGCAGGGTGACATCAGCTGAGCATCGTGCCTTTTTAGAACTATTGCGGGTAAAAATGACAAAGTCTGTACAGGACGCATTGGCGATAGCGAGGTCGGGTACGGCTGCGTCGCCGTTTCGGTGGCGTCCCGATTCGCCGTTAGTCGAGTGAGCGAGCACGGGTGACCCGGCATCCACAAAAGGTTCCAGAAGCTCGGTGATATGGGCCGCAAATAGTTCGACATGCGGCTCAATAAAGCAGACGAAGGAAGACTGGGCCGAGATAGAGTCACGCTCAAGGATATCTAAAAGCAGTCGACCACTTGTGTTGTAAGAAGCCAGATCGGCGTTCTCTTGGAATGGAAGCACTAAAGACTCAGCGCCATCTGGTAGTAGCGGCAATGCGAAGTCAATAGGCTCCAGGGCTGCGTCATTATGACGCGACAAAAACACAAAGACACCGCGAAAGTCGCAAAAGTCTTGCGATGAATAATTCCTACACTGTAAATGCAAGGAGTCGCGATCTAGCCGATCGACCAAGAAATATACAGTGACGCTGACGGGTAACGCAGGATCGGGTGGCACAAGGGGTCGGCGAGAGGCTCGTGAGGGCAGTTCCGTGTAGATCTCGCGTAGTTGGTCGCTTAGTAAAAACCTGTCTCGAAGTATACGTTGGGCTGCTAAAGCCATGCGTTGAGCGTCTACGGGGTGCGTTTTTGCCCAAGACACATGGTGGCGAATTATGGTAGTTGCTTGTTCTGGGCAGGCGCCGGCAGGGATATAAAGAACCGTATCGCCAAAGTGCCGGACGACAAACGGATTACGGTCGGAAATGACCAAGGCGCCGGCGGCGACGCTTTCGAAAATGCGGGACGTCCCGATGCCATCACGATAATGGGCGGGCGACGAAAGAACGAGGGCCATGCCGCACGCATTTATGGCCTCGAGAATAGATACTCCGTCGCACGGCAGGAACCCTCGGTAATTGTTGAAACCCTCCCATGGGGCAAATCCCTGCTGGCGATCAGGGCCATAGATAGCAACCAAGTTTTCACGGTCTAGTAACGTAAGTAGCTTATGGTGCCGCCCAGCCTTGCGGTCCTTTCGTTCCCAGTTCATTCCGGCGTAAAAAAGCAATTCCGGACAGGGGCGCGGTTCGAGAAGTGGTTCAGAGATACTTGGATTTAGCGTTAGCGGGGCCTTTTGTGGAAGTCGGGCGGTTGATCTCAAGCGAGCAATGTGGTCATCAGCAGCGCTAGAACCACAACTAAGATAATCATCGTATGTAAGCATATTTCTACTGGCTTCGGTGTAGCCGAACTGCCACAAGTAATCCCATGGATTCCATAACGTAATGAGGCTGTAAATGTCGAGGGTCTTTGGTAGCGAATAATGCAAACTAACTACGCAATCCAAGTCTCGGTTCGAAAGGCGGCACTGGCCGTGTGGCAGCTCATAGCCGTCCGGTGACACCACGATACATTCAATCGCAATGCGTGCTGATGCGGCGCGGAGTCTCGCTGTGAACTCGCTTTCAGCAGTAGCGAGTCCGGGAAAGTGCTGAATAACACCAAACCGGTGATGCATTAGTATGTCATTTATATGCACTTGCCGTCTGTGCCGCTAGTCCATTGCGATACAAACCTTCAAGACGTAGATAAGTCCTGTGACACATGTTGGGGCATGTGTGATGCTAATCGCCGAGTCAAGCGTGTGACGTGGGTCGAGGCCTGAGCCGATTGTGCCGAGTCGCCCCTGCGATCGATTGACAACGCTGTGTGTGTGATGCCACCTAGCTTAGCTTTGCGTGGTGCTGATACCAAGCATATGTGCGGGCTAAGCCTTCATCTAGCGATATGTGTGGCACAAATCCTGTCGCGCCTAGCTTTGTGAGATCGTATGCTCGGTATTCTTGCCCATTTGGCTGCGACGAATCCCACACGACACGATCTAGCGTGTCACTCAATCGGGACAGAATGTCGACAATATCCCGGATACAGTGCACTTGCCCGCTGCCCATATTAATCGGACCGCTGCCGTTGTTCATAATTGCCGCGAGGGCTCGGGCAGCATCTTCGACAAATAGGAAGTCACGCTTCGCCGAACCATCTCCCCAAATCGTCACGGAACCTCCGGTTGCCTGCGCGCGGTGGAACTTAGAGATAAGTGACGGGATCACGTGCCCATGCAGCGCGTCAAACTTGTCCCTCGGTCCGTATAAATTTCCGCTTATCACAAAAGCGAAGTCAAGGCCGTACTGCTCCTTATACGCATCGAGTTGGGCAAGCATCGCGCGCTTGGCGTGGGCATAGGAATCCTCGGAAGGGTGCGGTTTGCCCAGCCAAACCATATCTTCCTCAAGAGGTAATCCTGGCGGCGGATAGGGGTAAACGCAGCCGGAGCCCATTGCCACGATTTTACGCACCTTCGCAATCCGAGCGGCCTCGATAACATTAGTATTTATCGTGACGTTGTCGTAATACGACAGTCCCTTATTGTCGAGGTTGCCGCGAATTCCATAAACACGCGCAGCGCAGTGGTAAATATATTCCGGCTGAGCTGCATCGATCATGCGAATCGTTGCGCTCCGATCTCGCAAGTCGACTTGTTGTGATGTGATGCCTATGACACGCGAGTGTCCGGTTTGTTTTAGTAGCTCACATAGTGCGCTTCCGACGAGTCCGCCTGCGCCGGTCACAAGTATCGAGGAGGTGCAGTTTTGAATCGGCTGCATAAATGCTATCCTAGCATGTATCGGTCAAACGGTTCGGCTTCTCAGTACGGATTCAACGATTCCCGCAAAGAGAGCCGGCGGAACCATTGGTCAAAGTGAGTATTTGCGTGCATTCGCGCGACACCAAAGACAAGGAGTGTGATGCAAGAACTAGTATGCCCGAATTGTCAACGATGTCACGCATCCGTGTCTCTGCTTCCCGCTGGAACGACTCGTCGCCGACAGCCAACCATTCGTCCATAATCAGAATGTCACTTCTCACAGACGTGACTATGGAAAATGCCAGCCGCATTAACATGCCCGTTGAATATGTGCGCACAGGCATGTCGATATATGGCCCAAGTCCGCTAAAATCGATGATGTCCGAGGCGATGCGACGTAGCCTGCTGCGTTTTACACCGCCGACGAGTCCCCGAATGAGTATGTTTTCCCTACCCGTAGCGTCAAGTTCAATGCCCAGCGTTGGGTCAATTAGGGTCGATAGCGAACCTTCCCGCCGCAGCGTCCCGCGAGATGGAGCGTAAACACCCGCAACTGTGCGTAGTAAAGTCGTTTTCCCACAGCCATTATGGCCCATGACTCCGAGTCGATCGCCATCGCGTAGTGTGAGGGAAATGTTCCGCAATGCCTGAATCGTCGTTACACCTGCTGCCCCTCCGATGCGACCGCCGGTGGCGGCCATAGCTATCGTTTTTTTCAGAGACGCAGCATTTGACTCGTAGACAGGAAGGTCAACTGATACACAATTTAGTGAGACAAGAGACATGTTCGCCGAAAGTGCAAAGGTGAATGGAGGGACGGAGTGTTGAAGATAACAAAGGCAGCGCTGGTTATAGGGTTGTCGGTAGTGGGGAATCGGCGGCTGTGGCCGCTGCGGTAAAGTTAAGCAAAGCGTAATGAGGCTTTATCACTGCCGAAGCGAAACGTAGTGGACGTCGGGGTCGTTTGTAGGCTCCCTACTTACTAAACCCAAAACGAAAGGCGGCGATAGAACAGCGTATAGCATGTCAGTGCAAGGACGCCGTTGACGAGCGTTATGATTAACGCTGCATGGACCGCCGAGGCGGGCGGGAGCGTTCCCAGAAGAGGGTCGCGAACAAGCGTGAGCAAATGTGAAAAGGGGTTGTATCGAAGCACTGGACTGTCTTGCGAGATCTGCGTTGGTATCCAGAAGACGGGAGTCAAAAACATAAGTAGTTGCATCAGGCTTGTTATCATCTGGGGAATGTCACGGAAGCGGGCGGACGCAAATGCAACCCAAAGTGTAACAAAGTGTAGGTTTATGAGTAGAAGCAGCAAGCCCGGGAGGATCGCCAGAGAACTAACGGTTAAGGGAATTCGGAAAAGCATTAGAATCGGGACAATTAATATAGCATGGTGCAGTAGCTGAAGTACGTTTTTTGCTAGGTTTCGCCAGATGATGATGATAGGCGGGAAGTTTCCTTGCTTAATGAAGCGAGCGCCTGATATCAAGCAGCCTGCTCCTTCGAGTATGGTGGACGACATAAACGTCCACCAGATAATTCCAAGTGTGAGATGAGGAAAAAATGTCGACCTTGGGATGTTCAGGAGGGTCGAATAAAGAGGCCCCATCCCAGTTAGGAGCGCGGCCATGCTGATAGTTATCCACAGTGGTCCTAGTATGGAGCGGCGGTATCGCAACATAATGTCGTAGAAGGCGAGAGTCAGCCATAAATCGCAGTTGAGCGTACCCTGCCACCAATCTAACATGGCAGACTGCAAGCGGGTGATTAGAGGGGATTCCGATGCAGGTCCGTGTTCAGTCCAGCACAGAGAACTATCGTGTCCGGGTTTCCGAGCCGCCGATTCTGTCGGCGATGAGTTACCGGTATTCATAGTGCAGTACTTTCCCAAAAGGAATCGTGCTCATGTCGGTTCCGCCGAAGCCATTTACTGATTTCGCGATAGTAGCAGCGATCCTTTTCAACGGCTGCACGACGGCGACTTTGTGGACAGGGAAGTTAAGTGCAGGCATTAGAGTCGCGTTAGAATCGGAACGCTCGCACGTCTAGTAATGCGACTTCCATTGGAAATGCCGAGGCCAACAGTAGTGGAGTTGCTTCAGTCGTGCCCACTTAAGTCGTTGCCGCTAGAACGAAGCCGCTGATGGGGGCGGAGTTATGGGAAATCATCGAACTATCGTTCGCCAGTGAAACGCGACGCCTCCGGCAGTCACGCCGAAGGCCGATTCGCAATGGAAAGACTTAGTGCGCGATGCCGCTCGTTCTGCGAATGAGAATGGTAGTAGGATCATATCGCGCAGGGACTCGGCTTGCGTCCCGGAATGGCAACTGCGTGGCGATTTGAAGAGTCTATGCGCCGTGCTCCATGAGCGGGTATTTAAGCGGTCACTGCCCGATGGAAAACCGAACCGGGTAGTGGGTTGGGCGCGACGCGTTCGATTGGCAGAAGTGACCTCGTGTCTGCGGCAACTGTGAAGGCTCCGCGTGTATGCCGAGTGACGCGTGGACATCCAAGAGGCTCTCGTGTGTTGTGGTTGGATCCACGCGGCCAGGTATGTCCACGGTCCATCATAGCGTCGGAAGCAGTTATAAAAAAAGGCCGCGAGTTCGATTGCCCCGAACACCCCGTAGGATATCGAGAAGACTGTGCCCTTGCAAAAACGGGAGTCCACCGGACGCGAAATGTCGGATTGTCGGCTCCTCCTCTAGTGGGTTTGAAGAACGGCGGAGCCGAATTACGATGGAGAGTGGCGGTCACGACCACCGTTGACCGGACACGGGCGGATCATCCAGGATTGCCAAAGCTTGCCGCAGCAAAACAGGGAATATCCATCAATGGTTCGGGTTGCATTCATTACCGGCATCACAGGCATGGTCGGTTCGCATCTGGCGGACCACCTCCTCGAGCATACCGATTGGGACATCTGCGGGCTGAGCCGGTGGCGGAGCCCGCTTGACAACATCTCCCATCTGATTCCCAGATTGAATCGAGGAGACCGCGTCCGGTTGCTGTACGGTGACCTTCGAGACTACCACTCGCTCCACGAGGCCGTATCGCGTTGCCAGCCGGACTTCGTCTTCCATCTGGCAGCACAGAGTTATCCCAAGACGAGTTTCGATTCGCCGCTAGACACGCTCGAGACCAACGTCCAGGGCACCGCGAACGTGCTTGAGGCCCTCCGCCGGCTGAAACCCGAGGCGGTGGTGCATGTCTGTGCGTCGTCCGAGGTCTTCGGGAGGGTGCCCCGCCACAAACTCCCGATCGACGAGGAGTGCACGTTTCACCCCGCGTCGCCCTACGCCATCTCGAAGGTGGGAACCGACCTCATCGGACGGTTTTACGCTGAAGCGTATGGCATGAAGGTGATGACCACTCGGATGTTCACGCACACGGGCCCTCGGCGCGGGGACGTCTTCGCCGAATCGACCTTCGCCAAGCAGATCGCCATGATCGAGGCGGGGATGATTCCGGCGGTAGTTAAGACCGGTAATCTCGATTCACTACGCACCTTTGCCGACGTGCGCGATGCGGTGCGTGCCTACCACATGTTGGTGACAGTCAACCCGGTGGCGGGCGCGTACTACAACATTGGCGGCACCTACACGTGCACCGTGCGCGAAATGCTCTCCACGCTGCTCGCCATGTCGACCCGGACGGGGATCGCGGTTGAGACCGATCCGGAGAGGCTCCGCCCCATCGATGCCGACCTCCAGGTGCCGGACACCCGGAAGTTCAAGGAAGTGACGGGATGGGAGCCGACGATCCCCTTTGAGACCACCATGCGGGATCTGCTGGAGTACTGGCGGGATCGCGTCAAGGCCGGCCAGGCGTTCCTTACGCGCTAGAGCGGAGCCGAGTCGTATGATCATTCGCGCCCGAGCTCCCCTACGTCTAGGCCTGGCTGGTGGCGGCACCGATGTGTCGCCGTATTGCGACACGTATGGCGGGTATGTCCTGAACGCCACCCTTGATCGCTACGCGTACGCGGTCATCAAGACGCTCAATAAGCGCGTCGTGAAGTTCGCCTCCACCGACACGCAGTCGGAGGAAGCGCATCCGGTGACCGACGAGCTCGGGACAAATGGGCCGCTCCTGCTTCATAAAGCGGTCTATCGCCACATGATGGAGCACCACAACAACGGCGAGTTGATCCCGTTGGAGCTGAGCACGTTCTGCGATGCGCCGCCGGGCTCCGGTCTCGGCTCGTCATCCACGCTTGTGGTGGCGATGATCCGAGCGTTCGCTGAACTGCTCAACGCGCCCCTCGACGATTATTCGATCGCGCAACTGGCATTCCGGCTCGAGCGTGTGGAGTGCGGGTTGCAGGGGGGGCGGCAGGATCAGTATTCCGCCACCTTCGGCGGGTTCAACTTCATGGAGTTCTACGACGGTGATCGGGCCGTAATCAATCCGCTGCGGATAAAGAATTGGGTCCTCTGCGAGCTTGAGGCTTCGCTAATCTTATTTTATAGCGGCATCTCCCGCCAATCGGCCAAGATCATTGCCGAGCAGAGTGGCGGCGTGGCCGCTGGCTCGGTGGACGCGATCGAGGCCATGCACGGAATCAAGCGAGAGGCTCTCGTCATGAAGGAATCACTGCTGCGTGGGGATTTCAAGCAGATGGTCGCGTCGCTCCGGGAGGGGTGGGCCAACAAGAAGAGGTCTTCGCCGTCGGTGTCAAACAGCAAGATGGACCTCATCTACGACGCGGCCGTCGAAGCTGGCGCCCTGGCGGGGAAGGTCTCGGGGGCCGGAGGTGGCGGCTTCATGCTGTTCTTCACGCCCACGGAGAGGCGCATGGAAGTGATGCGGGCACTGGGTGAGTTCGAGGGATACGCGACGAATTGTCATTTCACGAAGCACGGATCACAGGCTTGGAAAATATGAGCATCGATCTAGCACCGAGGCACATGCAGGACTTTATCGAATCCCAAATCCTCGAAGCGCGGCGGATCATGGGGCTGATGGCCGACGATCCGCAGCTTCAAAACAGCGTAAAAGCGGCCGCTGAGGCCTGCATTGCCTGCCTGCGGGCCGGCGGCAAGATTCTGCTCGCCGGCAACGGCGGGAGCGCCGCCGACGCCCAGCACATGGCCGGGGAGTACGTGAGCCGGTTCATGTACGATCGCCCGGGACTCGCGGCGATCGCGCTGACAACCGACACCTCGATTCTCACCGCGATCGGCAACGACTACGGCTACGAGAAACTTTTCGTCCGCCAGATCCAGGCTTTAGGCAGGCCCGGCGATGTGTTCATCGGCTACTCCACCTCGGGCACATCGCCGAACATCCTCCGGGGATTCGAGGCCGCGGCGACGGCCGGGGTGACGTGCATCGGTTTCACAGGAAATCGAGGCGGTCCGATGCGAGAGGCATGCGACATCCTGCTCGAGGTCCCCTCGGGCGAGACGCCCAAGATCCAAGAGGGCCATTTCGTGCTCGGGCACATCATCTGCGCGCTCGTTGAGCGGGCTATGTTTCCGACGCAGGACGCGCTGCGGGCGGGTAACTGATGCGCGAGGCTGTCGTTCTCGCCGGCGGTTATGGCACGCGGCTCCGCGCAGTGGTGGCCGACGTGCCGAAGCCGATGGCACCCATCCGCGGGCGCCCTTTCCTCGAATTACAGCTGGCCCTTCTGGCGGAGAACGGCTTCGGTCACGTCGTGCTTGCCGTGGGATACCTGGGCGAGAAGATCGTCGCGCACTTCGGCGAGCGATTCGGGGACATGGAGCTCAGTTACACTGTGGAGGACGCTCCTCTTGGAACGGGAGGGGCGATCGAGCTCGCCCTCGGACGCTGCCGAGGCGACGGGGTGTTCGTAATGAATGGGGACACGTACCTCGATCTCGAGTATGACGCCGTGCACCGACTCTGGCAGCATTCGCGACGCGGCGTGATCGTGGGGAGGCGCGTGCCCGACACGACCCGCTATGGCAGGCTCGTAGTCGAGGACGGGCAGGTATGCGGAATGTCGGAGAAAGGGGCTTCAGGAGCTGGGGTCATCAATGCGGGGTGCTATGTCCTCAATCGCGACCAAGTCGCGGAGGCGGGACTAACGGCACCGTACTCGTTCGAGATTGACTTTCTCGCGCGTCGACTGCCTGCCACGCCGTTCGACCTGTTCGTCACCGCGGGTCTATTCATTGACATCGGGGTGCCGGAGGATTTTCAACGTGCCCAAGATCTGCTGGCGGGCAGGTGAACGATGGGGCGGCCCGCTCTGTTTCTCGACCGCGACGGCGTCATCAACGAGTATGAGCCGTACGTGTATCGCCGGGAGCAATTCCGGTTCAACGATGGAATCTTCGCGCTTGTGGACGCGGCGCAGCGGGCTGGTTATCTGACCGTCGTCGTCACGAACCAGTCGGCCATCGGCCGCGGGCTCTGCACGGAAGAGGACTTCTGGGACTTGACACACTGGATGATCGACCAGTTCGCTGAACGGGGATGCCGGATCGACCGCGTGTATTTCTGTCCGACGCACCCCGAGCACGGCATCGGCCGCTACCGGGTCGAGAGTGACCTGCGCAAGCCGGGCCCGGGAATGCTGCTGCAGGCCGCGAGGGAGCTCGACATCGACCTAACGAGATCAGTGTTGGTCGGCGACATGCCCTCCGACATCGAGGCCGGTCTGGCGGCAGGAGTGGGCACGAACTTTTTCCTTGGGGATCATGGCGGAACGGATGGCGTTGGATGCCGCGCCGTCGATCGGCTACTCGACATCATCCCGTATTTCCTTGCGGCCGATGCTGGGCGGGACGCCGGCCCCGCGGCAGGCTGAATGGGAGCGGCGGCCCCGTCGCCTCTCGCCGGAGCCTTCGCGAGCGGCCGGCTTGCAATCGCGACGAAGATGTGGGACAGCGAGGCGGTGGTAGACTCTGTATGTGCACAGTTCGATAGAGTTGGTTTTCCGACGCCGTAATGTGCGCCGCCGGCGATTGGCGGGTCGTTTGGGGCGGGCGTTTCGTCTTGAGCCGCTCGAGTCGCGAGTGGCGCTGAGTGCTACTCCGACCGGTTTTTCGGTGGATGGACCAGGCTTAGTAGACGGCTTTAGAGGCGTCAGCCCGGCTTGGTTCGCGACGGTCGCAACGGCGGACAGGTCGGAGAGCACGGTGTCCACCGCCGAGGCCGACGGCTCAGTCGTGATGGCTGGAGCCACCGGCACGTCCGCGACGACTGACCCGCCACGCAACGCACGCGTGAGCCCGCGGTCCGCGGGCTCGCCCGGCGGCCTGCCCTGGATCGTTCGGCT
>Ga0214917_10004049_pt1 | contig 16579 bp, 14 predicted proteins | sample LL_1208_BB_MetaG_FD_177983 | JGI IMG/M metagenome (GOLD analysis project Ga0214917, IMG submission 177983) | Freshwater microbial communities from Lake Lanier, Atlanta, Georgia, United States - LL_1208_BB | ecosystem: Environmental > Aquatic > Freshwater > Lake | place: USA: Georgia | collected... | reverse complement strand
TATGCCTCGTTTGTTTGATTTGCTAGAGCTTGATTTAATCGATCTTCATAGCCTTCAGTTTGGTGATGATCAGTTGCAGCTTGAACCCTGGAATCATCATGAACGCATTACTGATTGGAGTGCAAAAATTCATGATTTTGGAGACACTGCACACATTGTTAGGCAGCTAGATCTAGTGATAACAGTGGATACCGCAGTGGCTCACCTTGCAGGCGCTTTGAATCGCCCTACCTGGCTTCTCCTTCCTCGTAATTGTGATTTTCGTTGGCTTGATAACCGTAAAAACTCCCCCTGGTATCCTAGTTCTATGCAGATTTTCCGCCAGCCAAACCATGGAAATTGGGATGCTGTAATATCTCTAGTGCATAGGGCTATCGATGATTTGTTCCTACTAGACTTTGATGCGCTTTTGAATGCCAGAATTACATCCTTAGATCATGGATAGATCAATCGCTAGTCCCGATCAGCTAATCGATGCGTCTACTTTGAACGGTTTAGTGCGACGCCTTGAGCTGCACTCAACTCTTTTGAGGCGATTGGAGGAGGAGGCAATTGTAGCTTTGGTTCCCTTGCAAGAAGACTGGATCAAAAACCAAATTGAGCAGCTTCTTGCAGGTAGCACAACCGAAGCCTTTCTTGCTCAACGTAGATGGACTGAATCCGATCTCCGTCTCCATGTTTGCCGCCCAGAGGCTTTGCGTTTATTTGCAGAGCAGCATTTTGGGCCTGGCTTAGAGGAGCAGTTCCTGTCATCCCGAGGTGCCCATGATCAAATTATTTACTCTCTCTTGCGGGCACATGATCCATCCCTTATACGTGAACTTTGGATAAGGATCGAGGAATCTGAAACCACCTTTGCTGAAGCTGCACAAATCTATGGTGAAGGTCCGGAGGCGGCTCGCAAGGGTTTAATAGGTCCTATGTCAATTGGCCAGCTGGCTCCACCTCAGCTAGCCGATCTCCTACGAAGCCTTCAGCCCGGTTGTGTTAGTGCCCCTCGTCAATTGGGTGAATGGCATGTGCTTCTGCGTTTGGAGCAGCTTAACCCTGCACGATTTGATGCAAATATGAAGGCAACTATGCTGCAAAATTGCCTCAACAGCTATCTAGATGATCGGGTTAATCAGCTACTTTCTAAACAACCAGTAGAACCTTTCACTTACCATCCAGAACCATGAGCGCTAGTCAAACCAATACTTTTCAGGGTCTGTTGGCCCGCTTCGCTGCCCTGAGCGCCCTCGAACCCCATGACCTTGCTTGGCTTGCAGAACGAGCTAAGCCATATCACTGCAGTATTGGCCAGGAGCTACTCAGTTCTGATCGGATGCCCGAGGTTTGCTATTGCATTATTGAGGGAAGAGGTCGGGTTTTACACACTGATCCTGGTTTGCAGCGGCCCGTTACCTTGGCTTACGCACAGCCTGGTGACCTTATTGGTTGGTCTGGTCTTGCTCGAGGTTGTCCCTGCGAATGGATCACAGCAATCACTCCGATGAAATTAATTGGCTTCTCAGCTGATGATTTCTACGCCTTAGAGCAACGTTCAGCAGCTTTTTCAGCTTGGTTGGATGCAAGTAATTCACCTGCTGAGTTGATGGCTGTTTTAGCTCCTGCCTTAAGAAGGCGTCCCCAGGCCAACCCACCAGAACGTGAGGTTTTGCGTCGCTTAATTTCTGGTATTAGCCTCTTTCCTTGCCGTGATCAACGTAAGTTACCTCTTCAAGATGGTGCCATCTGGCTTTGGAATGCACAGCCTGCTGATCGTGCTGTTCCTGTTGGTAGTGAGGTTACTTCTGAGTTACTTGCCTCTATTCCACCGGGAGTTGCTCTGCGCATATTGAGAATTGACCCAATGCTCTGGGAGAATGAATTAAGCCCCGCACTTCAAGCTGCTGAACTTGATGAGATCAAAGTATTGGCTGATCCCTGGAATGCTGATGATCGCTACGCAGATTTAGCTGCACCAGAACCCCAAGGAGTTCGAAATGATGAAGTAGCACTTAATACTCTCCGTGATCGGCAAACACAGCTCACTTGGAAAGGTAAGCAAATTCCTGTAGTAACAGGCGTTGGCTCTCTAGAGCAAGCGATGGCATGCTTGGAAATGTTGGCTCGTTATTACAACGTGCCCTTTCGGCAGGATGTTGTAGAGCGCGCCGCAAAAGATATCTTGCGTGGTCATGCTTGTAGCCTTGAGCAACTTGGCAACCTGGCAACTTGGATGGGTTTTGTTGGCTCTCTTGCCGATGTATCAAATGCGCAATTGCATCGTCTCCCCTTCCCTTGTTTTGCTTTATTGCTCAATCAACCCGCAATGATTCATAATATAAACCGTACAGACGTAAAGGCGGTTATTCCGGAATATGGTTCTATAAGTTTACCTCTCTCTGAATTAACTCAGGGAAATGCGGGAGTAAGAATTCTCACCCTTACTCCAGGGCGTGATAGCCAGCGGCGCAAGCTCAATTTTGCCTGGTTCCTTCCTCAGATTCGTAAGTATCGTCGGAGTCTAATAGAAGTCTTGGTTTCCTCACTTGTGCTTCAGCTGCTTAATCTTGCGCAGCCTTTAGTGCTTCAGCAGATTCTTGATAAAGTTATAGTGCAGCAGAATTTAGATACTCTTTATACGTTAGGAATTATTCTACTAGGCGTAAGTCTTTTTCAAGGTTTATTAGGTGCAGTACGCACTTACCTCTTTGCTGATACAACTAACCGCATTGACATTGCTCTTGGTGCCCAGGTTATTCAACATTTATTACGATTGCCGTTGCGTTATTTCGACACAAGGCCAGTAGGTGAACTCCAAACGAGGATTGCTGAGCTTGGAAATATTCGTGGTTTCTTAACGGGTAGTTTGCTAACCCTGGCTCTCGATGCTTTGTTTTCAATTATATATATAGTTGTTATGATAGTTTATTCTGGAGTTCTTACAGCTGTAACTCTTTCAGTTGTTCCTCTTTTTCTTGGCCTCACAATTGTGGCCTCTCCTTTAATCAAGGCTCAACTACGCAAAGCTGCTGAATGGAATGCAGCTACTCAATCGCTTTTGGTAGAAGCTTTAAATGGAGTTCAAACAATTAAAGCTCAAAGTGCAGAAAATAGTGTTCGCTGGCAATGGCAAAAACGTTATTCCTCATTTATGAGTGAAAGTTTTCGTACTTTAATGATAGGTGTTTCGGCTGGAACAGTTGGAGCTTTTCTTAATCAGTTAACTGGTTTATTAACCCTTTGGGTCGGCGCTTTTTTGGTTATTAAAGGTGAGTTAACAATAGGCCAATTAATTGCCTTTAGAATTATTTCTGGTTATGTGGTTGGCCCATTGCTTAATCTTGCTACCAGCTGGCAGAGTTTTCAAGGTGTGGCTTTGTCGATGGAACGTTTAAGCGATGTTGTAGATGCTAATGCCGAGGGATCAGATGATGAAATGGATCAATTACCCATGCCTCCAATCGCAGGTGAAGTTGTTTTTCAGGATGTTGAGTTCCGTTTCAATGAAAGTTCGCCATTAGTAGTAAATTCGGTTAATTTTATGGTTCCAGCCGGAGCCTTTGTTGGGATTGTAGGCCGTAGTGGAAGTGGAAAAAGTACTGTTATGAAATTATTGCCCCGTTTATATGCCCCTGAGGCTGGCAGAATATTAATAGATGGTTACGACATTAATAAACTTCAGCTAAGTTCTGTGCGTCGGCAGATTGGGATAGTGCCTCAGGATTCTCTCTTATTTGAAGGAACTATTCGTGACAATATTGCTCTCACCTCACCAGATTCCACTAGTGAAGAGATCGTTGAGGCAGCTAAAGTTGCCTGTTCTCATGATTTCATCATGGAGATGCCTGGTGGTTATGCAAGTCGTATTGGAGAGCGGGGAGCTGGTCTTTCCGGGGGCCAACGGCAGCGCATCGCAATAGCCCGTGCGGTTTTGCAGAGTCCTAAATTACTTATTCTTGATGAAGCTACAAGTGCTCTAGATTATCTCACTGAACGGCAAGTTTGTTTGAATTTAAAACGTGCTTTCGAGGGTTCCACTGTGTTTTTTATAACTCATCGCCTATCCACAATTCGTGGTGCTGATCAAATTTTGATGATGGAGCAGGGTTCTCTAGTTGAGCAGGGAACTCACGAGCAGCTTTTGGAGCTGCAGGGTCGTTACTACGCACTCTACTCACAGCAGGAGTCCAACCTTGACTGAACACATGAATCAAGATTCTCCAAAAAAAGCTAATGAAAAGCCTCTGCCGCAAAACCTGAAAGCATGGGAGGGAAGCTCTGCAGTAGTACAGCAAGGAAGGCATTGGTCTTCAGCTTTAATTTTGATTTCTTCTACCCTTTTTGGTGTGACAATGATTTGGTCTTTTGTAGCTAAAATTGACCAAACTATTAGTGTTCGAGGCAGGCTGCAACCCGTAGGAAGTGTTTTAGAAGTTGATTCACCTAGTAGTGGTGTTGTTCGAAAGGTTTTTGTTAAAGATGGCCAATTTGTTCAGTTAGGTCAACCTTTGCTTGAAGTTGAAGCAAAAGGTTTGGCAAGCCGTAAGCAGGCAATCGAGCAAACTTTAAAAATCCTCAACTTGCAAGCTGCTTCAATAAATTCCGTAATTGAAAGTAATGGTATTTCTAAAAATATTGCTGCACTTCCCAACATTCCACTTGTTGAGGAACCTGCCTTGGCTCAAATGCTTGTCAATGCACGTAGTCAAATTCAGCAAATTACAGCTCAGCTAAGGCAAATTGATACTAGGTTATCTAGCCGTCAAGAATCTCTCGCGCTTAAGCAAAAAATTGCTGATGATATTAAGCCCCTTTATCAAAGTGGTGCTATGGCCCGTAATGCTTACCTAAGTCAGCTTAATGAGGTTCAAGAGTTACGCGCCGAAATTTCAACTCTGAAAGAAGAAAAAATTCGCGTTATTGGCAGCGCCTCAAACCAACTAACTGATATCAATCGCCAAGCTATTAATCTAAATTCTGAATTAGTTGGCCTTAAGGAAACAATAAGTTATCGCACAATAACCGCCCCTTCCTCTGGGCGGATATTTGATAGCAAGGTTGGACCATTTTCCGTTGTTTCAGCAGATCAAGTTGTGCTTAAGATTGTTCCTAAAAATAAATTGCAGGCAGTTGTAGATATTTCTAATGTAGATGTGGGTTTTGTTAAAACTGGCATGCAAGCTTCCGTTTCCGTTGATTCATTTCCTTCTGGTGAATTTGGCTACATAAAAGGGTTTGTAACTAAAATTGGTTCAGATGCACTTAAACCAGATCAGTTGTCTAATCAGTTTAGATTTCCTGCTGTAGTTTCATTACAGCAACAGCGAGTTATTGCAGGTGATAAAGATCTTAATTTGCAAAGCGGTATGGCAGTTACAGCAAATATCAAGTTGCGCTCGCGCCCAGCAATTTCCATAGTGACTGATTTGTTTACAAAGCAGTTTGATGGAATTAAAAAGTTCCGTTAATTAAAAGATATTAGTTTTGGGCTAGGATAATATTGATTTATACATATCTTCTGTTTTATTAGTTGTGTTTTCCCAATTAAATCTCTCAAGACTTTTCCGTTTCATCCTCAAGTTTCGTCCGTAATTTCTTTGGCTGTTCCATGCACCCATAACTGCTGAACGAATACTCTGTGGGTCTGCTGGGTCGGCTATCCAGGCGTCATTCTCTAGATATTCCAATTCATGACCAAAACTACTACCCACCAATGGTGTCCCACTTAAAGATGCCTCTAAACTAACTAAGCCGCATGTATCCATCCAGCTCACCAGGCAGTGGCAACCCGAAGCTGCATAGGCTGATGCAAGCATTTCTTGGGGTATATGCTCAATAATTTGTAGGCGATCTCCACTTATGCTTTTACATAATTCTGCATAGCTGGGCCAATGTTTTTTAGATCCAATCAGTACAATTGGAATATTTATTTCTTTTAATGCCCAACAAAGCATTGCCTGATTTTTTGCAGGTTCTATCCTTCCTGCTTGCATCACAAAAGGTTGCTTGATTCCAGACCAATTTCTAAAGATTTCTGGATCTGCATCCAAAAAGGTTTGTGGATTTACACCGTAATGGGCAATGTCATAGGTATCTCCCCACCATTGCAGGTCTGTTTGTATCGCTTTGAGCTCTAGCCAACTGTTTGGAAGCATACCCTGACATTTTTTAAGTAATTCACTAATTTGTTCTTGCCAAGATAGATCTACCGTACCTTTGCCTTGTGCGTCAACCGAACCATTTGGAAGCTGTACTATCATTTTGCGTTCACGTAGTAACCTAAGCGCTTCTTTTGTTTCGTATTTGTTGGCGCTTACTGCTTTTTCCAATATGCCTACACTGCCACGACTCCCCCACAAGGCTCTACCAATAGATATCCATATAGGTGATACAACAATTGGTTTTCCGGCACTTAAGCAAGTTGATACTTGCTGTATAAATGATGTGTGAACACGGCAGTTAAATATATGAACTAAATCAACATCTTCTATTTCAGGGCGATCACAATTTTGTATGCTAATTTTATGTCCTCTTTGGATTAATCGTTTAGCGGTTTCTCTAATCTGTACCCCATCTCCGCCACCCCAGCTTGAGGCTGTTCCGTGATTTATAAGTGCTATTCGCATGATAATCTTTTAAATAATTTATTATTGCATATTAGTGTTTAAAGGGACAGCGTGTACTAAGTGAAATGTTTACATTTCTTAGTGTGAAGTTGGTCTGCATGGTGTATGATATTAATTTTAAGCTGTAATGCAGCGCTATTCTGGCGAAGATCTTGGTAGCTCCCCTCATATTGTTGTTTTAGGATCTTGCAAGGTTGGTAATTTCATCGTTAGCACTCCAGTTTTGCAAGGCCTACGAAAACGTTTTCCCAAAGCTGTAATTGGTTTTATTGGTAGTTTGGTAACTGCGGATCTTGAAGATGCCATTCCGGCGATTAATTGGCGTTTATCTTGGGATAGTTGCCGTGTTGGAGCTGGTTTAGAATTAATGAATAATTTAGCTAAACAATTTGATGTTCACGGATCTGTAGATCTTGCTGTGAATCTTGATTCTTTCAACCCCGTTACCTGTTGCCTTGTTCCTTGGCTAGCACCTTCTTTTGTAGTTGGTGGCAGCCTATCAAGTAATTTGAGGTATCAACTGCCTCACGGTATCAAGCAAGAACAAAGTTTTTTACAAGATATGGACTGGGATAAACCTGAGTTTCTAGATCGACATAAAGAGTTTTTGAAATCAAATTATATAGCAGAACTTTTTTGCCAAATGGCATATGTAATCGACTATTGTGATCCAACAGCGATTTTCATACCCTCAACTGAACCCCCTTTTCCTGTTCCTGATATATTAATACATTGTACAGCATCTCGTGCTGCAAAAATGTGGCCCACTGAATATTGGAGACAAGTTATTCTCTATTGTGAGAATATTAATCTTAGCATTGGTATAATTGGAAGTTCACCTAGATCACAGAAGGCCCTATATAATTCGGATGGTGGTGAGGAGCTGTTACTCAAATCCACTTCATTGATTGATTTGCGAGGAAAAACCTCATTACTACAACTCGCCGGTGCCTGCAAGCAAGCTCGAGCAGTAATTAGTGTTGATGCTGGCCCTTTGCATATTGCTGCTGCAGTTGGTACTCCCACATTAGCTATAGTGGGTAATGATTTTAATGCAGTTGGTGCAAGCCCTATTAGATTATGGTTACCTCGTGTTAATAATATTTCCCGAACCGTTTCTAGCGTTACATGTTCTTCTTGCTCGGATAATTTGTTTCGTAATGATGAATGTATCATTGACGGACATCCTTGCATGATCGGAGTTGATGTTCAGCAGGTTGTAAATTGGTTAAGCTCAACGCTTGCAGGATTAAATCTTAATAACTAATATGCATTCATCTAAATTTTTTGTTCCTGAGCACGCACCTCCTGAAGACCAAATAATTTGTTCCCTAATCAATCAGGGGTTGCGGCCAAGGCATTTGCTTAAGGCGGCTATTACATTTTATCAGTTCGAGCTCTCTGAGAAGGTAAGGGCGCAAGCAAGTATTCCCATACTGTCTGGATTATTTAAGGGAATGCTTGCTAATACCACAACACTATCTTCGGTTTTGCTGCCTAAATATCTTGGAACTTATGAGTTAGAGCTTCAGAAAGTTTTAGTTAAGTATGCATCAAATGTTAATGGTTTTGTTGATATTGGTTGTGCTGAAGGCTACTATGTTAACGGGATTGCTTATTGGTTGAAAATACCCTCTATTGGTGTAGATATTAATCCAGTATCAGAAAGTTTAGTACTCCAAACTGCTGCCAACAATAACCTACAATTATTTGTTAAATTTAGGCCACTTATTTCTGAAGCATTGGCATTGGTAAGTGATAAGATTCTAATTTTGATTGATGTGGATGGTTCAGAGATTGATGTTCTTAAGGATACTTTTCATTATCTATCTGATCAGGTTTCTTTGCCGAAAAGTATTCGCAATGTTCTTTTTATTATTGAAACTGATTACAATAAGGATGGTACGGATAATACTGAGAATATTCTTGAGTTGCTCTCTATCAATAGATGTAAAGTTCTTACTATTGCTTCGCAGAACCCATTATTGAGATTTTCCTCTCATACATCCCATTTATCTTTCTTAGATCAATGTGTGTGCGGGTTAGAGGGGCGCGCAGCATCTCAAAAGTGGATTATTGCTTCTTGGATTAATTGATTATTCAAATTTATGCCTTCTCCATAGTTCATCTTGGTGACGTACCATTAGAAATCTATAATGTGTTGGAATTGGTTTCATTATTTTTAGTATGTGTAGTAGCATTCCACTGCTCGCCTGTTCCAGGGGGCCAGATAGTTGAAAATCAGTTTTCCATTTGCGCTCTTGCCAGTATTTCAAAACTACAAGTGCTTGCCTCCTGCTTAAGAAGTAACAACCGGAATGGGGATTGGTAGCCCGATAGAAGCGTTTATTGCCTAGGGGCCAAGCCACCTCAATGGTTTCACCAGTGTCCCAGAATAAATCAGGCCGGCCCCCATCTGGATCACCCGATAGGATTACATCACCTAAACCAGCTATCATTTCGCAACGATGTGGCATGAAAGCATAGCTTCCATCAGTCATTTCGTTTAGATATATTATTTTTTGGAAGAATGACTGATCTTCGATCATTATATCATCTTCCATGTACCCGATGTAGTCATAGCTCATTGCTTGTTCCAATCCTCGCCTAGAGGCATATCCAGGTATTGACGTGAGATCATTTAATTCAGGATCAATAACCGAAAGATTATGATTTTTAGGGAGTGATTCAGCTAAACTTTTGTTCTTTGGTGTATATAATTGAATTTCTAAATCAATTCCATTCTCAGTTGTTTGTTCTCTAGTTATTACTGGTTTGTTTTTTCCAAGTGAAGCATGTATCCAGTGTTTATTTCCATGCCGGGTTATGTTCTCAACAGTTGCTTTGAATAATGCAGCTTTTTTTATTTCCCTTTTTGCTTCATTTTCCGATGAGTAAAGTGATCCCTGTTTTGGTGCAAACACATGTGGCATTGTAATTAGCATTCGCATTTTTAGATTAAAAACCATTCATTGCAATCCCATCCTAGCAATTGCTCAAGATTTTTTATTTCTTCATAGAAGATTTCTAACAATACTTGTTTTGCCTTATTTGGCATTGGTTCATTATATGGATGATGGAATACATTATTCATTGGTTTTTGTTTAATTTGATCAATCCCAATATGCGAGTAAATCTTAGCCAATGTTTTTGTTGGTTCATTTCTTAGTTCTTCATTGCGTATTATTAGTATTTGGTCCTTTTTAATGTAATTCCATAGATGTGTTAATTGTTTGCAGTAAAATCCTCTATCCACGTAGGAATACACTCTATGCTGCGAATTTTCTAATTCTAGGCATCTAGTTTTCTCATTTTTTATTGCATCTATGAAGCTTAGTGATTCCATATTTCTTATGCTCTCCATGTTCCAATGGGAATAAGCTCTGGTTATTGGATTTCTTAGTATTATAATTAGCTTTATTTTCTCATTATAATTCTTGATCCTAACTGCGCTTTGTTTCCAGTACATATATATTGGAGTTGCTTCTCCCCATATGCGCTCTTTTGAGTTGCTATTCTCAAAGTGTTTGTGATACAAGTTGTAGTTTGGTTTGGCCCATTCTATGGTTTCGTTGTCAAAAAAGTGCAGTTCTTTTGTTTCTGGCATATATAGTTTTGGATGTTCTTTTAAGTAGCTATATAGAGCTGTTGTGCCCCCTTTTTGCGTCCCTGCTATTAAAAAATTTACTTTAGTGCTCATGCTTTATCTAGTTGTAGGATACTTATATTACATTGCTTTATAGTTATTGTCCAGATATGTTTCTTTTTTGCTGTTTGCCCTATTATTGAATGGTTAGGGCTTTTTCTTTGTCAATACAGCTTTTGCGTGAATGCCCACCAGGCTTTGGTGGTGTAGAAAGAACAGCTCATGAGCTTGCTGTAGCTAATTTCGCTCAAACTTCTTCTTTGATTGATTCAGAAGTTTTTTGTTTTGCTCCCTGTCCCCATGAGGATCCATTACCGGTTACGTACAGGCGATCCCGTTTATATTATCTTTGTGTTGGTCGCTTCAGACTTCCCTTGCCATGGGGACCTTTAATCCGCTTCCTATTTATAAAAAAGCCTTTATATGCACACTTGCCTAGTCCTGAGGTATTACTTGTTGTTATTCTTCTAAGGTTAATTCAGCGAAAATCTCAAATTACTGTTTACTGGCATGCAATGTTAAGTGGCTTTTATTATGAATTATATCAGAAGTTTGCACTACTTTTTATAAAATGGCAAAACATACCACTTCTTGTTACATCTCCTGTTTTGCGTGATTCCTTAATTTCTTGTGGTTTGAACGCTGATCTTATTTCTATTTTGCCTTGTTGTTTATCCTCCGGCTCTGAATCCATGGCAACTCAGTTGGCTAATGATCGACTATCCTTATCCTCCCCTGTTTTTGCTTCAAAATCCACTCCTTTTAGAGTGATTTGTATTGGTAGATTAGATACATATAAAAGAGTTGATTGGGTTATTGAAGCCATCTCACTGTGCTCCAATTCATTCCATCTCACAGTTATCGGGGATGGGCCTAATAGAGCTAAATTGGAGTTTCTTGCTTTTAAGCTTCTTTACCCCCATACACCATATTGTTTTATGGGAAAAGTTTCTGAATATGATAAGTTTCTCTCTTTATCTAATTCGGATCTCCTGATTTTGGCTTCAAATTCAAGTCATGAAGCCTTTGGAATTGTTCAACTCGAAGCAATGGCTTGTGGTGTTCCTGCTCTTGCTCTAAATTGTGCCAATTCCGGCGCTACTTGGGTAAGTAGTTTAGCGTCTCTTCCAAGGTGGGAAGTTCCTGGTCCACAATCATTAGCTAAAATTCTAAGTTTGATTAGTTCTAATAATTTTAATTATTTACTTCTCTCAAGGGAGTCTTTTTCCCGATATCACGCTTACTTTAGTCGCAAACAATGGCACCTATCACTATATTCTACCTTGAATATCAGAACTCATTCTCTTTCAGCTACTATATGAATACTTTGATAAATGTTCTCCCTTGGCAACCTGGCTATTCAGGTTTTAGTAGTTATGTAAGAAGAATTTTGCCTGGAATCCAGGGTTCTCGCCTTCAACTTGATCGTTGTTCGCAGGCCCTATGTTCCCTTAAGAGCTCGGCGCAGCCCCTACCCGATCAACTCCCATCACAGCGATTACTACGCCTGTTGCATCGCTATTCACTCAGTCAATATGGTGTGGATATTAAGGCTGCTTTAAATCAGGCAGCCTTCGAGCCCAACCGTGTTTATAGCCCCTATTGCAACTGGTTGAATGCCCTTGCTGGCCTGCCACAGTTGATTACCTGCCATGATCTTACACCTTTATTTGTTCCTAACAGCCGCCGTGCCTGGTTGCACTATCGTTTTTTGTTACCGCATCATTTGCAACGGGCTAGGGCTGTTGTTGCCATAAGTGAATTTGTTGCTAACCAATTGATTCAATTAGGGATTCCTGCCAGCAAAATTGAGGTGGTTCCCAATGGCATTGCCATTGAAAGGCCTGCAATCTCGAAGCCCGCTTCTGCCGATCTTTTGATGTTGGCACGCCACGATGGCAACAAAAATGTGGCCTACGCGCTTGAGGCCTTTTCAAATCTGCTCAAGAGATACCCCCAATGGCCCGGCTTGTTGCGGGTGGTGGGCAAGCCCGGCAGGCAAAGCGCCCGCTTACGTGAGCTGCATTCCTCTATGGCAGATCCCCAGCGGGTCCTTTTTATCCCAGAGGCATCAACTGAACAGCTGATCCATTGGTTGCGCAGCAGCCTTGCCCTGATTTCCTCAAGCCTCATGGAAGGCTTCGATTACCCTGTGCTAGAAGCTAAAGCCGAGGGTTTACCCACTTTGATTAGTGCGATTCCCGTGCATCATGAATTGCACGATTCAAGCTCGTTATTTTTCTCGCTCAGTGATGCTGGCTTGGAACTAGAAAACCAGCTGATTTCTTTGTATACCGATCCTCAGCTTTGGAGCCAGCTTTCCCAGCAGGGATACGCCCGTGCTAAGCAGTTAAGCCTTGTGCATCAACAACAGCAAGTGCAGTCCTTAATACAGGCACTGTGATGGTTACATCTCCTGTTTTAGAGCTGCGGGATGTGTGGCTGAAAATACCGGTTTTTACCAATGAGGCACGCTCCCTTAAAGGTGCCCTTTTGCGTTCAGTTACCGGTGGATCCCTTAGTAAATCTAAGGTTGGGGCGCAAATTGAGGCATTAAGAGGCATTAATTGCACCATATATAATGGTGAGCGCGTTGCATTAATTGGCCATAATGGAGCTGGTAAATCTACTTTTCTTAAATTAATTTCAGGTATATATCAGCCGAGCAGTGGTTTTATGCATGCCACGGTACCTGTGTATCCCATGATTTCTAAAAGTTTTATCACCAGCCCAGAACTTAGCGGTCTACAAGCGGCAAAGGCACACTATCTAATGGTTAGGGGTAATTTACGCGGCTTTGATACTTTTTTAGCAGAGGTTATAGAATTTTCTGGTTTAGGTGGTTTTATTCACCTGCCTGTAAAGAGCTACAGCAATGGCATGGCAGCGCGTTTGTTATTTGCTGTTCTAACGGGCTTTAAACACGATTGCCTTGCCCTTGATGAAGGATTTGGTGCAGGCGATAGTTCTTTCTTTGATCGGGCTCAGGCCCGTTTGCAGGAATTTGTGGAATCAGCTGGTACCCTTGTGCTCGCATCCCATGCTGATTCCCTGTTGAAACGTTTTTGCCAGCGCGGGTTGGTTTTTCAACAGGGCTGCATTGTTTTTGATGGTGCAATTAAACAAGCTCTTAGCTTTTATCATGGCGCTTAGTATTCTCAACTCCTGCAAATATGCTTGGACCTCAAGGCGGGTGTGGTGGTTCACAGCTACTGCAAGAACCAAGGCTAGATTTTCACGCACATTTTTAGGTAGTTTCTGGCTTGGTTTATCTAATTTACTTTCCATAGCTATTCTCGCTATTGTTTATGGCACCGTATTTAAAGTTGCTGATTTTAATGCGTATGTTTTGTATTTAGGTACAGGCTTGGTTCTTTGGAATTCATTATCAATGGCGATTGGCTCATCTCCCACATTATTTGAGGGTAATGCTCAGCATATTCACAACACAAATCTGCATCCAATTTTCTACTCTTTGGAGGAGTGGGCATTTCAAGTGCAAACATTTCTACAATCATTATTTCTTGTTTTGCTAGCACTTAGTTATTATGAGCATCGCATATTTTTGCATCTAATTACTGCCTGTTGGCTGCCTCTCTTTAATTTTTTAGTGTTTCTCTTTTGGTTGCCTTTGCTGGTCTGTTTGTTGGGTGCCCGTTTTCGCGATCTGTATCAATTAGTTCCTATTCTAATGCAATTAATGTTTTTACTTTCGCCAATTTTGTTTAAAAAACAAGCACTTGGTGCTCTTCAGTGGACTGCTGATTTTAATCCAGTATATCGAGTATTAAGTATATTTCGCCATTCTCTTTCTTCCGGCCAAGTGCTTTGGCAGCAAAGCTTCGTGATGCTAATTATTAATGGTATTGGGCTTTGGGTTGCACTTGTTTGGCTGAACCGAGAAAGAGGGAAGTTACCTTTTTTAATCTAGAACTGCCGGGTATACATTCCAATTCAACAGCAATTGTTTTAACTATGTTGTCTTGAAATTCTTGATTAATTAGCTTCTGATGATTTTGATAGCGCTCAATTCGTTTCAGTCGCCTTGTTTGATTTTTGCTTAGATTGTTAAGTCTTGCTAATTTCGCATTAGCTGTTTCTACTTTTGATTTTACTAGCTTTGGTCCAGCTTCCCTCTTAGCAGCTAAATGCATTCCCCTGGCTAGAGAACTGCTGTCGTGATTGTCGCAAAGCCACACGTATTTATCAAAATCGTATAGGCCTTGAATCTCCCTGTGGGCCATCGAAGGGCTCGTTAGGGCTATTAATCCTAAGCAGGCTGCATCAAGTACAGGTATGCCAAACCCTTCAACAAGAGATGGACTCACAAGTAACATTGCATTCAAAAATAAGTCTCTCTTTGTTGCATCATCAATATAATTGGTTAGAATTATATCTTCATTGTTTGTTGCTAAACTCTCAATTTGGCGACTGTAGTCGTCGTGTTTTAGTGCACCTGTGATACAAAACTTAATTCCTTTTTCGCTTAGTCTTGATTCTCTGTAGGCTTTAAGAGCAAAAACTAGATTTTTTCTTGATTCAACTGATGAATTAAACAAAATATATCTAAATGGAGTGAGCCCAGCTTTTAGTCTGCTCAGGCTAGGGCAGGGATAGAGTGAGATTAAATCACTTGATTGTTCGTTATTGCAACTGCTAAATCTTATTGATGGCGGTTGCACAACTACAGTTTCTGTTCCGCACAAGCCACTCTTTATGTATCGATTGTATTTATTTTTTGTTGATGTTGAAACGAAAATTCGCGCAGAGTTGGCGCAACGCTGCAGTCGTTGAGAAAAGATTGATTGTCTGTCTGAGGTTGGGTAATATTCAAGTGGGATTAGATCATGCACAGTTTGCAAACTAAAGTTTATGTTGGCTGCTTTGATGTTCAGTGGGCAGGTTGTTATTAAGCCATCAAAACCGTTGAGATCTATTCGTAGCGGTCTGCTAAAAATTTTGCCTGCTAGTTTCATTGAATTAACGTATATATCCTCGGCGCACAAAAGCCCATCAATCCATTTTAAGTAACCTAATCTTTCGTGCTGTAAATAAGGGTTGTCTATTAATGTGTGTACATGCAGTTGAGTGTAATCCTTTGTTCCATAAGTTTCTTTTGGTTTTAGTCCCCTGAAATTTAATCTAAATCGGTCTAATTGATCAAGAGTCCAGCCGCCAAGTGGTAGCTTTTTTAGCATTATTCGCCTTAATGATGACCTGGTAAGTTCCATTCTTCCACTTACTAAGCATTCAAGAACTCTGCTGGCGTATATAAGCTCTTGCGTATTAGGTGGTAAAAGTTTTAAAGAAGCATCCATCAACTTTGGATCATATTCAGTGAGAAGCCACACTTCTGCACCAGCATTTTTAATGGCTTTTAATAAGCCTTTGCTATAAACGGCGATCCCCCTATGTTCCCGTTGTTCGAGATCGATTGCAGTAACTACAATCTTCATCCCGGCTAGCGGTTTTACCCCAGGTATGGAGGCGCCTTTCGAAAAGCTGATTTGATTTAACATCGGCCCACACTAATCCAAGTGTTGTTCATTGCACCGATTGGCTTGACTGCTGGGCCCCCCATGCGCCATGCTCAATGTCGCCGGCAACACCGGTGTGCGGATGTAGCTCAGTGGTAGAGCATCTCCTTGCCAAGGAGAGGGTCGAGAGTTCGAATCTCTTCATCCGCTTATAGATTCTTAATTATCCCTTTTCCCATAAGCGTTTGACTTTTGATCTGCTCAAAGCCCAGCTGTTTGTAGAAGCCTGCTTGGTTTGTGGTCATCAGATACACCCGTTCAACCCCCGCCAGGGCTCGATGCTTTAACAGTGCCTCAAGCAGCAACTTGCCATTTCCTTGGCCTTGGTGCCCTTCATCAATCACCACATCCCAAAGCACAGCCCTGTAGATGCCGTCGCTGCTCGCCCTACCAAAGCCCACAAGCACCCCCTCTTCCCATAGGCTCACCACCGCCTGGCTGCCCCTCAGCATCTTTTTCAGCTCTTTTAGGCTGCGTTGCTGGGCCCAAAAGGTATTTTTATTCAGCAGAATCTGCAATGCCTTAAGGGGCAAACGCCAGCAGATCCGGCTGTGTTGGATAAGTTTTGGCTCCAAATGGCCTTGTTTTTGTTTTCAGCCTAAAAGTAAGCCTTCAACTGATTTCCTTGCTTGGGCTCTGCTTTTATATTTTGCGCTAAACCCTTGCAATGAAAGGGGTCTATTAGTCGCCCGCAATTTCTGCAGTGTTAAGCTGCCCCCTCCCCATGGTGCCTTTAATGCTCAAGCTGTTGCTGGGTGATCCAAATGCCCGCAAGCTGAAGC
>Ga0214917_10004048_pt1 | contig 16582 bp, 16 predicted proteins | sample LL_1208_BB_MetaG_FD_177983 | JGI IMG/M metagenome (GOLD analysis project Ga0214917, IMG submission 177983) | Freshwater microbial communities from Lake Lanier, Atlanta, Georgia, United States - LL_1208_BB | ecosystem: Environmental > Aquatic > Freshwater > Lake | place: USA: Georgia | collected... | reverse complement strand
CCACGCCTTCGACGGGCCCACGGAGAACACCTTCTTTCACGGCCACAGTTACACGGCCAACCCCTTGGGCTGCTCTGTCGCCCGGGCCAGCCTCAAACTTCTCCAAGACCCGGAAGAAAAGGAAAGACGGGAAACCCTCAGGCGAAACCTGCACGAACTCTCCCAAGTCTTCTGGAAGCACCCCCGGGTCGGCGATGTCCGACAGGAAGGCACCATCTTGGCCGTGGAAATCGTGGCCGACCGCTCCACCCGCATGTCTTTCCCTCCGTCCGAAAGACGCGGAGCCAGGATCTGCCAGACGGCCCGGGATTTCGGCCTTCTCACCCGCCCGATCGGGGATGTCCTGATTTTGATGCCACCCTATTCCACCACACCGGATCAACTGGAACAGATGGTGACCGCCCTGCAAAAAGCCATCGCGAAGGAGTTGTCGATATGAGGGGGGTTTTCATCACCGGCACCGACACCGGTGTGGGCAAAACCTATTTCACCGCCTGGCTTACCCGCACCCTGCGGAGCCAGGGGATCCCGGCGATTGCCCTGAAACCAATCGCCAGCGGCGACCGCACCGACGCCGTGCAACTTTCGGAGGCCATGGAAGGAGCCTTGCCCGTTCCAAAAATCAATCCGATCCATTTTGCCTCACCCTTGGCCCCCTACGCCGCCGGCCTGCTGGAAAACCGTCCCTTCCCCTGGGATCTTCTCCGGTCCCACTGGCAGGAAATGACCTCTTCCTACCCGGGACCCTTTCTTGTGGAGGGGGTGGGCGGTTGGCGGGTACCGATGGACTCCACCCACTCCGTGCGCGAGTGGGCCAGGGAACTGGGGCTGCCTGTTCTGGTGGTCTGCCGGGCGACACTCGGGACCCTGAACCACACCCTGCTCACCACGGACTCCATCCGTAACGCCGGTCTTTCCATTCCCGGAATCATCATGAATTTCCACGGGGCCCAGGAGGATGCCGCGGCTCGCACCAACCCGGGAATTTTGGAGGAATGGTCAAAGCTTCCGGTCGCGAAGATGTTAACCCAGGCAAAGGAGTTGGAGATTCCCGGTTGGCTACTCTCCGTTTTGGCCTGAGGCCACCGACCAACGCGGGTCGGCATCGCTCTCCCAGTCAGATTCAACTCCGTCGAGACACCGTCGGGCCGTCACCGCCGCGATCATCCCCGCGTTGTCCGTGTTCCATCCTGCCGACGGACTGAGCCACGTGGCTCCCTCGGCCCGGGCGGCCTCCTCCAGCGCACGTGCCACCGTCCGGTTGGCACTCACTCCCCCACTGACGGTCAGCAATTTCCGGCCCGTCTTGCGCAAAGCCAACCGGCAACGGTCCGCCAAGCATTCGGCGATGGCAGCCTGCGCCTCGGCACAAAAATCGGATCGGGATGCTCCCGGCTGGGCAATCTCAGGCTTTTTCTCCAACAGGAGTCGGGCCGCGTTTTTCAGTCCGCTGAAACTAAAGTCCCCCTCCTCCGAACCCTGCATGGGGCGCGGCAGCTTTATCTTCCCAACCTCACCTTTCGCCGCCTCTTTTTCGATTTCCGGTCCGCCTGGGTAACCGAGTCCGACCATTCTGGCCAGCTTGTCGAACGCCTCCCCCGCCGCGTCATCCCTTGTGCTTCCGATAATCTTTCGATGCGAGACATCCGGAACGTCAACCAAAAGGGTGTGGCCGCCGCTGGCGATCAGGGCCAAATGGGGATTTTCGGGCCACTTCCCCCGGGAGACAAACGGACTGAAAATATGTCCTTCCAGATGATTGATCGCGTGGAAGGAGGATTTATACGCCCAGGCGAGTGATTTTCCGAACGCCAATCCCACCAGAAGGGCCGGAGCCAAACCCGGTCCGGCGGTGGCTCCCACGGCCGCCAAGGCATCCTCTTTGCCCAACACCTCCTGAACGATTTTGGGCAACAGTTCCAAATGTTGCCGCACGGTCAACTCCGGAACGATGCCGCCGAGCGCGGCGCTCTCCTCCGGGCGGGTGGCCAGCCGTTCCCGGATCAGTCGAAGTCCCGGAGTCCCCGCCTCCACCAGGGCCGCGGCCGTTTCGTCACAGGAAGTTTCGATCCCAAGAACCCGCACCATCAACGATTGCCCGCCGTGCGGCGCGCCACCACTTTCCAACCTCGCAAAACATCCACGGCCCGGTTGAGAGGCTCATCCACCACCGCTTCCTCGTCTTCGCCCGCTTTTCTCAGACCCGGGCTGCGGCTCTGGTACAGGACTTTTTCCTCGGCCGGCGTCATCCGGGCCGTGATGTCCGGCTCAATTCCCACCCCATGGATTTTCCGGCGGGACGGCGTGGTGTAGTGGGCCGTGGTCAGGCGAACGGCCACCGCAGGTGCAATCGAGGCGTCAACCGGCTGGACCGTCTGGACCGATCCTTTTCCGAAGGTCAATTCCCCCACCACCACCGCCCTGCCCAGATCCTGCAAGGCGCCGGACACGATTTCCGCCGCACTGGCCGTATTGCCATTCACCAGCACGACCGTGGGCCAGCGCACCTTTCGGGTGGCCGGCTTCGCCAGGTATTCAAACCGGCCCATGGCTCCCTTCCGCCCCTCCGTGGCCACCACCAGGGTTCCTGGACTCACAAAGCGACTGACGACTTCTACCGCCGCATCAACTAACCCACCCGGGTTGTCCCGAAGATCCACGATCAGGCCAGAAGCTCCTTCCCTTTCCAACCGGTCGATGGACTGATCAAACTCACTGGCTGTTTTCTCACCAAACTGGGTGATCCTGAGGTAACCGATTTTTACTCCGCCGGTTTGGGACGAGGGCAAAAGGCCGACATCGGCCAAGGTGGGCACCTGGATCATCTCCCGGACCAGGGGCACATCCAAGGTCCGGCTTTCCGAGGGCCGATACAATGTCAGGGTAACGCGTGCGCCCGGACGTCCACGCAACTTCCGGATTGCTTCGCCCAAGGTAAGTTTCTGGGTTCCCTGTCCGTCAATCTTCAGGATCCTGTCTCCAGACATCAGTCCCGCCCGGAACGCGGGTCCTCCCTGGATGGGGACGTTGACGGTAAGTTGGCCATCCACCATGCCCACGGAAATGCCTAAGCCGCCGAACTGTCCCTCCGTTTCGTTGCGGATCATGGCATAATCCTCCGGATCCAGAAAACCGCTGTGGGGATCAAGGGAAGACAACAATCCCCGCAGCGAGGAATAGGTCATCTTGTCATAATCGGTTTTTTCGGGATCGAGATACTCATCACGAATGAGCTCGATAACATTGGCAAACAAGAGCGCACTTCGATAACGACCCTCTTCCTCCTTTGAAGAAGTCTTGTCCTTGTTTTCCTGGGCGGGCAGGACGGGGATGAACATCCACCCGGCAAAGCCGACGGACAGTACGAACCGTAGATTCATTTTCTGGCAGGAGAATCGAGATTGGTTTGGAACCAGCGAATGGTCTCGCGAAGGCCGTCCTCCAGCGCCACTTTGGGTTCCCATCCCAGCAGTTTTTCGGCCCGGGTGATGTCGGGTCGGCGTTGTTGCGGGTCGTCCACCGGCAGGGGTTTTCGGACCATCTCGCTTTTGGTTCCGGTCAGATTACGAATCCGCTCGGCAAACTCCAGAATCGTCAACTCTAGAGGGTTGCCGATATTCACCGGTTCGTGGAAGTCGGCCTGGGATAAACGGTAAATCCCATCGATCAAATCGCTGACATAGCAAAAACTGCGCGTCTGTTTGCCATCCCCAAATATTGTGAGGGGCTCCCCCTTCAGAGCTTGCCCAATGAAAGCCGGCACCACCCGACCATCCCGCAATCGCATCCGGGGTCCGTAGGTGTTGAAGATGCGGACGATCTTAGTGTCGACCCCGTGGTAGCGGTGGTAGGCCATGGTCATAGCCTCGGCAAACCGCTTGGCCTCATCATAGACCCCCCGCGGTCCGATCGGATTCACGTTGCCCCAGTAATCTTCTTTTTGGGGATGAACCAACGGATCTCCATAACACTCGCTGGTGGATGCGAGCAGGAATTTTGCACCCTTGACCTTGGCCAAGCCCAAGGCGTTATGAGTCCCAAGCGAGCCGACCTTGAGGGTTTGGATCGGAAGTTCCAGATAATCGATCGGGCTGGCGGGAGAGGCGAAATGAAACACGAAGTCAACCGAACCTTCCACCGCGATAAATTGGGTGACGTCATGGCGAAGAAAACGGAATTTTGCGTTGCCGTTCAGGTGATCGAGGTTTCTCTCGTTGCCCGTGATCAGGTTGTCGATGGCCAACACTTGATGGCCCTCTTTCAACAGGCGGTCGGTTAGATGGGATCCAAGAAAGCCTGCTCCACCTGTGACTACGCTGATTGGCATTTTTTAACGATGAGGATTTTTCCCAGCAAGGCAAGTCGATGGCTGGATTCCGGGCTTTCCCTGTCCCAGCATGGATGAATGAACAACGAGCCACTCGGCGGAAGACGTTTCTTCGGGAATTACGAGTTGGAGCGTGAGCTAGGCCAGGGGGGGATGGGAACGGTTTACTTGGCCCGCGATACCGGCCTCAACCGCAAGGTCGCCCTCAAAATCCTTCGAAATGATCTCAGCGATGACCCCTCTTTTGCGCAAAAGTTTCTGGACGAGGTCGAAGTCACCGCCTCCCTTGCCCATCCGAATATTATCCGTGTTTATACCCTGGGAGAGCAGGAAGGCCGCCTCTACTTGGTGATGGAGCACCTGGATCAGCCCAGTCTGGAGCAGAAAATGGAACAACAGGGAAAGCTTACCGAAAAGGAAATTCTGGAAACCGGGATTGGGATCGCCTCGGCTCTGCAATTTGCCCATGAGGAGACCGGCATGATTCACCGGGATATCAAGCCGGGAAACATCCTGTTTGGCAGGGGCAACATCTCCAAGTTGTCCGATTTTGGGCTCGCGGCTGGCGCTCATTCGGCTTTGGGCCATCAGGATGAGATTTGGGGAACTCCCTACTATGTTTCCCCGGAAAGGCTAAACCGTGAAGAGGAGGATATCCGCAGCGATATTTATTCCTTGGGAGCCACCCTGTATCACGCACTGGCGGGACGAGCCCCTTTTGAGGCCGCCTCCGCAGAAGAAGTGGCACGCCGACACTTGTCCGATCGCCCGGTTCCCCTCCGAAGTCTGTGCCCCACTGCCCAAGAACAAACCGTGTTCACCTTGGATCGCTGCTTATCAAAATCAAAGCAGGATCGTTGGCAATCCTTGACGGATCTTCAGTCTTACCTGGAAGACTCCCTGCGGCGTTTACCGAAAAAACCTGGAGCCGGCTTCGATCAGGGCTGAAGAGCCTTATTGGTCGTGGTGGTGCCAATACTGGCTTCCCCCTGCTTGGCTCCTTGCGTTCCCGACTTCACAAATTCGGCGGAATTGCCGACTCGATAAATGACCAATCCCTTCAATTTCCACGGGAAGGATTCCTCAAGTTTAACATTGGTCTGACTCAAAACCGTCGGACCCTTGGTGAGGATCAATGGGGTGTTTCCATCATCCGAGGTCGTAAGATTGGGCACATAACCAAATGCCACGTTGCGGGCTGTAAGGCTGTTTGTTGAGACGGCAGGGATAACTCCGTTCCCTGCAAGAATTTTCGGTGTTGTTAAAACCCCGTTGCTGATCATCCCCTGCAGGATGGTAGTGAAGTTTCCGGCCGCTTGGGTGTTGGTCAGGTCGGAGTTAACGCGATACACTCCGTTGTTATCGTTTGCCTCGTTAAAGAAAAGAATTCCTAATTGGCGTGCGTTGGAAACATCGACCTGCTGTTTGGCCTTATCCAAACCTCCTTGGATTGCGGGAACGGCAAGTCCGGCCAAAAGACCAATGATTGTAATGACCACCAGCAACTCGACGAGGGTGAAGGAGTTTGCCTTGAGTTTACGAAAGCGGGAGATGATCTTCTTCATCCATGAACCATCGCCCAAGTAGCAAGGGCTGTCAAACGGGAAGCGGATCTTCCGCTTTGCTTTCCCTGCTTGGCTACACCCTTCCAGCGGATCAACTGGCGGTAGCTCCCGCCCGTCCACGGGACTCCGCCCGACTTCTCCGAATCGATCGAAAAACTCAAACCCTTGCGGACCACACCATCAGGGATCTACCCCATTTTCTTCTTCCGGAAGACCTTGTGGTTTTCAACGACTCCAAGGTGATTCCTGCACGCATTCTTTGCTCTTCCAATCGCACCGAGCTCCTCTTACTTGAACAAACCCGCGCTGGGTGGTGGACCGCGCTAGGCACCCCGGCCAAGCGCCTGACTCCAGGCACTGATCTTTTTCCCGACCCGGTGCATGGAACAATCTCCACTACCCCGATGTTACGCGTGGAAAAAACGGTTCCGGGAGGCCAACTGGTCATTCGCTCCCTTGTTGAAAATTTTGACCTCCATAGATACGGTCACCCGCCCCTCCCCCCCTACATTCTCAAATCCCGCAAAGCCCAAGGCATACCGGATTTTGATCCTGCGGATCTTGCCTCTTATCAGACCATCTATGCCAAAATGCCCGGCTCAGTCGCTGCTCCCACTGCCGGACTCCATTTTACCCCGGAGCTTTTGGCCAAACTAAATCATGCTTTTATCACCCTTCATGTTGGCCTTGGCACCTTCCGGCCCATCAAAACCAATGATTTTCGGGACCACCCCATGCATGAGGAAAGGTACGAAATCGGCCCCGGTTTGGCAGAAAAATGCGCCGCGGCCAAGAGGGTCGTCGCCGTCGGTACAACCACGGCCCGGGTCTTGGAATCAGCCCCCCACCTCCGGCCTCACGCGGGCACTACCTCATCCTTTATTTATCCTCCCTATGACTTTAAGCGGATTCAGGGTCTCCTCACCAACTTCCACCTGCCCCATTCCACTTTGCTTTTGCTCGTTGCCGCTTTTGCAGGATCGGAGCTGGCCCTCCACGCCTATGAGCACGCCATCCGCAACCGCTACCGTTTTTACAGTTACGGGGACGCTATGCTGATTCTTTGATCAGGGCGAAACAGGCGAAGCCCCATTCTGCACGACATCCACCACGCGAACCAACTTGATCCGGAAAATCAGGGTTTCATTCGGACCAATTTTTCCCGACGGATTCCCCTTAGCCCCGTACGCCAGATGCGAGGGGATGACAACCTCCCATTTGTCTCCCTCTCGCATTAAGGGCACCACTTCCTGCCATCCCTGAACGACATCACGGTTCAAACGAAATTCCCGGGTTTCCTGCTCTTTGACCTGATCAAAAACATCCCCGTTTACCCGACGCCCCTCATACCAAACCTTGACGCGGTCGCTCAGCTTTGGAGTTTTCCCTGTTCCGGCCTCCTCCGCCCGGTAAAGGATGCCATTTTTTAACTCTTTCACCCCCTCCTGCTGCTTGAATTCCTCGCGGAACATCGCCCCCAGGGTTATGTTTTTTCGCCCCCCCTGCTCTTGGTCACTCATGAAATCCTCGGACTCGGCTTGCACCATCAGTCCGATCGATAGCCAAATCGCCGTGAAGGCAAGAGGGATCACAAATCTTTTATTAGCTCCCCTTGGAGGGATGACAACCGGGTCGCCGAATCCTGCGGTGGATTCCTGGTCCAAATCTGCGGTTCGATGCGGGGAAAAGATCAGAACTGACCACGGATGGCTACTTGAAAATAAGGGGCCATCGTGCTCGTCACGTGATCATTGAGCCGAATAAAATCGTAAGTTCTCCAGACAAGGGAACCTCCTTCCGCCTGCAGGGAAAGATTCGGATGAACCTCCCAGGTCACCCCCGCGCCGATCCGGGCCTCAAAATAATTGACCAAGGCACCAGCCAAGCTTCGGTTTCCAAGCACTTCGGGATTGCTATCGGCTAGCCTGACGTTCGCGTTGAGAATATCGCCGCCCACAAACACCGTGAGGTCATCGGTGGCCTTCCAGTCGATTGTCGGCTTGGGAGCGCTTCCGTTCAGCAACCAGTTTTCGGCGAATTGCCAGCGGATTCCCGGGATGGGGATGACCGGAAAAAATTGGAAAATGTCCGCCCTCAGGGCGATAAACCACTGAAAATCCTCGTTCACGATGTTCGTGAAGGCAGCCACTCCCGGCATGTTGACCTGATGCCAACCCAAACTTTGCCAAGTTCCGTAGACTCCTGGTTCTAGTTGGATACGCATGTACCATTCTGACGGCTCAATCTCAATATCACATCCGAGAATGGCATTGAGAGTGTTAAGGTTGTTGGGCAAGGGAATGTTCGATCCGTTGTAACCAAAGGAAAATGTCTGCCAATTCCCTCCCACGATCCCCACCAACCCCTCGTCCAGGCGGCGACTCGCCACGATCCCAATCTCCCCCGCCTGCTCTGTGACCGTCCCCAGTCCCTGCTTGAGACTAGCGGAGGCAACATAACCATAATCCAAGCCCATCTCGATGCTCCACCCTTCCTTGGCATAGCTTCGATCCGGACCCAAAGCCGAACGCCCTGGCCCAAGGCGCTCTCGAACCGGTGCCAAAGGATCTTCTACCTCCCCTTCAATCGAAACCGGTCCCACTCCGGGCTCCTGCGCCAGGAGATGAGCAGGCAATAACGCATATAAAGCGCTAATAAGAAACACTTTATGTAATGACTGTGTTTTCAAGCAAAACATCTATTAGGGGTGAAAACCGACCAATCCAAGCCAAATCCAAATCCCCCTTAGGAACCCTTCAATCGATCCAGAATGGTCTTGCAGCCCCCCTTTACCTCTTTCATGAAAAGCGCCTCACCAATCATCCGCGCGGTGGCTTGGGAAAGTTGCTCAGGATCCGTCTCCACCGCATCAATCCGGCAAACTAAACTTTTCCCATCCCCATACGGCCAAACCCCATACAGGCTGATGGCGCCAAAATAACCGTTGGACACGAAATAGTGCATGTCGGCCACCTCGTAACGCCCGCCCGTTCCCTGTTTCATCACCGCGCACCCCAATGCAATCGCCGGTGCCTTGTCGACTTCCATGAGTTGCCAATAATCCTGAACCTGAAGCGGCTCCTTTTTGTCCTGTCCACCGTAGGCCAGAGCCGTGAGCACACGCCGAAACTCGTCCCGCACCGGACCATTTTCTTTCAACACTTCCCGTAGCTCCTCGTCAAAATCCATCAAAGCTTCGGATCCTGCGGGGACGCCTATATTTTCTTTCCACCCCCCCCGATGGTAAGTCTGAATTTTTTTCTCCAAAACCCCGACCCAACCATCGATTTTACCTGCAATCACTTTCTCAATCTCCTCGGGATGAAGATGAATCTTTCCTTCTTTTCTTCCCTCCACTTGAAGAAGTAGGTCAAAAGGTGTCTTGCCTAAGGCCGTGCGAAAACGATTCCACGTTTCCGGTCCCGGAGATCTCGCAAAGGATTGATAAATCTTTACCGATCCCTCGTCCGTCCAATTCAGATCCTTCCCATCGGTCGGATCGAATTCCAGAACCGTCCGCGCCACTTTTTCTGGTTTGGCCGGGGCCAAAAAAAACGCCTTCGCCCCCAAAAATCCGGGTCGAGCCCCGCCCACGATCCACTTTTGCCCCACAATTTCCCCTTTTTCGAGCTCCTCCACTGGAACCTCAAACCCCATCCGCTTGAGATCCTCCTTCCACCCCCCCTCCTGCGCCCCGGCTAGACTCACCGCCACCAGCAAAAAAGCCACCCACCCCGCTGCCATAAGCCACGCCGAAGACGGGAAATGGGAGAGGGGAGATCGGTCGCCCCCCATCTTCCATCTGCGATCTTCGATCCTCGCCAAATGCCAAATCCGCCATCCGAAATCTGTAATTCTTAAACCGTTGACTCCAAGCCTGTTTTTCATAAGATGTTCAATTACATTATGGCCACCGCCACGAAAAGTAAGATCATCGCCGGCCACCGCCTGCATGAGAAAGACACCGGTTCCTCGGACGTCCAGATCGCCATCCTCACGGACCGCATCAACCACCTTTCCACCCACCTCCAGAAGTCCGTCAAAGACTTCGCTTCCCGCCGCGGCCTTCTTGCCATGGTCAGCCGCCGCCGCCGCCTCCTCGATTACCTTCACCGCACCGAGCCCAAGCGCTACCGCTCCCTTCTTGAAAAACTCAACCTGAGGAAATAACCCACCCGGACACCCCACCCCCAAGTCCCCGAGAAAAGGGAACCCTCTGTCGGCTCACGGCTGGGCAGATGACACCCCGCAGGCTCTCCGGCCTTCGCTGTGTCCTCTGAAGCCGCCACTAACCGGCCCTGGATCCTCCCTCCCCACCGCCCGCACATTTTCCTCATGCGGCGGCCCTTCTTGCGGCATCCAAATCCCATGAGCAAACCCACCACCCTCACCGCCCGCGTTGGCGATCGCGATCTCCACATCGAAACCGGCAAATACGCCAAACTCGCTGACGGCGCCGCCCTCGTCACCATGGGCGAAACCATCATCCTCGTCACCGCCGTCTCCGCCACCAAGGTCAAGGAAGGCCAGGACTTCTTCCCCCTCACCGTTGAATACAAGGAAAAGGCCGCCGCCGCCGGCCGCATCCCCGGCAGCTACTTCCGCCGCGAGGGCCGCCCCACCGAGAAAGAAATCCTCACCTGCCGTATGGTCGATCGCCCCCTCCGCCCCCTCTTCCCCAAGGGCTACTTCTACGACACCCAGGTCATCGCCATCCTCCTCAGCACCGACGGTCTCAATGACCCCGATATCCTCGCCATCAACGGCGCCTCCGCCGCCCTCATGGTATCCGATATCCCCTGGGCCGGCCCCATCGCCGGCGTCCGCGTTGCACGCGTCGGCGGCAAGTTCATCGTCAACCCCACCCACCCCGAAATCGCCGAGAGCGATCTCGACCTCGTCTACGTCGGTACCGAGCACGAGGCCCTCATGATCGAAGGCGCCGGCAAGGAGCTCCCCGAGGCCGACTTCAAGGCCGCCCTCGAGCACGCCCACTCCGCCATCCAGCCCATCATCAAGATCCAGAAGCAACTCGCCGCCTCCTGCGGCAAGGCCAAGCGCCAGGCTCCTCTCATGCTCGTGAAGGACGAGCTCCTCGAGATCGCCTATTCCGTCGCTGGGTCCCGCATCGAGGCCGCTATCTACCAGCCCTCCAAGGTCGAGCGCTACAAGGCCGTCGAAGCCCTCAAGGAAGAGGTGAAGACCAAGATCCTCGAGAAGTTCCCCGCCGCCACGCCGTTCGAGATCTCCCAGGCCTTCGACTACCTCCAGAAAAAAGCCTTTCGCACCTCCATTCTCGACAAGAACAAGCGTTGCGACGGCCGCCCGGCCGACCAAGTCCGCAACCTCTCCGGTGAGGTCGGCTTCCTCCCCCGAGCCCACGGCTCCTCCCTCTTCGCCCGCGGCGAGACCCAGGCCGTCTGCCTGGCCACCCTTGGACCGCTGGAAGAAGCCCAGGAGATCGACGCCTACACCGGCGGCGAAAGCACCAAGCGCTTCATCCTCCACTACAACTTCCCGCCCTTCTCCGTCGGCGAGACCGGCCGTTTCGGCGGCCAGAACCGGCGCGAGATCGGCCACGGCGCCCTCGCCGAGCGCTCCCTTGAGCCCGTCATCCCCTCCTCGGCCGAGTTCGGCTACGCCCTGCGCGTCACCTCGGAGGTGATGGAGTCCAACGGTTCCACCTCCATGGCCTCCGTCTGCGGCGGCACCCTCGCCCTGCTCGACGCCGGCGTGCCCCTCAAGGCCCCGGTCGCCGGCATCAGCGTCGGCCTCGTCACCGAATACGACGCCGCCGGCACCAAGCTCCTCCGCCACCAGCTCCTCACCGACATCATCGGCAGCGAGGACCACTTCGGCGACATGGACTTCAAACTCTGCGGCACCCGCCAGGGCGTCACCGGCTTCCAGCTGGATCTCAAGCTCCCCGGCATCCCGCTCGCCCTCCTCAAGGACGCGATCGACCGTGCCACCCACGCCCGCGCCCAGATCCTCGACTTCATGGCCAAGGTCCTGCCCGCCCCGCGCGGCTCGATCTCCAAGTACGCCCCGCAGATCGAGATGGTGAAGATCCCGCAGGACAAGATCGGCCTCCTCATCGGCCCCGGCGGCAAAACCATCAAGGGCATCTGCGCCGAGACCGGCGCCGAGGTCAACGTGGACGACGACGGCACCGTCCGCATCTATGCCAACTCCGGCCCCGCCATGGCCCGCGCCAAGGAACTCATCTCCGGCCTCACCGGCGAGATCGAGATCGGCAAGACCTACAAGGGCCGCGTCGTCTCCATCAAGGACTTCGGCGCCTTCGTCGAAATCTTCCCCGGCCGCGACGGCCTCGTGCACATCTCCGAGCTGGCCGAAGCCCGCATCGCCCGCGTCGAGGACGCCGTCAAGATGGGCGACCTCCTCGAGGTCAAATGCATCGGCGTCGACGACAAGGGCCGCGTGAAACTTTCCCGGAAAGCCGTCCTCCGCGAGGCCGGAGGCACCAACGGCGCCCCCGGAAGAAACTAAACTTAAGGAGGAACAGACCACATGGCCCTCTCCGCCGGCAGCAAAGCCCCCGACTTCACCCTCAAGACCAAACGCGGGGGTGACCCCAAGGACGTCAAACTTTCCGACAACTTCGGCAAGAAAAAGACCGTCCTGCTCTTCTTCCCTCTCGCCTTCACCGGCGTCTGCACGAAGGAGATGTGCGATGTTTCCGCCGGCCTCTCCGCCTATGAGAAGCTGGATGCGGCCGTCTACGGCATCAGCGTCGATTCCCCTTTCGCCCAGGAAGCCTGGGCCGATAAGGAGAAGATCAAGATCCCGCTCCTCAGCGATCTCAATAAGGAAGTCAGCAAGAAGTACGGCACCCTGCTGCCCGACCTGATCGGGCTCGGCTCCGTCAGCGCCCGCGCCGCCTTCGTCATCGACAAGAACGGCGTCATCAAGCACTCCGAGCAGACCCCCACCCCGCTCGAACTGCCCGATTTCGCCAAGATCCAAGCCACATTGGCAGCTTGTTAGTTCAAGCCGAGGGCTCAGACCTCGGGATTGAAACTTCGGTAGGGCAGCCTCGTTGAGGCTGCCGTAGATGATCCGATGAATTTTGAACTTCATCAGAAGACCGGGTCATCGATCCTGCCCTACCGGTCCTCAGATATTTTTGACCTAGGGTTGTCATCTTCTTTTATCCCTACCGAACGTCCAACTTTCCATTCACCTTCAAGAACTCTTTTCGCTTCCCACTTCCCGTTAACCGTCCTTGACCCTCCCACATTCCATGGAATGTTTATTCGATGAATTATCTACGGCTCTCCCTCTTGCTCCTCGGCCTTAACCTCTCCTCTTTTGCCGCCGTGGAACCCGGCGAGGAGGCACCCGACTTCACCCTCACCGACTCCAAAGGCATATCCCGCAAACTCTCTGACTTCCGGGGTAAATTCGTTGTCCTTGAATGGCTCAACCACGACTGCCCCTTCGTGAAAAAGCATTACGGCAGCGGTAACATGCAGAAGCTCCAGCAGGAGTACACCGCCAAGGGCGTCATCTGGCTCTCCATCATCTCCTCCGCCCCCGGCAAACAGGGTCACCGCACCGGCCCCCAAGCCGATGCCGACACCAAGGACAAGAAAGCCAACCCCACCGCTGTTCTCCTCGATCCCGCCGGCGAAGTCGGCCAGAAGTACGAGGCCAAAACCACCCCCCATATGTTCGTCCTCGATAAGGACGGCAAAGTTATCTACGCCGGCGCGATCGACAGTATCAAATCCACCGACTCCGCTGATGTCACCAAGGCCGAGAACCACGTCCGCGCGGCCCTCGACGCTGCCCTTGCAGGAAAACCCGTCTCCACGCCAAGCACGAAACCATACGGTTGTTCGGTGAAGTACTAAATTGTTCGATTACGCTTAGGTTTACATTTACGAAACTGCCCATCTGCAAAACGCCGCAAACATAATCGTAAACGACCAAGGACCGGTCGTTTACCGAAACGCTAGTCTTCGAATCTTTACTCCCAGCTTCTCCGAGAGCTTCGTCTTTAAATCCTCGCTCCTCGCAAGCTGATGCCTCCGCGTGGAGCTTAGGCATCGCAAATATGCCACGCCCTTGAATCCGTCCACCCGGTCAAGAATCGCCTCCTGCGCCGCCTCCTCCCCCGCCGCCGCGGCCCACGCCTCCTGCAATCGCATCTGACCACCGCGGACCCGGTTTTCCACCTTCTCCACCACCTCCGCTAACAACCGCTTCCGAACCCCGCTCGCCGCCGCTTTGGCATCCTTCGCCTTGGCCTCTACTCCCCCGGCTCGGCTGTACAACTCCAACTCCCGCGGCGTCATTCCCCGCCCATGCGCCTGCCGGAACGACTCCTGCAGTCCCGCCGCCGCTTCCTGCCGACGGGCCAACAGATCATAGGTCTTTCTTTCAATCTTCAGCCGATCGACATCCTTGGCCGGCCGGTTCCCCAACAGTTCCACCATCACCAACCGCCTCGTCACCAGATAATCCATCCTCGTCACCTTGAGCCACGGGCGCTCCGCCGTCCCTTCCCCAACGTACCGGTACAACCCCGCATCCTCCGCGGCCGTCCTCCGCCGCTTCGACTTCATCTCCCGCCCCAGCCCAAGAATCTTGTAGGAGACCATCTCCTTCTTCTTTGAACTGCTGTCTTGCTCCCACGGCCTTGGGCTCATGTTGTGTTTCTAGTCCGCCGTCTTCTTCTGCCCAACGCTACCACCGTCGAGACCAAACAACCTCCGAATGTCTCCCCAACAACCCCCCCTATCTCTTATCGACTCCCCAAAGAATCCACGCCCCCAAAATGAACCACACCCCATTGAGAATCACGGCCTCCCGCAAGCCAACCATGGACGCCAGCCACCCGAACACCACTGGTCCCACGATTCCCGCCAGCTTCCCGGCGAAACCCCACAACCCGAACACCTCCCCCTGTTGACCTTCCGGCGTGATCTCGGCCACCGCCGCCCGACCCGCCGACTGCAACCATCCCATCCCCAACCCCGCCAAGGCCGCCACCGCATAGAACGACTCCGCTGAACGGCTCAACCACGCTCCCACGCTCACTAGTCCCCACAACCCCAGCGCCCCAAGCAGCACCGGCCTCGCCCCGCTCCGATCCTGCCACGGACCCGTCGCCAGCGCCCCCACCACAGCCGCCAACTGCAGCACCACAAACAGTTTCACCGTGTCTTCCAGGGTAAAACCAATCTCCTTTGTGGCGTAGATCGACGCGAACCCCACCACCGCGCTTAGCCCGGTCAGCGAAAGACCCAAACCGGACAGCAATCCCCGCAAATCCGGCCGGGCCCGCAACGTATTCCAAATCACCTTCCCGTCCGGCTCGGTCACGGAAAGCTGCCCCGGTTGCGCCCTTTCCCGCAGAAACAAAATCGTCGGCAAAGCCGCCAACAACATGAATGCCGCCGTGGCCGGAAAAACCTTCCTGGCCGCCCCATCCCCGCCGGCAGACAAAATCCACAACGCCAATCCCAGCGAAGCCAACCCACCCACATAACCGAATCCCCAGCCATAAGCCGAAATCCTTCCCCGTTTGCCCGGCGGGGCTAGCTCCGGCAGGAAGGCCGCCACAAGGTTTTCGCCAAGCAGAAAAGCGGCATTTGCGGCGACCACCAGTCCCGTCAAAACCGCCACACCCCACCGAGGCAAACCCAACAGCGCAGTCGTCCCCACGCAGACAAGAGTCAGCCAGATCAAGAGAGGTTTTTTGGATGCTTTTCGGTCGGCCCATCGACCAAGCATCGGCCCCGCCAGCATCGCCACCGCCGCCGAGGCCGAAAGTGCCGTGCCCCACAAAAACTCCGCCCATTCTGCCCCGGCACAGACCGATTGGGTGAAAAAAACCCCGCCCACCACGGTGATCACCACCGTCACAAAGGCGCTGTTGGCGAAGTCGTACCAACACCACGCAAAAATCTCCCCCTTCCCCGCCTCCGCTCTTTCCCTTGCCTTTACATTCACGTTCACCTTGACGAAAACTTCTTCGTCCTCAATCGGTGGCTGTGATCTTCTGCAAATATTCCCACGAGTAAATCCCGGTCCCGTGGCCGTCCTCCCATGTTGGCTGGATGGCATATCCCCCCACGGTTTGCATTCCTTTGAGCCGAAAACTTTCCGCCTTAAGTTGGCCGCCCGCTCCCGGCAGGTCCCGCGTCAGTCCTGGCTCCCCGCAGCAGGCCGCACAGGGACAACGTCTCCGCAACTCCTCCAGAGATAGATAACTTTCCTTCCCGTCCGGCCAGCGAATCGCCAGTTCGGAGCCGACAACCTGCAAATCAGTGGGGGCCTGCAAACGCCCCGCCTCAGGACGGCAACGGAAACCGCGCCGTCAGCTTGCAAACCTCCCCGCGCACCGCCTCCAACCCCGCCGGATCATTCCGCTTTTGCAAGGCCTGGTGGATGAGGTTGGCAACGTCAAACATTTCCGATTCCCGCATCCCCCGCGTCGTCATCGCCGGCGTTCCCAATCGGATTCCCGAAGGCCGCATCGGCGAAGCCGTGTCGAATGGGATCGAATTCTTGTTCACGGTGATTCCCGCAAGATCGAGCGCCTCCTGGGCGACTTTTCCGTCCATCCCCGCCGGGCGCAGATCCACCAGCAACAAGTGATTATCCGTTCCGCCGGAGACAATCCGGTATCCGTTCCGCTTCAACCCCTCCGCCAGTG
>Ga0214917_10004046_pt1 | contig 16583 bp, 6 predicted proteins | sample LL_1208_BB_MetaG_FD_177983 | JGI IMG/M metagenome (GOLD analysis project Ga0214917, IMG submission 177983) | Freshwater microbial communities from Lake Lanier, Atlanta, Georgia, United States - LL_1208_BB | ecosystem: Environmental > Aquatic > Freshwater > Lake | place: USA: Georgia | collected... | reverse complement strand
GTAAAGTAGATGATGTTCTTGTAGTTAATGGTGGATTTGAATATTCAATAGGAGATCAAATATCTTTTGACAATTCTAACACTGGTGGATTTGGAGCTTTAGCAGAAATATCTGAACTTTCTGGAGTAGGAATTAATAGTATTCAATCTTCTACACAGACATTATCAAATGTTACTTTAGTTTATGAAAAGGGGTCAGTTGTTGGCATTGCAACTACAACACACAATATCAAAGATCAAAGTTATATTAAAATTTCTGGAATATCTTCCTCTATATTTTCTGATTTAGAAGGATTTGTTCAAGTAAATGTTCCATTAAAAGAAACTCAATTACTTCAAGGGATATCAGATCAAACTACCACTGGAATAGTAACATCAATTCAAGTTAAAGATTCTATTCTAAACTTTGAAGTAGATTCTCTTATAAAAATAGATTCAGAAACTTTAAAAATAATTGGATTAGATTTGTCTAATAATTTAATTAATGTTTTAAGGCAAACTGGAGCAGCATCTCATAACTTAGGAACTTCTGTCACATTATTGCAAAGTAAGTTTAATTTTAGCTATCCTCCAACAAATCTTCCACCTAAGAATGAAGTTTATTATTTTAATCCAGAACAATCTGTTTCTGTAGGAATTTCAACTGCTGTTGGCGCTGGAAATACATTATCAATATTGCCATTGGGTTATGGTGTTAGTAATACTGAATTTATTCCTACTGGAAGAATATTTTTACCAAATCACAAATTTAAAACAGGAGAAAAAGTAAATTATCAATTTGGAGAAAACTCAATTGTAGTTTCTGGGTTTGGAAATTTAAGTGGGATTTCATCTTTGTATGTCATCAAAATTGATGATAATGTAATAGGTTTGACCAGTTCAATAACAAACAATACTAATAATCTTTTATTGTATACTTCAGCAGAAAATAATTATCTCCATAAATTAACAAGCAACAGATCTTCTGTAACTGCTGATATAAACACAAATAAAACAATAGTATCTACAGCACAAACTCATGGACTGTCAGTAGGGGATAAAGTTTATTTAACTGTAAATTCTGGAATTGCCACAACATATATTGTATCATATGACAATTCAACTGCAAAGTTAAAAATTGATTCCCAAAATAATCCTAATATTAAGTTTTATGAAAATGAAACTGTAACTTTTGATTTATCTTCTCCCACTCTCTCTCAAACCCAATTTAAGTTATATACTGACTCTAATTTTGCAAATGAATATTTGGGCAATGTTCAAAATGGCATAGAAGTTGAAAAAACATCAACATCTTTAACATTATCAATCTCAAAATATACACCAAAAATTCTTTTTTATAACATAGAATCATCATCTAAAAAAGTATTTTCTGATGAATCTATATTTAAATTTAATACTATTGATATTAAACCAAGTTTGTATAATAATATTATTGCTGGGATCACTACTTATTCAGATACTTCTTTTGAAATTAATTATCCTATAGATCCAGAAAACAGAAGTTATTCATCATTAAATTCTACATTATCTTATAATGTAACTTCTTCAAATATTCTTGGATCTATAAGTAAAGTAAAGTTACTTTCTAAAGGAAATGAATACCAAAAACTTCCAAAAATTTCTTCAATTTCTGGAAGTGGAATTGGAGCAAATTTAATTCCTATTAGTAATACTATAGGAAAAGTTTTAAAAAGTTCTATTAGGAATGATGAATGTATTTTGCCATTTGATAAAACTCTAAAACCATTATCAAATGGATATTCTTCAACATTTATTTACAATAATTATAAAGTTGAATCATTAAACATTGTAAAAAGAGGATCAAATTATTTAAGTGCCCCTAAAATTAATTTATATAGCACCAAAAACAATAGCTTGGTGTTTGATTTTGTTGCTAATCTCATAGTTAAAAATCAATCAATATCTGAAGTTGAATTGATAAATCCAAGTTCTGGTCTGTTTTCAACAGATGATAAAATTGTTTTTACAGAAAATAATAACGGATTAAAAATTCTTGGAATAAGTACCTCATTTGCCTCAAATAAGTATTTGATTACTTTAACTTTAGAAACTCCAATATCAGGATTTACCACAAGCAATCCACTGCCATTTTCTATTAATGATGAAATTTTTGTAGAAGGAATAGAAGAAAATTTTGGAGCAGGATATAATTCATCAGATTATGATTACAATTTCTTTGAAATTGTTGGAGTTCAGACTTCTTATGGATCTGAGAATGCAGCTCAAATAACTTACGAATTGAATAAATATCCTGGGATATTTTCTGTAGAAGGAACTCTATTAAATAGTGCTTATGTTGTAAATTCTAATTATTTACCAGTAATAACAGCAAATCTTATAGAAAATGTTTTTTATAGTGGAGAACAAATAGCAGATTCTAATATTATTTTAAATAAAAATAATGATCCTGTCACGAATTTAATTAAAATTAAAAATCCAAATAACATTCAAGTTGAGGATGTGTTAACTGGCAAATCAAGTTTGTCTAAAGGTAAAGTTTATAAGATAGAAAATTATAACTTAATTCTAAACTCATCTTCAAGTGTTCCAAAAACTATAGGATGGAGAACTCAACAAGGACAATTATCATCAATTATACAAAAACTTCCAGATAATGATTATTATCAAAGATTCTCTTATTCACTCAAAAGCAAAAAATCTTTAAATAATTGGGACTCAGTTGTTTCTGATACTTCTCATGTAGCAGGATACAAAAAATTTAGTGATTTAATAGTAGAATCTTCTCCTTCTGGAATTTCTTCTATTACTGTAGATGACTCATCAAAAGTTGATATTGCAATTAGTTCTTATGTTGATTTGACTACAATTAATGATTTTGATTTGGTTTTTGAAAATGTTGAAGATTATAATTACAATGCATCAGACATTATAAAATTTAATAGTAAAATTTTATCTGATTATTTACTTTCAAATGAAAATTTAGTTCTTTCCATAGATGACATTTCTAACTTATTCAATACAAATGTTTCTCCAGTAGTAACAATTCCTATAGATGAAATTACTGGTAGTATTGTTTCAAAATATGTATTTTTTATAGAATCTTCAAATTCTTTCTTGGGTCCATTTTTATTCCCACAATTTTTTGAGTTATTTTTAGCCAGAAATGGATCAAATATTAATTTAACATCATACTCTTACTTTGAAAATAATAATTTTGGAAAAGTTACTGCTGATGTTTTGAATGACAACACAATAGTAATTAATTATGTTCCAATTAATGTATTCAATTCTTTATCTATCAAAGCCATTAGAGAAAATGTTAACACAACTGTTGGAATTACTACAACAACTTATGGGTATGTTAAAAACGTTTTAGTAACATCTAATTATGCTTCTGAAATTTCTCCAACTCAAAAAACAATTTATTCAATACCATTATCAGAATCATCTTCAGGAACTCTATTTGTAGGAATATCTTCAACTTTTAATAATATTGAAAGTTCTAATGAAACTGCATTCTTATATGATTCTGGTATTGTTCAATATAATACTTATGCTCAAAATGAATTAGTTGGATTAGGAACTATTGGAATTTCTACTTCTGGAGGAAATTTACTAATCACTTATAATGGAGTTTCTGGAATTGGTGTAACAATTTATAGCAATATAACATTTTTAACAAATACATTAACATCTCCAAGTGAAATTATAGATTCTCCAACAAGATTAAATAGTTCTATGGTTTCTGGAAATTATAATTCTGGAGATAATACAATTATCAATTCAGTTCCAATATTTTATGCAGCATCAAAATTTGGTATTGAAGTAACAAAAACAATAGGAATTACTACACAAAAAAGTTTTATTTTATTAGATTCAATTCATTATCAGCAAGAAACATATTTAAATAATATAAACTATTCTGTAATTGGAAACCTCAATGATTTGTCTTTTGAAACAACTTATGATTCAGGAACAAATGCTTATATATTATCTTACATACCTGCAGATAATGCTAATTATTCCATCAAGTTTTTTGAGAAAAATATTTTAACAACACAATCATAAATGGAAAACATAGACATTTTATATGTTCCTAATATTTTTGGAAGAACATCTTTTCCCATAAAACATAAAGGAACTCCATTATTCTATAAACAGTTTAATGGTAGTAATAGTAATGTAGTGAATGTAAATAATAATACTATTAAGATTGAAGACCATTACTTCAAAACAGGAGAAACACTAAATTATACTTTAGGTGTTGGCAGTTCTTCTGTAGGAATAAGTTCTTCTGGATTTGGATTGGGAATTACTTATCTTCCAAACACAATATATCCAATAGTAGTTGATAAAGATACAATTAGAGTTGCTCTTGCATCTTCTCTAGCGTTATCAAATTCTTATGTGAATATAACTTCTGTAGGAATAGGAACTGAGCATTATCTTGAAGTTGAAAAACAAAATTCAAAATGTTTAATTTCAATAGACAACGTAATTCAATCTCCTCTTTCAATTGGGTCTACTGTTGGCATACAGACTGTATTTAATTCAGCAAAAATTAGAGTTTCATCTTTAAGAAACATAAAACCAACTTCTGTATTAAAAATTAACAATGGTCTTTTTAGAATTTTAACTTTAGATTATGAATTAAAAACAACTCCTGTTGGGTATGGAACTGGATATGATATTACATTACTTGAAGATTTAAATTATTTGGGAACTGATAATACTCAAATAAGTCAAGAAAATGTTGCCTATGTAATGGAAGGAAATTACACTATTGATAAAGATATAATTTATTTTACAAGTGCTCCTTTAGAAGGAAGAACTTATTCTATACTAATTTTACCAGAAAATTTTAACTATTCCAACACAGGAATATCATCACATTCTTTTAATTATTTTACTAATAATTTTCAAACAGGTTCTCAAGTTAAACTTTTTGGAGCAAGGGTCCCAAATGAATTAACATCAGGAAATAATTATTTTATTATTAAAAATTCAGAAAATAATTTTAGTTTTGCTAATAGTTATTTAAAAGCAATCAATAATGAAAGAATACAATTTACTAATTCAATTGATCTTGCTAATCCAGTATCAAATGTACAACTTGTTCAAATTATTCCAAATCAAGAAACTAAATTTCATGGAAGAGCTTTTCTAAGATCAAATTATTATGGAAATGCAGTGTTTGATGATGTTTCTGAACAATTTAATGGAATAAGTTCTTCTTTTACTTTAACAACATCAGGAATTAATACTGTTGGCATTAAATCAGATAATGGAATTGTTTTAATTAATAATATATTTCAATATCCAGAGTCTGAAGAAGCTTTTACATACCAAGAAGATTCTATAGCAGGAATTACAAGTATTGCATTTATAGGAAGTAAAGGAGAATACAATTCTGGATTTGGAACTACAAAACCTTATGATGTGAATGTTGGAGGATTGCCAAGAGGAGGAATAATAGTTGGATATGGATTAAGTTATGGAACTAACTATCAACCTATGGTCCCTGCAGAACTCCTCATTGGAGGTGTTTTACCAGAAAAAGAAATAAATCCAGATAATATTGCTATTGGTGTATCTGGTTCTGGTTATAGATCAGATTTAATTTATAAAATTTATTTTGAAACTTCTTCTGGAATAAGAACAACTGGATTAGCAACAGCAATAATTGAAAATGGGCATGTTGTAGGAACTATTTTTAGTGAAGTTGGAAGTTACTCTGAAGGAACACCTCCAATTGTAGTTATAGATTCTCCATTTGGATATGAAAATATTCCTGTAACTGGATCAACTTTTGGTATAGGTGCTTCTGCTTCTTTTGATATTAATTCATCTGGAACAGTAACAAACTTTAAATTTACCAATCCTGGATATGGATACACTGTAGGAGAAGTTTTAACTCCAGTAGGTGTTGTTACTGCTCCAGGATGTACTCCATTACAAATAACAATAAATGATGTTGAAAAAGATAAATTTGCTGCTTGGAATATTGGAATATTGCAAAAATTAAATGATCTTACAAGTTATGCAAATGGAAGAAAAAAAATATTTACTTTATATGAGACTGTCGATGGAGAGTCTCAACCAATAAGTTTGGAAACAATAAGTGGATCTCAAATAGACTTAGCTTACAATTTGTTAATTTTTATAAATGATGTTTTACAAATTCCTAATGAATCTTACACATTTACTTCAGGAACTCAAGTTTTATTTAAAGAACCTCCTCCATTAGGTAGTACAATAAAAGTTTATTTTTATAAGGGAAGTTATAATGACACTGAATTTGTTAATATAGATCCTCCTATAGAACCTGGAGACATTTTACAAATACGCAAAGATTTATTGAATAAATCACCTCAACAACAACAAACAAGAACAGTAAAAAGAATTTTAACATCTGATACAGTTCAAACTGAATTGTACAATAAATTAGGTCTTTCAGAAAGTTCTTCTCAATTTAGATCTATTTCTTGGACTCCACAAAAACAAGATAAAATTATATCTGGAGAATATGTAAACAAGTCAAGATTTTCCCAAAGATCAAGACTTTATTCTTTTGTTGGTATTGGGACTACAAATGGAACTTTTGTTGGAGTTGAGACAAATAGAATTGGTATTAATACAACAGTAGGAATTGGATCTTTAATTGTTGTTGGTGACTATGTTGAATCTGATTACACTGGTGTTGGAGTTACTGTAGCTTCTATAGGAATAGGTTTTATTGGGATTGGAAAAACTTATTATACTTCAAATTCTCCTTCAGGAACTAATATAACAACAATTTCTATCTGGAGAAAATCTTAATAAATAAGATAAAAGTGTCCACAAAAAATGCCTGCTATAATAACTGATAATTTAAAAATTAGAACCTGTACTAATTTTATTAATGATATTGATAACGGAAATTATTATTGCTTTATAGGGTTGTCAAATTACAGTGACTATCTTTCAGATTGGAACAGCAATACTCCAGAACCTGTAGACAATTTAAATTATTTGAATGAACATAAAAATACAATCTTGGGAGTAAAAAAAATAACATCATCAAATACTATTAGAGTTATTCCAAAAATTCAGTGGACTACTGGATTGAAGTATGATATGTATAGGCATGATTATAGTAGATATAATTTAACTCCTATCACAAACTATACAAGATTGTATGACAGTAGGTATTATGTTGTGAATAGGGACTATAGAGTTTATGTTTGTATTAATAATGGTGCTGCTCCTTCAAACCAAAATAAAGGAGTTATTTCTATTAATGAACCTGTTCATACATCAGAATCTCCAGAAACAGAAAATGATGGATATGTTTGGAAATATCTTTACACTATTTCTGCTTCAGATGCCTTAAAAATTGATTCTACTAATTACATATCTGTACCAAATAATTGGGAAAGTTCAACAGACTCTGAAATATCAAGAATTAGAGATGCTTCAGTTGATGGGAAAATTGAGACTATTTTGATTGAAAATTCTCAACCTTATTTAATACAATCAACAACAAACATAATTAATGATGTTCCAATTGTCGGAGATGGTTCTGGAGGATTGGCATCAGTAACTTTTGATGAACAAGGAAGACCTATAGAAGTTATTGTGACCAATGGAGGATCTGGATATACTTTTGCAACTTTAAATTTAGACTCTATTGTACAACCACAATTAAATAAATCAGTATTTAATGTGATTATACCACCTCCAGGAGGTCATGGTAAAAACGTTTATACAGAGCTTGGTACAAATAGAGTTTTAATTTATTCCAGAATAGAAAATACTATAACAAATCCTGATTTCATTGAAGGAAATCAATTTGCAAGAGTTGGAATAATTAAAGATATAACACAATTTGGAAGCACAACTACTTTTACAGACACAACAGGATCAGGAGTTTATGGAATTTTAGTTGATGGAACTTCTGCATCTTCAGAGCCTGAAGATTCTGTAATAACACAATCTCAAACAAATTCAATTGGAAGTTTAGTAAGTGCAGTTTCTATTGGATCTTCTACTGTAATTAAATACACAAAACCCAGAGAATTTTACATTGATACATATTCTTCTGGAAATATTACAAAAACATTTGATAGATATTTGACTAAAGGAGTTGGTTTAACTACAACATCAACATATTCATATTCTAATTTTAATACAAGTTCCATTACAATAAATGGTAATAACTATAATATATTGAGTTTTTCAGGATCTCAAATAGGAGAAACTTTTTTGGGTCAAACTTTTTCTGGAGGACTTGCAAATCCAGAGATAAATACAAAGAGTGGTGAGATAGTATATATTGATAACAGAGTTTCTGTATCAAGACAATCTCAACAAAGAGAAGATATCAAAATTATTATAGAGTTCTAAAATGCCCCAAAGTACAAATTTAAATAAAAGTCCTTATTTTGATGATTTTAGTGAGGACAAAAATTACTATAAGGTTTTATTTAAACCAGGAACTACGGTACAGTCAAGAGAACTAACTACTTTACAATCAATTTTACAAAATCAAATTGAAAAATTTGGAACTGCTTTTTATACAAATGGCGGTGTAGTAATTCCTGGAGCATCAAATTATGATGGAAATTTTACTTGCGTAGAAGTTGAAAGTACTTACAAGGGAATTAACATAGAAGCATATTATGAGAATTTGGTTGGGAAGACTATAAAAGGAAAACTGACTGGAATTTCAGCAAAAGTATTAAAAGTTTTATCTAAAGAAGATTCTGAAAGAGCAAATACAACATTATATGTAAAGTATATTTCATCATCTGACAGTTTTGATGATCAATCTTTTACAAAAGAAGTATTTGATGATGGAGAAGAATTAATAACTTTATCAGATATTCCTGTTGGAGATTCTTACATTTTTACCAATTCAGAATTTGCAAGAGTAATTTCTTTAACCAATAGAAAAGCAACATCTGTAGGATCTGCTGCAAATTTAACAGAAGGTGTTTATTTTGTTAGAGGGTACTTTATTGGAGTTGAAACAAGTACAATTATTTTAGATCAATATACTAACACTCCCTCATATAGAGTTGGATTAGAAATAGTAGAAGATATTATAGATTCTGACGAAGACCCATCTTTAAATGATAATGCACAAGGTTTTTCCAATTATGCTGCTCCAGGAGCAGATAGATTAAAAATTACTTTAAACTTATCTAAAAAATCAATAGATAACTTTAATGATGATAATTTTATAGAATTGTTTAGAGTTACTAATGGAATAGTAACTTCAATCAAAAAAGATGATAAGTATTCATTTATCAATGACATTTTAGCCAGAAGAACTTATGATGAGTCTGGAAATTATTATGTAAATGCTTTTAATATACAGGCATTAGAGTCCTTGAATGATAATCTTGGAAATGGTGGACTCTATACAGAAACTCAAAAAACACCAGATGGTTCTTCTCCATCAATTGACTTAGGACTTTTAAAAGTTTCTCCTGGAAAAGCATATGTAAAAGGATATGAGATTCCAACAAGTAATGTTTTAATAGATTATCCAAAACCAAGAATTACAAAATCAGTAGAGTCTTCATCAACATCTTTTTATGGTGGCGATTTAATTAGAATTAATAACGTAAAAGGATCCCCAACTCTTGGATTAACTACTACGTTTTCAGTTTCTCTGTTGGATCAGAGATTGACAAATCAAGTAGCAACTGGAACTACAGTAGGATTTGCAAGAGTTTACGATTTTGAATCTCACAATACTTCATTTGAAAATCCCTCAAGTCAAGCAAACTTATACTTATTTGATATTCAAACATACACTAATTTAACTTTAAGTGGAGCAATTTCTTCGCTGAATGTAGGTTCTTATGTAAAGGGAAAGAATAGTGGTGCTTTTGGATATGCAAAAGAAGTTAGTGGAGCCTCTGTAAAATTATATCAAGTTTCTGGCAAATTTTCTATTGGAGAAACTTTAATTGTAAATGGGATAGAATTTTTACAGACTCTTACTGCAGTCAGAGATTATTCAATTGATGATATAAAATCAATTTATAATGAATCAGTAAGTTTTGTTGGTGATACTTTACTTTCTAAACAAAGCAATATTACTGGTCAATTTACTGCTCAAATTGATTCTGGTATAGGAACAATTACAAGTAATAATGGAAGTTCATTTGCATCATCCTTAAAGGTAAATGATGTATTATCATTTACCAGAGCAGGATTATCATCTTCAGTTTATGTTAAAATCACTTCTATAGCAGCATCTAAAAATCAAATTGCTGTTACAGGAGAATCCACAGTTCAAAATGTTTGTACTGGAAACATTGGTTCTGGAACAACATTTTACCAAATATCAGATTTAAAAGTAATTAAGCCTCAAGTAGTTGTTAATTCTGAATCATCATCTTTATACACTGAATTAAATCACAGTAATATTTCAAATGTAAGTACTTTAAATTCAAACGTTTATATTAAAAAGCAATATACTGGAGTATCAAAATCTTCAACCACATTAACTCTTCCAACATTAGTAGGTGATTACACATATGCATCTTTTGATGAAGAAAGATATATTGTAGTCAATGCTAATGGAACATTAGAAAATCTTTCTAATGCAACCTTTACAAGGTCTAATGGAAATAAAAATGCAGAATTTACGAACTTAAGTTCCACTGCAGGACCTTGTTCTGTCATCACCACACAAATTAAGTCTAATGTAACTAATAAGTTTAAAAAATTAAATAGATGTTCTTTTATAGATATTACAAAAACTAAATATTCAACTCCACCAAATGCTGGTTTAACATCAACATCAGTATATGGAGTTAGAGTAGAGGATAATGAAATCTCATTAAATTATCCAGATATTTTTGAAGTTCAAGGTATATTTGAATCTACTGGAACTGGAACTGCTACTCCTTCTTGGATTTCATTGACTGGAATCACTGGTCCAAATGGAAACACTTTAGATTTAATTGTAGGAGAAATTCTAATAGGACAAGATTCTGGGGCAGTTGCAGTATATGCAGAAAATAAAACTACAAGTCAAATTTATATTATTTACAAAAATCAAAAAGTATTTTCTGCCTCTGAAATAGTTTCATTTGAAGAAAGTGGATATACTGCAACAGTATCTACAGTGAATGTTGGTTCAACTAATATCACTAATGACTTTTATCTTGATAATGGGCAAAGAAAACAATTTTATGATTTTGGAAGAATTGTAAGAAAAAATTCCTCAAAAGAACCATCTCATAGAATTAGAATATATTTTGATAGATTTTCTTTTGAGTCTACTGATAATGGTGATGTAATTACAGTTAATAGTTATCCATCTACAATCAATAAAAATAAAATCCCAGTTTATAATCAAATTAGAAATTTAGATACTATTGACGTAAGACCAAGAGTATCTAATTACAATACTTCAAGCACTATCAGCCCATTTGATTTTGGTTCCAGAGATTTTTCTGGTTCTGGATCAAATGCCACTCAAATTTTATCTTCTAATGAAGACTTTATATTTGACTATTCTTTTTACTTACCAAGATATGATAAATTAACTTTATCCTCTACTGGTGAATTTGAACTGGTATTGGGATTTCCTGCAGAAGATCCAAAATTACCAACAATTTTTAAAGAAGTATTAGATGTAGCAACAATTTTATCTGTACCATATGTTTATGATCTCAATACAGATATTGTTATCCTACTAACTGATAATAGAAGATATACAATGTCTGATTTAAGAGATATTGAAAATAGAGTAGAATCTTTAGAATATTATACAAGTCTTTCATTATTAGAATCTACAACTAAAAATTTATTAATAGAAGATGAAAATGGATTTAATAGATTTAAATCAGGATTTTTTGTAGATAATTTCAGTTCTTCTGATTTTTCAAATACCACTTCTCCAATCTATAGATCTAAAATAGAAAACAATACAATATCTTCCCCAACAATAAAAAATCTCATTAATCTTTCTTTGTATTCCAATGATAGTCAAAATACTATTTCTGAAATTAATTTAAGTGATACCAATTCAAGTAATTTAAAATTAACTGGCAATACATTAACATTATCATATACAGAAACTGATCATGTAAAGCAACCATTTGCAAGTAGAATTGTAAATATTAATCCATATCAAGTAGTAACTTGGTCTGGATTATTAAATTTAAATCCAAACAGTGATACTTGGACTGTAGAAATTTCAGAATCCAGAAGAGTAGCTAATGTTTCTAGAGTGGGATCTTCTGATGCAAGTGTAACTACAGCATCAATACCTTATATTAGATCCAGAAACATTGAATTTGTTGCTACAAGATTAAAACCAAACACCAAATTTAAACTTTTATTTGATTCTAAAGAATTAAGTTCTAATGTTGATGGATTTACTTATGTGTTTCCAAAACTACTTCAAATAACAGACGTTACTGGATCATTCCAAATTGGAGAAACTGTAACTGCTTATACAAACACTATCAGCGCTGATAGTCAAAAAATTTGTACTTTTAGACTTTGTACACCAAATCATAAATTTGGAAAATATAATTCCCCAGAATCAACTTACACAGCAAATCCATATAGCACTTCTTCAGGAATAGCAACAGTTTATGGTCCACAATCAACCTTATTAAATATTGACACTTCTTCCCTTGAAATTGCCAATATATCTAAATTCTATGGCAATTTAATTAAAGGATGTAAGTTATATGGAGAGACCAGTAAAGCAATAGCTACTGTATCGGAAAATCAATTAATTACTGATAATAATGGAACTTTAATTGGAAGTATTTTTATACCAGATCCAAATAATTCTTCTCAAAAATACAATACTGGAAGGACTCCAGTAAGAGTAACTCAATCAACATCACTTGGAGTTCCTGGAGAATTCGTAAGTTCTGCAGAATCTGTATTTACTTCATCTGGTACAGAAGTTAAAACAACCACAATAAACTACTATGACCCATTAGCTCAGTCATTTATAGTAGAAGATCAAAATGGTATTATCCCATCTTCAGTGGATGTGTTCTTTGCAAGCAAAGATAGTAATATTCCAGTTTCATTACAAATTAGAGAAGTTATCAATGGCACTCCAGGTGGTCCTGATAAAATAGTGGGAAATCTTGAAAAGGTTTTAAATCCATCTCAAATTATAACAAGTTCTGATGCAAGTAAAGCAACAACATTTACATTTGATAATTTGACCAGATTAGAAGGTGGAAGAGAATATGCAGTAGTTCTTTTGTCAGATTCATTTGATTATAATGTATGGGTTTCAAGAGTTGGTGAAGTTGAAATATCTACTGCAAGTTTGCCAGAGGTTCAAAAAGTAATTATTAATTCTCAACCATCTTTAGGATCTTTGTTTATTTCACAAAATGGAACAACTTGGACAGCAGTTCAAACTGATGATCTTAAATTTACTCTTAAAAAGTGTAAATTTTCTACAGCAGGAGGAACTGCAAGATTCTATAATTCAAAAGTAGAAGTTGAGGATATTGAAAATCGTCTTCCAACAAATCCAATTGTGGTTGGTGTTGGGTCAGATGCTCCAAATAATGGATACTTTATGCAGATTATTCATCCAAATCATGGCATGAATTCTGCAAGTAATATTGTGAAAATTGAAGGTGTCTCAACAGATGTTTCTCCAACAACATTAACTGCTGGATATGGTATAACCGCAACTGGATCTATTTTAGTTACAAATAATTCAAACTTCACTGTATTTGAAGGTCAAACAGTTTCTCCAGCAAATCCAGGATATGTTTTAATTGATGAGGAAATAATTAAATATGAAAATGCTTCTGTTGCAGGGGAATTGTCAGTAATTACAAGAGGAATTCAAAATTCTCCAATTATTAATCATCCAGTCACATCTTTAGTTTATAAGTATGAATTTAATGGAGTATCTTTAACTGGCATCAATACTTCTCATACTATTTCAAACTCACATCCAATCACTATAGATTCATACTATATTGGTATTGCAAAATCATTTACTTCATCTAAATTTGGTGGTGGAAACTCTGTATATGCAACAAAAAACAAACTGTATAACGCAGTAGGTATAAGTTCAGAATTTGTTTCAGTATTTAATGGATCTACTTGTTCTGCATCATTAAGATCTATTTCTGGTCAAAGTGTTGATGGAAATGAATCTCCATTTGAAGATCAAGGATACTCATCACTTTCAATATCAAATACAACTACATTTAATACAATAAGATTAGTAGCATCAGAAGAAAATGAAAATCAATTCTTAAATGCAACTCAATTCTCAGGAAACAAATCTCTCACTTTAGATCTGAATTTAGGAACTTCTGATTCTAATGTTTCTCCAATCATCAATGTTGAAAAATCTTTCTTAACTGTCAACAATAACAGAATAACTCAACCAATTGTTGGTATTGCTTACACAACTGACAATAGAGTAAATTCAAATGTAGATGACCCACATACATTTATTCATATTACCAACAGAGTTGATTTGCTCCAAAGTGCAAATGCACTGAAAGTTATACTTGATGCCTATAGACCAGCAGATTGTGACATTAGAGTGCTTTACAAGTTGTTCAGAAATGATTCACCAGATGAAGATCAAGTTTGGAATTTGTTTCCAGGATATACTAATTTAGATGTAAATGGAAATGTAAAAAATGAAGCTTACAATAATGGATTGTCAGATAAACTTGTGGCATCAAGTTTGAGCAATCAGTATTTGGAATATGAATATACTATGAACAATTTGGAAGATTTTACAGGTTTTGCAATTAAAATTGTATGTTCAAGCACCAATCAAGCAGTAACCCCAATTATTCAAAACTTAAGAGTAATTGCACTGAAGTGATGAAAAATAAATATGCTAAAGTTGAAGGACATCCAAATATAATTAGAGACTTGAAGACAAATGCAATTATTAATACAGACATTCAAGGAATGCAGAATTATATTTCTTCTAAAAATAGAAGATTAAATGAAAAACAAAAATTAGAGTCTTTGACTGATGATGTAGAAAAAATGAAATCTTCCATAGAAGAAATTAAACAATTATTAAAGGGCTTAGTAAATGAATCCAGATAACCTAAAACTTGAAAATATTTCTAAATTATTTGAATATGAAAAAATTTCAAGAGAGATTGATACTTGCACAAACTTGGATTTAATGAGAAATCTTTGTAAGTGTTATGTGAAATTGTATATGAAACAACAAGAGATAATATCAGATCTTTGTAAAAATTTCTAAATAGTTAAAAAGTAGAAACATAATGGCAAAACCAGCATCAAGACAAGAATTAATTGATTATGCTTTAAGACAACTTGGTGCTCCTGTTCTGGAAATTAATGTTTCAGAGGAACAGATTGATGATAGATTAGATGATGCCCTTCAGTATTTTAATGAAAGGCATTTTGATGGTGTTGAAAAAATGTTTTTAAAATATCAATTTACTCAAAATGATATTGATAGGGGAAGGGCACGTGGTGGATCAAGATCTGCTGGAATTGTTACCACAACAGTATCATCTGGATTGGGATCATTTAATTGGGAAGAAAACTCAAACTATATTCCAATTCCAGATACTATTGTTGGAGTAGAAAGAGTTTTCAAACTTGATAATAGAACTATTACATCAAACCTTTTTAATGTTAATTATCAGTTATTCTTAAATGATATCTACTGGTTTAGTTCTACTGAACTTGTAAATTATTATGTTACCAAGAGATATCTTGAAGATATTGATTGGATAGTCAATCCACAAAGACAGATTAGATTTAATAAGAGACAAAATAGACTCTATATTGATATGAGTTGGGATAGTATTGTTGCTGGAAACTATCTCATAATGGAATGTTATAGAATTTTAGATCCAACTGATTTTACTAAAGTTTATAATGATTCTTTCTTAAAACTTTATTTTACTGCAACTCTAAAAAAACAATGGGGACAAAATTTAATTAAATTTCAAGGAGTAAAACTTCCAGGTGGCGTAGAGTTAAATGGACGTCAAATTTATGATGATGCAGTAAAAGAATTGGAAGAAATTAGAATGAGAATGATTAGTGAGTTTGAAACTGCTCCATTTGATCTTATTGGTTAGTATGTTAAATCCATTTTTCATACAAGGCACTTCTGGAGAACAAAGTCTTGTTCAGGATTTGATTAATGAACAATTGAAAATGTATGGCATAGAAGTTTATTATATGCCAAGAGAAATTATTGCGGAAGGAAAAGTTATAAAAGAAGTTTTATATTCTACATTTACTAATCAATTTCCAATTGAAGCATATCTTGCTTCATATGAAGGATTTGATTCTAATAGCATTTTAATGAGTAAATTTGGGGTTAGAATTACTGATGAAATGAACCTAATTATCTCTAAAGAAAGATTTGAAACTTACATTGGGGAATTGATGAAACAAATCCCAGATGTAAAAAATGCGCTACGTCCTAATGAGGGGGATTTAATTTACATTCCATTAAGTGAAAGCTTTATGGAAATTAAATATGTTGAAAATAGAAAACCATTTTATCAACTTCAAAAAAATTATGTTTATGAATTAAGATGTGAACTTTTTGAAATTGAAGATGAAAATATTGTAATGAAT
>Ga0214917_10004045_pt1 | contig 16585 bp, 15 predicted proteins | sample LL_1208_BB_MetaG_FD_177983 | JGI IMG/M metagenome (GOLD analysis project Ga0214917, IMG submission 177983) | Freshwater microbial communities from Lake Lanier, Atlanta, Georgia, United States - LL_1208_BB | ecosystem: Environmental > Aquatic > Freshwater > Lake | place: USA: Georgia | collected... | reverse complement strand
TTTTGTGTCTGAGAAATCCCTAATAACCCTCCCCGACCTCGTAGCACCCCCTGACCCGTCTGTGCGCCTCGTCAATCTCATCCCAAAGCCCCCTGACATCCTCCGCATCATATCTCGGGGGTGGTGAGGGCAGGTGTGGGATCTTGGTCCAAAAGCTCGATGCCTTTCGCTGATCTTCTTCCAGAGCCTCATTGACCAGCACCAGATAATCCTCCAGCCGCCTGCGGTAGGCCCCCACCGTCATGTCGGCGGGGAGAGGTTCTGTCGTCTTGTCGCTCAGGTAGGCCTTGTACTCTGATTCACCCCTCCACAGATCCTCGTACCAATCGGGACGGTCAAAGTCGATCCTCGGATTCGGCTGCTTGTAAGTCATCCTGTTTCCCAAAAGATATGATTGTCAGAATGATGGAGAAGATGGGACTGATGAATATTCCTTCCGTCATCATTTTTACTCCTATCATCCAAACCCTGTGCTGGTTAAACCCGGGTCAAACCCAAATTAAACCCAAACCCAATTCGACTTTAATAACAACATTTAAGGATTCATCTAATCCTTAAGGTGGGTATGAAGACAGGTTTAAGGGATAAGAGAAGGAGAGGAGATCCGATGAGATCCGAGTAATCCCAAAGTTGACTTGATATCATCTACCATCCTCGTCTCAGTCCTTAAGCCAGTTTGTAAGTTAGATGAATCCCTTAAGTTCATAATGAGAATCTTGATCATAGTTAACAAACCCTGTTCGGATGTCATCGAATCCCACCTTAAGGAATTAGGAGTCCGAACAGGGTTTGATACTTAAGGATTCATCAGATCCTTCGGATGGACTTTTCATAAGGCTTAAGGAAGTCATCGGAAGAGGCCTTGGAGCTGGAGGGCGAGTTGTCTGGGCAGGGTGGAGGTCTGGCGTGCCACGCTCTTCCACAGCTTCTGATTCCGTCGGGCCTTTTTGGTCGGCAGATCGTGGGCTGCCATGCTCCCGATGATGGATGCCCTGTCCATCTCACCGCGCACCCAGTTGTACGTCCTGGGGTTTGCGGGCACCTCCGTGGGGAGCACGAGCCTGCTGCCGTGATCGTGGAGCATGCGGACGAGGTGCATCTTGTTGTTGGTGATGAGCATGCGCATGACCGATGGCGATGCGACCGCGCCGGTGTCGAGAATCATTTCAAGACATTGTTTGACGACCGCATTGTCCGGTCTCTCGTTGTAGGACGATCGGATAAAAGTGTCCAGGAGTTCGTTCTTCCTGTCCAGGATGTGCGGGAGGAGCAGTCTCAGAATTCCCGGCCTGCGATACACGGCAGTATAAGATGCGGTCTTTAGATCGACGGGCGCCTTGTGGTCGAGCAGATCCCTGACAATGTCCTCGCGACCCCTGAAGGCCGCGTCGAATAACAGCTTGGTGAGATCATTTGGATCGAGGTGGGTCGAACGGAGAATGTCGAGCACAAGAGCCCGGGCATCGGCTCGTATGGCCTCGGTGCATCGGATGGCGAGCTTGGAGGAGGGTTCACGGATGATGCCCTGGGTGAGGAGGTGGTGGACGAGCATGCGGACGGGGTGTCGTGTCGTGGAATCGTCGAGGGCGCCGTTGGCATAAAAGCGGTTCATGAGGATGTAGAGCGGGGTCCTGGCATTGGACGGGATCTTTGATAGTTGACCGGAGGATCGCATGAGGAGACGGATGAGCTCCTTGTCCTCCTCCTCGCCCAAACCGAGCCCCAGACTCATCATCAGGAAGTGGAAGGGCGAGATCCCCCTGTCGTTGGCGAGCGTCAGCGACGCCCCCCCGTCCACAAAGGCATTCACAAGACGTATCGTGTCCAGATCCAACGGCCTGCTCCGACTCCGAGTCCGATTGGACAGAAACAACAGCAGCGGCGTCATGTTCCCCACCATCAGATTGATGTGCGTCGTCGGCTTCCCCTCTAACACCCTTTCAATCACCTGATCTAAGGACTTCTTCATCATTTTATGAGGAGCGTAGTTTTTTTTTATTTGTAAAAACCTTATTATTATCGGTCGTCTCAATACATTTATCACCAAGCGGACAACGACTATAAGGACGGAACATGAACGGGGTCAGTGATGTCTCGTCAATCGAGATGATCTTATCCATTGGAAATGAAGAGACAACAGAATAAAATGCCTTCATATCGGCTTTTCTATCCGTAGGATTTTTATGTTCTTACCTTAGGATAATGTCCGTGTCGTGTGCGTTTGCGAGTGAGGTTGTTGTCTCGTATAACACGTCGTAGATGATCATCGGTAATAGAGAAATCATCAAATTTGTTCTTGAGATAAGAATGAAGTTCAGGGATAGAGACGGTCTGATGAGAAGAGAGATATAGGAGGGCTTCGTCGACATGGATCTTACGGATTTTATAGGAGCATGAAGGTCGATGTTGTCTTTCAAAAGAACCATAGGTAAGAAAATGCTGAACCCAGCGATAGAGAGTCATCAGATGACAATTAAAGATTTTACAGGTTTCACCGAGATGATGAGAAGTAAAAAGATAATGTTGAACGGCAAGAAGTTTCAAATCAGCAGATTTATGGGGCATATTTTAATTTTTAAAATTAAAATCCATTAACATTTTAAATGTCGGACGGTCTAAAAAACTATCGACGCGAGTGAGAGTGAACAGATGCTGACATGAATCGAATGGGACGACGACCGTTGTTCTTTATTTAACGATGCATCTTTGCACGTCACACAATTCGCGAGCGCGTTCTGCGTGTCCTCCGTAAGTACCAGATTTACACTTTGAATTTTGGTGACATGCATGATATCCATTTCTTGAGGGTTGTCGTACTTCTTGATGATTTTCTTGAGGAGATTATCTGTCGCTCTTTGCAGACCCTTTTGTCTGACTTGAAGGGCTTTTGTGCCGGTTTTTGCGATGATTTGTTGTTTCAAATCCTTCAATAATTCATAAGCCATTATTTGGGGGTATAGTCTATTTGTTATGGCGATGAAGATCCGTCCTTCAGGGTCCGACATGAGGTGCCATGCATTCGGTCCACTGTTGAAATAGAAGTGCACGTCAGGTCTTTCAGATAGTTGGTCGCTCCTTAGGACTTTTTTCACATCTTCAGTTTCGACCGTGCAATTTGGTACAACAACCAAGTCCGCGACAATCGCCTGATCTTGACGACGGGCCACACCCACGTAAAAGACATTATACTGTTCCCACGATTGTTGCGATGGTTGTGGTGATGATCCTTGATCCATTGATGCGACACTGTTTTTATCATTGGAAAATTTTTTGTGCACATCAAGACAGGCAGGGCTGAAACCAACTTTAACACGGATTAAGAATAACATCACCTTCTTAAGCCGACCTAAAGTTGGTTTCAGCCCTGAAGAAAGCGGGGGGGGTGCAGCCATCGCCAGAATAGAAGGCCATGATAAAGGAGAAGAGATACGAAAGCCTCAAATCGGCAATGTTTCCAGCAATGCTTGGGCAGACACGTCGTATGTATCCACAGCGGTCGTATACAAAGAAACACTGTGCATAACAGGTTTGAAACCAACTACAGCTTATTGATAAGACGGCTTAAAGACGTGATTTGTCTTTAAATCATTTCGGTGATTGCTTTAAAGCGGTTTCAATCGTGGCCGCACAGAGTTTGAGAATGTGATCAAGAAATCTTTTTTATTGGATAGATTCAGAAAGGGACACTCGTTCTGATGCGCACGGGAAACGTCTTTATTTCTCTCTATGCTGACCCGATCCACTCAGGCCATGTGGAGTACATTGCCCTTTCGAAGCAGCTGGCCAATGAGCGTGGCGGTAAGCTCATCGTCTGCGTCAACAATGACGACCAGGCCGTTCTGAAGAAGGGCCGACCATTCATGAAGTGCACGGAACGGCTGGCCATCATCCGCGCCCTCAGAGATGTTGATATCGCCTTTGCTTCGATCGACACTGACCGATCCGTATGCGCCTCTCTACGCCTGGCGCATTCAACATGGGGCGTCAATGTCGTCGGGCAGGGTGGCGATCGGAGCAGCGGAGAAGTCCCAGAAGCATGCGTTTGTCATGAGCTCGGCATCGAGATGGTTGACGGGCTCGGCGACAAGATCCAAAGTTCCAGCGCCCTGACCGGACTCAGGGCCATCTGATCACCTCTCGTCCTGATTTAGACAGCTGCAAAACAATACGATCGACACCAGGTTTGAACCGCCCCCTCCCCAAAAAAATAAAAAATCAAGCTTTCATACGGCTTAAGAACAACATCACCTTCTTAAAGTTGGTTTCAATCCTGTGTGCGGGTCAACTTTGGATTTACTCGGGTTTACTCCGATCTCCTCTCCTTATCTGAGTCAAACCCACCTTAAGGATCAGATAGATAAATATCCTTAAGTGTCATGAAAGTCGAGTTGGGTGTGGGTGTAATGGGGTTTAAGCCGCACAGGGTTTGATCATTCTCCAGCAGATTATTTCACAAGGCCCGCAACCCTCTTCAGCTTATCATGGCTTAAATACATCAAGCCCTGTATAGATCTAATTCAAATTCATCTCCATTTCATTTGAATTTATTTCTTCAATTACTCTTTTTGATCCTACCTTAACGATATGTTATCCTCTTAACTCATTCATAATAGGTGAGTGGAATTGGATTTAATTCAGAAGTAATTCAGGTTAATCCATACAGAGCTTGAAATACATGTCTTTAAAGCGGTTTCCGAAAGGAGGGGGGTAATGAATGGAGGGTTCTGCGGCACATGCGGATGAACTGTTCGTCGGTCATGGTCTGGCGGGATGATTCCTTGTGCGCGATGATGAGGGATACGAGGGTGTCCAGGTCGGTTGGGGTGGGGTGGATGCGGATGGAGGTGCCGTCGACGAGGTTGAGGAGGACGGCTTTGGAGATGGTTGGGGTGCCGGGTGTTTTGGAGCAGAGCCACATGTAGATGGCGAGCTGGATGAGGTGTTCGGAGGAGAGCTGTGAGACGGCCTTGAGTTCGCACAGCATGCCCTCGGAGGTGATAATGTCGGCGAACCCGTTGATCCTGAACCCTCCCTTGTGGACGGCCTCGAGGTGCTCCTCGAACCGGGGCTTGTCGTGATCGGGGATCATCTTGGTGAGACGGCGGCAGGCAGCTTCCATATGATCCATGGACAGCCAGTCGTAGCTGGTGATCTGGATCTCCTTGAAGCAGAAGCCCGATTTGCGGGCACACCACGCGGTTGCTTCCCTGAGGACAAGGGACATGACGGACGGATCGTTCTTGGATAGGCGGGTGCATAGATCGGTTTTTCGGAGGAAGGACACCCTGCCGGTCTTTTTGGATTCGTAGAGAGCCGGCATGCACGTCCCGGTGATCTCACTGACCGCCTCGCACAGGTTGTTGCTCTGGACGGTCTTGACGGGCACACTGATCTCCCCCAGGCCGTCGTTCTCCCTGGGTCCGGCCCTGAGGAGGGATTCGCAGGCCGCGACAATGTCCACCGGGAGGTATCGGATGAGATCGGAGACACAGACGCGCTTCTCGCGCATCAGAAGGCTGGGGGCTCGTTGTTCCTCATCGGGGTCATCCTCCACAACGAAGGAGCGCGGCGAGTCCATGAGTGTTGTCGTTCGGATCGCGTCGGGGTCAACGCACGGCAGAAAAGCCTTTTTTGAATCGTGGATGAGGATCAGACGGTGGGTCGCGCGGGTGATGGCGACAAAGAGCGTGTTGGGGAGGGAGGACATGGATACGCCCTTGGCGTAATACTCGTGGTAAGACCGGTCGAATCCAAAGACCACGACGACCCGGCGCTCCAGCCCCTTGATCTGGTGGAACGTGCTGAAGACGACCTTGCCCCTGACGACGTCGTCATCGAGCCGCTCCTCGTCCGAGGCGGGGACGTAGACGGGCACGCCGGCCTTGGTCATGGCGTTGGCGAGCACACGTATGGGGCTGGTCGCTGTCCGGATGCTCGGGGCGAGGACAAAGATGTCGCTCGGTCGGCCGGATCGGGTGATGCCGAGGATGCGCCGTTGGAGAGATTTGGAGTAGTTGTTTGCAATCACGTACTCGACGGGAGGACCGTCCCTCAGGGCCCTCATGGACGGTGCGCCCGCACAGGATTGCCCGATAAAATCCGTCATCTGACGGGTCAGGCGGTAGGTCGTGGATAAGGACGCGCTCGCCCATGGACGATCGGATGCGAATACCTCGGGCGCCATGGTGAGGAACCGTGGGTCGGCCCGGTTGAAGTCGTAGATGGACTGGTGCCTGTCCCCCATGATGACGATCTGTGGGCCGGACCTGATGACGCGGGCGACCAGCCGGTGGTAGAGCGGATTCATGTCCTGGGCCTCGTCGACAATGACAATATCATAATCAAATGGTCCGGATAGGGCTGTCGGGCTCTCGAGGAGAGCGAGCAATGACGTGTCGGTGAAGGCGTCCCTGCGCCCATACCGGACCGCGAACGAATGGTAGCTGTGCACCTCCATGTTTGTGCACCCGGCCGCCCTCTCGCGCGTCTCCGCCTTTAATCTCGCATTGTAGGTCAGCAGCAGGATCTTCCTGTCGCCAAAGCTCATGGCCACATGCAGCGCCGTCGTCGTCTTGCCGCTCCCTGCACACGCCTGGATGTTGACGTTCATACCCCTCCTCAGGGCATCCACCACCCTCTGCTGCTCATCCGATGCCGGAGGAACAACAACACTCATCATTCACTTATGCTTATATCTGATCAAATAATTAAGTGTGCTGATGATGATGAGGAAGAGGATGAGTTCAGTGATGATGTGGAGTGGGAATCTTGTTTGGAGGCACCATTTTTTTTCGTTGTAGAGCATGATGCAGGCGGAGGCGAAGAGGAGAAGGATCCATGCGATGAACAATGGGCTCCAGCGAAGATGACAAATGAGATAGATGGCAATGAGGAGACCGGAGAAGATCATCCATACTCCGCGGAGGTTGGACCAGGTGTGCAGGTCGAGGAGGACGAGTCCGATGAGTCCGATCCAGAATAATGAGGGATGTCGGGTTGTCCCGCGGGAGAGCACGACGACACACGTCAGGGCGGCCATGGAGACGAGATATAAATAGTGAGTGATGTCCACCATGCGGTCCTCGTCCGACAAGAGGTGAGGGCGGGCATGGCACAGGGCGTGCCATGATTCGAACAGGATGATGGACATCATGAGGAATCTTAGGGGCCAATCGAGATGTTGTTCGGTCAATAATAGGGAGGATACGGCACCGATAGTGAGGAGATTGATGAGGAACGAAAAAGGCTGCTGGATCCACCGATCGCGACGGACTCGTTCGCACGTGTTGGAGAATTCGAATGTGGTCATGACTGACTTGTTGATTTTCCGAATATATTATTTTGGAATTACAAACCTTGTATGGACTAAATTACTTGACCCCTGGAGTTTATCATCATTCAGGATAAGATGGATTGATTACCCAGGTGCCCACATCTGCTGTATGGACAAATTCATAATGAATTTGTTGAACCGGATTATTTATTTGATATCAGACCCAAATTAAACCCAACCCGATTCTTAAGACACTTCAGGATATTTCAAACCCTGCACGGGTAAACTTTGGATTTCCTCGGGTTTACTCGGATCTCCTATCCTTATCTGAGTCTTTAAACCGGTATTAAACCCACCTTAAGGATTAGATAGATGAAAATATCCTTAAGTGTCATGAAAGTCGAGTTGGGTTTGGGATATTTATCTATCTGATCCTTACGGTGGGTTTGAAGACAGGTTTAAGGAGTCAGAGAGGAGATCTGAGTAGATCCGGAGTTGATCCGATTATGTTATTTGATGTGTGGATAATTTTTGAATCGATCCGGATTGACTTATACGGTAATGTCCCCCGAGACCTGAGAGATCATGACACGGGAGGCCCATGCAGTGCTGGTGCCCAGAGCGAAGCTGATCGGAGCGGAGATTGTTCGCACATAGAACCTGATGTAATAGGAGACGCTTGGGACCTGAAACATGTAGTTCATTGTGGTTTCTGTGTCTGTTGTTATAACGGCATATTTCTGAGATGAAGTCATTAGTTGTGAATATCCTGAGTTGAAAGTGGTGCTTCCCTCCAAGTCAATGGCGACTGTAAAATCCGATGCGGCACTGTTGTAATCGAGGACGAGTGTCGCAATATACGTTCCGACCTGATTCATCGTGATATAAGAGGATCCCTTGATAATATTCTGTGCAAATCCCTTGGTATCAAATTGGAGCACGCCAGTCGCAGAATAGGGTCCACTGGAACTCAGCCCGAGCAGTGCATACGCGGATGGTATGGCCTGGTAGGCGAGCTCCTTGGTGGTGTTATCATAGGTGATGTAATTGGACAATGATGCGTTGCGGATGGGGGCGGCATAGAATGCACTGGATGTGGCGCCGTTGATGGGGCTGCCTGAAGCGTTCAGGATGATGGAGTTGGGGGGCTGGCCGGTCATGCCGGCCTGGTAGCCGATTGCGATGGCTTGTTGTCCCTGACTTGAGAGACCTGCGTATGCTCCGATAGCGACCGCCTGTGTGCCCTGTGATAATTGTCCGGCTTGTCTACCGATCGCGATTGTCTCTGTGGATTGATTCTGTTCTCCTGCACCAGCTCCGATAGCGACGGCATGTTGTGCTTGTGTGCCGCTGCCCGACGCATATCCTATCGCGACCGCCTGAGTCCCTTGAAGGGTGAGCCCTGCCAATGATCCCATGGCGATAGCCTGTGTCCCTTGTGTCCTCCGCCCAGCCTGACTGCCTATTGCGATCGCTTCCTGCCGCTGGTATTGCCATCCGGCCTGATAACCAATCCCTATCGCCTGTGTGCCCTGGAGCGTGTTGCCTGCCTGGTATCCAATGGCTACAGCTTGTTTATACTGATCCGTGCAACCGGCCTGGTACCCGATGGCGACAGATTCCTGTCCCTGACTTGAGAGACCTGCCTGGAGACCGATTGCGATCGCAGTGGACCCCTGCGTGTTCTGACCCGCCTGCACACCAACCGCAACCGCAGATGTTCCCTGTCCAGTGGATCCGGCCTGAAAGCCGATCGCTACCGCCTGAGTGCCCTGAGTGTTCTGTCCAGCAAGGTTGCCGATCGCAACCGCAGATGCACCCTGAGTGTTCTGACCCGCCTGCACACCAACCGCAACCGCAGATGTTCCCTGTATTACGTATCCAGCAAAATTACCGATCGCGACCGCATTCGTTCCTTGGGTGGTATTGCCAGCAACATTTCCTATAGCGACCGCAGCTACTCCCTGTGTGGTCATTGATCGTAATAAACGTGTTTGGTGTGAGATACACATTGTTGGAATTGCTCTGGAGTGTAATATTCCCTGAACTTCCAGGGGCTATCGTCACTAACCCAGAACCGGATGCGATGGCCGTCGTAACGAGCGGACCGGGACTCCCAGTCGATCCCGTCGCACCAGTTGCACCAGTCGCACCCGTAGCTCCGGTTGCACCCGTCGCACCCGTTGACCCCGTCGATCCGGTCGCTCCTGTCGATCCGGTAGATCCGGTTGAACCACTTGAGCCTGTCGATCCGGTTGAGCCTGTCGATCCGGTCGAGCCTATTGACCCGGCTGAGCCCGTCGCTCCTGTCGAGCCCCTCGCTCCTGTCGAGCCCGTCGATCCGGTAGATCCGGTTGAGCCTGTCGCTCCTGTCGCTCCTGTCGAGCCTGTCGCCCCTATCGATCCGATAGAACCAGTCGCTCCAGTCGCCCCTGTCGAGCCTGTCTCACCCGCAGCACCCGTTGCACCCGTAGTCCCAATCCCGGTCGGTCCCGTTGCCGTCGGTCCCGTCGCTCCTGTGCTCCCCGTTGGGCCTATCGGACCCGCCGGTCCCACTATCTGTCCTATATCCGTCCACCCCGATATATTCGGTGGGTCGTCCTGTATCGCCACCCACAGGTTCTGGACGATAATGTACGAGTCCCCCACCGACACCCCTGTCGTCGGCAGATCCGCCGTGCTGGCAACTGCCCCCACAATGAATATGGTCCCCGGATTCACCCCCCCGATAAGGGTGCCGATAGGAAGGGTAACGGCTGATCCATCGGAGCTGATGACGGCATCTCCAACATAAATGGAATCATTGGCGACAAAAAGGCTCTGAGCGTAGATATTCTGAAAGGCGGCACCGGTAGCGCCAATGTTAATCGTATAATTACCGGACGGGATAATGTCCTGGTAGACGATCCCACCAAAGGAGCCGGTCGCACCGGTCGCACCGGCGGACCCGGTGGCACCGGCAGGCCCGGCCGGACCGGGGGGCCCTCTGGCGCTCCTCAGACCGATGGGACCAGGGGGACCGGGAGGCCCGGGACGGCCGATCCTACCACCTGTTCCAGTGGCACCGGTAGGACCTGTAGGACCAGTCAGGGAAGAAGGAGGCATTGTGATGAAAATAAAAATATTTATCTCTGGATATATTTTTTACACGGCAAAAAAGAATCGTTGCACTCTTCTACGGAAGAACAGATCAAACCCTGTTCGGGTCAGACCCCACTCGATTTTCAAGACACTTAAGGATTTATACAATCTATCTAATCCTTAAGGTGGGTTTAGGAGACCCGATTGAATCCAAAGTTGACCCGTAGGGGGTTTTGCTGGCCGATTATACCTCATGTCCTTACCAGTGGATATGGATGACGGGTTCTGCCGTGTCGGAATGTGTAAAAATGTTCGACTCGATTCCCATGCTCCTCATGGTGTCGTGCACCCCCCTGCAGACCGTCGTCCGCACGCTCGATCCGCTCAGCCACGGCACCGGAAGGGACGACGACCTTATATTGACATACTGCTCACCGCGCCGCGCGGCTTTTTCGATCATTGTCATGACGCGGGGTATGCTCTTTTCGACAATGGCATCGATCCGCTCCCTCGATATCGACCGCATCCTCTCGACAAATCCATCATTGGCTGGTTGTTGCACGATCGCTCCACCACTCAGCATACTCTCCAATGCAAAATTCGGTCTGACGTGGCCAGGATCGAATGATCGCTGACACAACGGACACTTGTGAACCGAACACTTGATGACACACGCCCTGTGGAACGTGTGCCCGCATGGGAGCACACCCGTCCGTGTGGTCAGTGGCGATAGACATATCGAGCACTCCATCTCCTGATAAACAATAATAATTATTACGTGTGTCCTGCATATATTAGATGGCATGCCCTCTCATAAAACTCCCGGATCTTGTTGTAAAAATAGCCATCACGATCGACCTCGTGACGCAGGGTTGAAACCAACCCCCATCAAACTTTAACACGGCTTAAGAACAACATCGTCTTCTTAAGCCGGCCTAAAGTTGGTTTCAACCCTGTCGTGACGTGGGGACACCCTGAATTCACCAATCTCCTTTAGCAATATCCGAGCCGATTCATTATCCACATTCCTCAGCCCGCACTCGATCCCGTCCATGAGATCCAGAATCTCTGCAAACTGATCCCTCAGCTCCCACCTCTGCTCAAACCGCGGGTAGCGACCCCTCAGACAACCCGGTAGTATCCCCATCTCACAAAAATGACCTCCTTTTATAGGCTTTCAGCCCCCTTAAATCATCTATAGAAATGATTTAAAGACATGAAATGTTATGAAATGGAATAGGGAGAATTTCGAAACACTGATGCACAGGGTGGAGAAATTTTTTTAGGACGGGAAAATATGTGGGTTAGTATAAAATGTCTCGGAAGAAGGTGCAAAACCATTCGAGGATAATCATCACTGCAGTCATCTCCGTGTGCGCACTGCTCATCATCGGGGCCATATTCTTCTGGATAGAGCGGTGCCGCTTCATGAACAAGGAGAAGGAGCAGGATGATGACACGATCAAGGAGTCCTTTGAGGATGTCAGCGATGAGCGGTGCGAGGGCAACTGCCGTGATTACACCCTCGGATACAAGCCGTTCGATATCCGGTGCCGCGCACTCGACCCCGTATTCAACTACTGGCTCTTTCCCAACATTATGGATACGGGCTGTGGTATCCGCCCTCAGCCGTCATGCGGGGCGCCGTGTCCCACGGACTGTCCCGACCCCGATTCCGATTACGCGAGGCCGCTCCCCGTGCCGACGGACATTCCCGACCCGTTCTGATCAGAAATCATTGAGCGCAGAAAAGACAGGCTCCGAGCAGATCATGTAATCGGTGATCGGGTTCTCGCCCAAGAACAGATTCTCGTCGTCCAGACCGACCCATTCGACCAGCTTGCGCCTCTCATCGTCCTCGTAGCCGATCAGCACATCGTTGGGATCCCTCGTCCACAGCATGAGCGCGATCCGCCACGTCCCCTGACTATCCAGGAACCACAGCCTCGTGCTCATGAGGGAGCGGACCAGGCCTGGGATGTTCCTCCAGTTCGGGGTGTGGGTGCGCGCGGGCGCGATCCGTCGTCGGTGATTATTCCATGAGATGATGACGGGGCTGTTCATCTCCTTGTAGGGGGCGGGCAGAACGGGAGCCGCGTGGATCTTGATATCCGTCGGATCATAATCAATGTCCGTTATCATGCACAGGACCCATCTGAAGCCGGTGTCGACATCGATCTGGTCGCCCCTCCGATAGACCATGCCCGACTCTGACATTTCCCTGAAGAAGGCCGACACGAGGGCCATGGTGGAGCGGTTGGGCACGGGCTCATCAAACATGTCGGCCTTGCATGTGGGACACCGGTTGGTGTTGTCGCACGCCAAGAAGCATGTTCGACACAGGTTGTGGCCGTTCTCGCACACCAGCAGCGGGTTATCAAACACCGTCAGACATACCGGGCATCTCACATCAAAATAATCGATAATCATTTTGATGTATCCGTGCATGTCCTCTTATACAAATATGGAGTGGATCGTCAGGATATTCCTCCCGCGGAAATACTCGTAAAGCTCCCCGCGCACATCCCCAAGTGATTTCTCGGCGACCTCAATCTCCTCATCAGAATCCCCCTGTGCGATCCCGTGTCTTATCCAGGGCACGCTCCTGTACAGCTGGCCCAGTCTCGGGTCCCGGATCTCTGGCACGATGCAGATGCAGCCGCACATGGGTGCAATCATATTGCAGAGCGTGAACAGGTCGTAGCAGTAGAACCGCTTGGCGTTGCTGAACAAGGTGATGAGCTCATCCGTCGTGCAGGGATATTCTATCCGGACTGCGGGTGTGGGATGAAAGATAGGGACCTGTCCGATGCGCCCCCCTGCCGTGCAGATGTGTTTTGTCAGACCCTTGTTGCACCCACTGCATGGCACAGTCGCCTTGTCGCTGACCCGACACACGGCATAAAACTTGGTCAGCTCGGGCTCAACCGCCTTTCTTATCGTGAAGCACACATCCACCTTCTTTTCGGACGGGATTGTCTCCGTCTTTTCAAATATGTGGCTGATATTGACAAATATTGGCGTGCTCTCTGTCGGACAGGTGTCGGGGAGCCCAAATCCGTACACGCTGCTGTATAACAATATCCTATCCGTTGGGGACCACGCTCTGACCGTTCTTTCTTCCGGAAAGTACAGCATCCAGCGTATAATTTCCGACTGTTCGATAGGATTGCCCAATGTTGTCTCATTATAAATGACGATATTATTCCTTCTGAGGAGAGATCTCCTGCTGATGATCGGCGTCCTCCATGCCGGATTCGTCCGCAGATCCATCAGATCCTGCTCCCTGATCTCATCCAATGGCCTCTTACGATCGCCACGACGGAAGCCCTTCCCCGAGATCCCCTCGAACCATATGCCATGGACCGGATAATCAATAACGGGGCACACATACGCGATATCCTCCGATCCCGGTTCCAGCATATTATTGATGCAGTGGACGAGGTAGTGGAGGATCGAGATGCCCCCGCTCGATGGGGAGTAATGAAACGTGTACACAATAATCCTCCTGTCCTCTTCGCGAAGGGCCTCCAGACGCTCCCTCAATTCCTTCAAACGATCCTCCACCCCCGTCTGATCATTGAGTATAGGATCCATGTCATGATAATAATCCGTGTTTCTCGATGGTTCGATCCCCTCAATGACAATGTGCTCCCCCTCTCGTATGCTGAAGAAAGGGCTCGTCCACCATTTTACCACGCCATAGCACGGATCCCCACCCATGATGTGGTTCTCGACGGACAGCCGGCTGCACCAATCATCATCGATCGGTATCCTGTCAAACAGCTCCGACTTTTTAACAGTTAACCGAGCATGACCCGGTGCACCCCACTCCGTATGCTCCGGAATATCCGCCCACCTCATTTATATCAAATAAATAATATGTTTCTTTCACTGTTTACATGACACGTCCAATCTCTCTGAAGTCGTTAACTGATGCAACAAGTTCCAAACCCTGCATTGGTTAACTTTGGATTTCCTCTCCTTCTCTGAGTCCTTAAATCCTTCTTCAAACCCACATTAAGGTAAGATGAAATCATGAAGTGTCAGCGGAGTTGAGTCAGGTTTGGGTTTTGACCCGCACAGGGTTTGGCAAGTTCATGATGACAATGACCGATGACATTATCAGAACAATGGTTCCAAAGACAATACCTGCCTTGAGCAGATTCCTTATGATTGGTGAGAATCTGTCCCTGTTATCGGACAATGTCTTTATCAGAGAGGAGATGTAAAGTGCGTAAATCACGATAATGATCATGAGACCAATAATGCGCAATGTGGGACGCAGATCCACATGCCTCGGATAAAAGAAGAATACTGACATGACGGATGAGATCAGGGTGAGCGAGAATGCCACTAACGCCAATATTGATGAACCTCTTCGATCGCCGACCCTCCATATCGAGTATGATGTCGCCATCACCCCAATCATACCAATAATGACGGATGCGATGCACGAAGCCACAAACATTACGAACCCTGCCTCCAACATTGTAGAGATTATAGGCAACGGCTCATCATCCCCCATGTTTTTATAATCTTGAACAAAAAATTCCTCATTTTCATCACACAGGGTTTGATGAATATTAGAAAACTGAAAAGCATCGTCGTAGATTATGCACCCGGGTTGAAACCAACTTTAATACGGCTTAAGAACAAGGTCGTCTTCTTAAGCCGGCCTAAAGTTGGTTTCAACCCTGTTATGCACCATGTCATATGACACTCATCCATCTTCTTCTCATCGTCCAGTCCATGTTTGCAGATTACCGACGATCGACGGGTCTCCCCGACATGATCATCCTGTGGCTATGGCGGATCTATGTGGCGTCATCGGAGAGTGGTATCTACCTGTCCAGCTACGCACACAATGTCAAGAACGTTCAGGCACTGGACACGCTCGTCGACAACATGCTCTTTCCTCGGAAGCGCATCTCCTCCTTCAACGAGCTTGTCCGTCAATTGAAGAGGCACCCCCTGCACTGTCTCCTGAAGAGTCGGAGCATCGACCCCAAGAAGATTATCGAGGGACTCTACCCATCATCGCTGCCAATCAGGGATCTCATCCATCATCTGTGCACCGAGGCCGCGCATCAGATCTACCGACGACAGTGCGCGCTGTGCATCCGATGGCACATGTTCCGCTGGTATCGGCGGTCATTCAAGTCCCAGGAGCTCATTGTCAGGAATCGGTCTTGTGGGGAGCCCGATCAGATCATGGTTGTGCATTACCACCCCTCCGAGCCCTTCTGGCCGCATGCCCTGTCCACCAGCTTTGGTGGAATGGAGGACGGGCGCTATGTTGTGAGGTGCGGTCGTGAGGGCACGACGCCGGAGGCCGTCCAATGGATCTGCCGGTACACACTGAATCGCCGCGAGACGCTGCGATCGATCCGGGAGCGGTTGTCTGAGGTCCGGGAGGATTATGCGGCGTTCGAGTCCTGGATCAGGAGCATGTGCATCATCGCCGACAAGTGGTTCTATCCGGCCATAACCGATCTTATCGGTGGAATCTTTGAACAGTATATCCAGGACACGATCGGAGCGGAATGGCTCAAGTGCGGCCTCCGCAAGATGGAGCTCTTTGTCGGCAAGGATCCCATGGTGGCTCGCTACATCTGGGAGACCAACTGCACGTCTGAAAAGTCCAGGATCGTCCTCGCCGTCCAGGCCGGTCTCGGCAAGAAGCTGTTCAATGGGTTTGTCAGGTCCGCCACGATCGATGACCTGTCGCAGTATATCCACAAAAAGACGTCGATGCAGAAGACGGTGTATGACGGCCTGTCGGTCGATCTCAGAAGGAAGATACGACAGGCGGAGGCCGATCTGGTGGATGCACACCGGGGTGTCCGGGTCGGGCTCATGGGGAGGTATATCAGCAGCGATGCCATCTGTGCGGCGAAGTCGCGGCTGCAGGAATTGTGGAGAAGGGCGGATCGGGAGGTCGCCGCCCTCCGCAGGAAGAATGTGTGAAGATGGTAATATCCAAAAAAAAATCCACAGAGAAATAAAACTCTTTTGAGAATTTTTTTTTTTGTTTCTGGAGAAAGTTTTTTTGTGTCTGGAAAATCTTCAATAACCCTCCCCGACCTCGTAGCACCCCCTGACCCGTCTGTGCGCCTCGTCAATCTCATCCCAAAGCCCTCCGCATCAGGGTCGAAACCAACCCCTCATCAAACTTTAATACGGCTTAAGAACAAGATCTTAAGACGGGTTAAAGTCGGTTTGAGCCCT
>Ga0214917_10004044_pt1 | contig 16585 bp, 10 predicted proteins | sample LL_1208_BB_MetaG_FD_177983 | JGI IMG/M metagenome (GOLD analysis project Ga0214917, IMG submission 177983) | Freshwater microbial communities from Lake Lanier, Atlanta, Georgia, United States - LL_1208_BB | ecosystem: Environmental > Aquatic > Freshwater > Lake | place: USA: Georgia | collected... | reverse complement strand
TTTTCCCGGTTGATTCCGGCAGTGGTGATGGGGCTGGTCCTTGTCCTGCCGAGCATCCTTTTTGCACAAGGGTTCGGTGGAGTCCGCGGGCAGGTTCTGGATTCCGATTTCGGCCAACCGATCGCCAGGGCCTCCGTTGCCTTGCAGGACACACCCTTCGGGGCGATGACGGATGAAGCCGGGCGATTCACAATCAGCGGGGTGCCCCCCGGGGTCTATGTTCTGACGGCCCGCTCGTCGGGATATGTCCCGAGGGTGATGCCGGATGTCTCGGTTGCGAGCGGACTGTTTAACGACATCCGGGTCGAGACCATTGCCGAGGTGGAGGAAATGGAGGAGTTGGTGGTCCCCGGGGATTTGGAGAAAACCTCGGAGACCGGGCTTTTGGCGGAACGGCAGGGGGCCACGGCCGTCTTGGACACCATCGGGGCGGATCTGATTTCCAAGCTCGGAGCCTCCACCGCGGGTGATGCCCTGAAGCGGATGGTCGGAACCTCGGTCGTCGACGGCAAGTATGTCGTCGTTCGGGGTCTGTCCGACCGTTATGTCAACACGCTGATGAACGGGGGGAGGTTGCCCTCGTCCGATCCGGACAAGCGGGCCATCAATGTGGATCTTTTCCCCGGGCCGACCTTGGAAAGCATCAACACAACGAAGACCTTCACTCCGGATCAACCGGGGGATTTCACCGGGGGCAGCGTGGACATCCGCACCAAACAGTTTCCGGACAAGCCCTCGTTCGGGGCTTCCGCCACCGTGGAGTACAACAGCCAAGCCACCTTCAATCCCGATTATCTGACTTATGCGGGAGGAGGAACGGGACCGTTCGGCTTCCGGGCCAACCAAAGGGAAATTCCCCAAAGCGTGATCAATAATACCAATCTTGTGAATTTGGATCCCAAGACACTGAATGCGGGAAATGCCAACCTCGACAAGGCGGAGAACGTCAACAACGCCATGCGGCAGATGAGTTCCGTTGTGGGGCTGACCAACAGCACCCCCGGGCCAAACTACAGCTTCAACATGCAGGGAGGGGATTCGGTGGATTATGGGCCGGATCAGAAAATCGGCAGCTTTGGAGCCTTCAGTTACCGGCATAAAAATATTTATAATCCGGAAACAGTTCGTGGAAATTATTCCATTCAAGCTGGCGGTATTCAGCCGGACATCATTCTGAGCGACAACAAGGCTTCCGAGGATGTTCTTTGGGGAGGGCTGGTCAATTTTGCCGTCCAGCCTGAAAAGAATCACCGGGTGGCCATCAATGTGATCTTCAACCAGCAGGCCACCGACACCTCGGACTTTCAGTATTCCGACAAAGCCCTCAACCCTTCGCTGCCGGCCGACAAGCAGTTCCAGTACACCACGATTCAGTACAGCGAAAGGCAGTTGGGTTATGTGCAGTTGAACGGGAACCACAAGATTGACGCATTTCGGGAAATTGAAATCGATTGGGTCGGGGGGTTTGGGCAGGCCCAGTTGAACGAGCCGGACCAGCGGCTTTTTCAAAATGCCTATGACCCGACGACGGGGGATTACACGGAACTCCAGCCGGGGGATCCTTCGTTCACGGCGTCGAAAAGGCCTCTGCAAAGGTATCAACGGCAACTCACGGAGGGGGAGTACAACGCCATTGCCAACATTTCGGTGCCTTATTTCGAGGAGAAGGACAACCCCAGCAAATTCAAAACGGGGTTTTACATCGACACGACGCAGCGGGATTACAATCAGGCCAGTTTTGTTTATGAGTATGGGAACGCTAACTACCCGCAGGACTATCAGGCCTATAACGAGGCAGAGGCAAATGGACAGAACTGGAACGATGTCTTTCTGAACGAGAACCGGTCCGGCCTCGTCAATCCCACGGGTCAGGGGAACGGCCAATTCATGTCTTGGACCGCCTCGAACAACTCGTCCGGACTGGGCACTTACTACAACGCCTACCAGCAGGTTTTGGCCTCCTATGTCATGACCGATTTCCGTCTTTTCCCCCAGTTGACGTTCACGGGGGGCACCCGTTTTGAAAACACGAACATCCAGGTGGAGGGACCGACTTCCACGCTTTTCCCGACAACGGCCGACGCCACGGCCGATATTCAGGAGCTGGATCTTCTACCGGCGGCCGGTGCGACATTCCAGATCATGCCGGAAATGAATTTACGCCTCGCCTGGTCCCAAACGATTGCCCGACCTTCGTTCAAGGAGCTGGGGCCGGTGGTCACCCAGGACTTTTCGGATGCCACCATTTTCGTCGGGAATCCCCAACTCAAACTTTCCCACATCAACAACTACGACGTCCGAATCGAATATTTTCCCCGAGGAGGAGAGGTGGTTGCCGTCAGCGGATTCTACAAGTCCATTAAAGCCCCGATTGAGCAGTCGATCGCCCAGCTGGGGGACACCCAGTTCTATCAGTACCAGAACAACCAAAACGGGACGCTTTGGGGAGCGGAATTCGAGGCCCGCAAACGACTGGATCAGTGTCACGAATATCTGAAAAACTTCTCCGTCAACTTCAATGCAACCTACGTTCAGTCCGAAGTGCCCCTCAGCGCCGAACAGCAGAGAATCGCCCAGACCCGGGTGGGCAATTACTCCACCACCCGCCCACTCCAAGGCCAACCTCTGTATATCATCAATGCCGGCCTCAGTTACGATGACCAACCCAACGGATTCTTTGCCGGACTTTTTTATAATGTGACGGGGCCTTACCTCTACGCCGTTGGCTACGATTTGCCTGATATTTATGAGCAGCCGGCTCCTTCGCTGGACTTTAATCTGACCCAGGAATTCGCCGATCACTGGTCCTTCACCTTCCGCGGGAAAAACCTCCTGAACCCGGTGTTCCGTCAAACCATCACCTATCAGGGGAGCGAAGTGGACTATTTGGCCTACACCAAGGGGTATGATGTATCTCTTGGGCTGAAATACGGATTCTAAATCCGTTCGGGACGGTCTTAAGGGACGTAGGGAATAACGAAGTCGGGATCGGGCTTTATCTTCCGGATTTCCAAGGCTTTGGTGGCCGGGGCGATCACGGCTTCTTCCGGGGGCAGGCCGTAGCGGGACTGGAGGGACACCCATTGGGACGGTGACCCGGCCAGAAAGGCAAAGGTCTCCATCCTTTGCCCTACCAGAATACGGACCTGATCCGAGTCGGCAGGGGAGGAGCCCGGCACAAACCCGTTCGAGGAAATCGCGGAAAGTCCTTGGAGAGAAAAATCCTTCAGATGTCCGGGGGCCAGAAGATTCATTCCTGCGCGGAGCGGAAAGCGGAAAGCGTGGGTGCGGGCTTCACCCGTGACCGTAAAGGTCAAATTGTCCTCGCGGTTTCTCAAAAGAATCATTCCGTATCCCGGAGGGACGATGGTTTCCGATTGTTCGGGCCCCATGCGGTTGGTGGTCAATCGCCATCCCGGAAGATTCTTGGCATCCCCCGCGGAGGGAAAAAAGGCACGATAGCCCGATTTTGCCGTGGGATCGTAGAGACGGATTTCGTCACTGGCGGCGGCCGACCAACCTTTTCCAAGGGCCGTGGTGGTGGCACTGCCGAACAAGGTGGCGAGTGTCCAATGGGGATGAATGGAGAAGCCGGCACCGGCGAGAGCGGACGGGAGATCGGTCCGCGTGTTGTAGGGGGAGGATTTCAACACCACGAAACCTTTTTGTTCCAGTGTCCGGACGGGGTCCACCTCGTATCTTTCCCCTTCGAGTGAGGTGTCGGCGGGAGCGGAGGAAACCTCCAAAAAGCAAGGACCGCTGCCCCATCCCGGGACGGTGACGAAATCGATGGGAGGATAAGAGTTTACCTGCACGCGGAAATTGGCCGAGTCCGCCTGGGTGATCTTTCCGGAAAACAAGGCGGGACGAAGAAGGGGAACTCCCACATAACTCGGACCGGGAGGCAGCGAATACGGCAACTGCACGGGTTCAGCAAAAAGTCTGGGGGCCAGAAGGAGGAACAGCAGTCCCAGCTTTCCGAGGCAACATAAGAAGGAAGAAGAATTAGGATTTTTCATGGCAGAATCGTGATGGTGGCGTTCTGGGTGATGTAACCTTTGGGGTTGGCGATGTAAAATTTCACTGTGTAGCTGCCGGCTTGCGTGGGGGTTCCGGTGATCAGACCCATCTGGCGGTCGGCAGCCGTGGCCAAAGAAAGACCGGGAGGAAGACCTGACGCATTGAAAGAAACCGGATCCGCTGCCGAGCGGGCGGCTCCGGTGGCGGTGATGTATTGCCGGTAGGCTTGGCCGACTTGCCCGGTGGGAGGAGGTACGAAGCCGGATCCCGCAACACTGGGAGAACTTCCGACCACGGTGATCACGAGGTCACGGCTCACACTTTGCAACCCTCCTCCGCGGCCGATGTTAGAAACCGTTTTCCGGATGGTGTAGGTTCCCGGCTGAGTAGGACGTCCGGAGACCGTTCCGTTAGGCTGGACCGAGAGCCAGTTTGGCAAGTTGGAGAAAAATGCGCTTGTTGCTCCGCCACTGCGATCAATCTCAAAGGTTTTAGTACCATAGGCGGCCATGGAAACGTAGTCTGTGCCCCCCACCGTGACATAGGTGGCGGCGTCCGTGCCGTCCACGAGAGTGGGAGGATTGACCTCGATCGTGAAGGTGACCGTCAGGATGGCGCTGTCTCCACCGCCCAAACCGGCGGCGGTCAGGCCGTTGTTGGCTTGGAACTGTGCGGTAAAAACTCCCGATTCAGTCGGAGTCACACGGAAAACGCCGGTGGTGGTGTTAAGTCCACTCAACCAAGATGTAGGCACCGCACTGGCCCCCAAAATGGAGTAAAAATCGGGGGCTACGGCACTTGGGTTCGCCGTTGTTGTCAGAGTGTAGGTGATGGGCGTGCCGACATATCCTGTGACCGTGGTGGCGCTGTTCAGCGTGGGAGTTTGGCTGTTCACGGTGATGGTGATGGTTCCCGAGGCGGTGACTCCGTTTGCCGTTCCATTCACCGTCACCGTTGTGGTGCCGATGGCGGTAGGGGTACCGGAAATAATGCCGGTTGCTGTAGAGAGGGATAGTCCAGCCGGCAGGCTGCTGCCGAGAGCATACGCCGTCGGGGCGAATCCCCCCGTGCCGGTCGGTGCAGTCGTTGAGCCGGCTGATCTCAAAGTGAGTGACGCCGGACTGAAAGTGAGGGTGGGGGCGGTCACCGTGAGCGAGAAGGAAGAGGATCCTGTCCCGGAGCCGTTCGTGGCACGGATAGTCACATTGAAAGTTCCGGTTTGGGTGGGAGTTCCGGAAATCACCCCTGTGCCGGCGGCACAAGACAAGCCCGTGGGCAATCCGACTGCAGAGTAGGATGTGGGCGAGTTGTCGCCCGTGATGGTGTACCCGGCGTAGGCGACACCGGCCACCGTCGACTGGTTCGCCAAGGAACTGGTGATGGAAGGGGTGCCTCCGGCGGGGTTGCTAAGGGTAAGAACCAAAGTGGCGGTGCGGGCGCCGAGGGGGCCCGTGGCAGTCAGAGGGATGTTGTAAGTACCGGCCACGGCCGTGGGGGTGCCGCTGATTTCACCCGTTGTGGTGTTAATCGAAAGCCCGGCAGGCAGGCTGGTGGCGTTGAACGAAGTGACCCCGTTGTTCGCAAGAATCGTGTAGCTAAAGGCATTGTTACGGGTGGCGCTGGCGACCAGAGAGCTGGTAATGCCGTACCCGTTTCCAATCGTGGCCAGCCGATAGTTGCCATCGGATCCGATGCTTCCCAAACAGGGACGCATATTCGGACCATCGAAATCGTTGCCGTCGAATTCGAGATCGGCGGAGGACAAAGATCCGGCTCCGATAGCGGGAAAGACAACAGGGGAAACCCCGTCATTGTAAACGAAAATGCCGACTTGGGTTGCGGTCGTGATCGAGGTGGTGTTGAAAACCAGAACATAGATGGGATTTCCGTCAAAAACCGTGGTGGAGGTTTTCGTCAGGCTGGCGGTGGCAGCGCCATTGAAAACCGTGTTCACCGTGGTGGATCCCCAAAGGGTGGCCTTTCCCGTGGCAAAAAGGTTGTCGAGATTGGTACGAACCTGAGTCTGGGTGCCGTTCAGCAAGCTTCCAATTTCCACATCGGTAAGAGGGGTCGTGGTGCTGGTCGCGTTATTGAAAACACCGACGCGGATGATGGAAGTGGTGGCCAGGGAGTTTCCACTTTCATCCGCAATCCCAGCCGTACCGGTAATCGTCACTTTTTCAATAGCCTGAACAGAAGAGGTCATTCCCAGCAGGCCAATCATCATCCCGATCGCTTTGATCGAATCTCCGGGGAAGAAAGAAGAAAGACAGTTCCAGTTCTTATTCCTCATCTTTGGGGACAGGAAGAAGAAGGGGACTTTGAAAATAGAGCCAAGTAAGACCACGTGATTAGGTAAGTCTCATTTTGTGAAAGGTCAAAGGACGCTTTGTGACAATCTCGTGGCATTTCCAATAGGTTTCGTGTGGATTGTGATTATAAAAATCACCGTTTTGCAAAAACTCGGATAGGCAAATGGATTTGTTGATTTTTTCCGGGCTCTGCCACTAAGAAAACTCCCGATTTTTGTGACAAAATTAAGGCAAGACTGTGACGAAAACGCGTAAACCATTGCATATCAACTCACTGTTTTGGCGGCACGCCGACATTTTGTCACACAAACGTTACATTAAACCTGTGGCAGAAAAAATCTGGCCGAGTACTTTTTCTGCATGTCGAAACAGATTTTGGCTTCAACAAAAACAAACCAAGGAGAAAAGACCACTATGAAAATTCGTAACCTCATCCTCGTTCTGTCCGCCCTCGCGTTGCCTTTGCAGGCTGCCGATGTCGGCACTTCCTACCTCAACCTTCCCGTGGCCGTGACCAAGGGCGAAACGAAACTTGTCGGTGTATTCCTGGCCCGGCCCGTTCTCTTCAAGGGCGAGCTTTCTGCCGATGTTAGCTCCGGAGCCACCAGCTTTGTGGCGACAGGCTCCAATGTGTTCTCCGGATACACCCCGGCAAGCGAAGTCGGTGTAGCCGAGCTCGCTCCTGCCTCGGATGACCACTACGTTGTTGAAATCACCAGCGGCCCAGCCACCGGATTGATCAAGCAGGTCTCTGCTTTCTCCGGAAGCACAGCCACTGTGATTGGGACCCTTCCTGCGCTCACGACAGGCACCCAGTTTGTTCTCCGCAAGGATCACACCTTGGATTCCCTGTTCCCTGGAGGAGCCGGACTTTCCTCAGGCAGTAGCGTTGCGACGGCCGACGTTATTTCCGTGTTGTCCTCAACAGGGATTTTGAATCGCTTTTTCTACCAGACTGGATACGGATGGCGCTTGGAGACCAACCGTGGTGCTCCTGGCCTGAACCGGGCGAATGTGCGGGTTTCCCTTGGTTCCGGATTTGCCTTTAAGTCCTACTCCAACAAGAACCTTAACCTTTCCGGTGAGTACCGTGGTACCCGCAGCCGTATCAGTCTCGAAGGGACGTCTGGTACGATTGTTGCTAATCCTTATCCCGTCGGCGTCACATTGTTAGATTCAGGTTTGGCGCAATATCTCACCAAGGCTGCAAACGCGGCTGGTGCAGATAGCCTCCGATTCCTGGAGGGCGGGAAATATGTCTCCTATCACAACAACGGAACCAACTTCGTTAAGTCTTCAGGTGGGACCGTGTCGGACAGCAAGCTGATCGGGGTTGGTGATGCTTTTCTTATCGTGAACAAAGTGCCCGAGGATCTTGCATTTGCTCCTCAGGTCATCACGAAATAAGTAAAGGGAGAGATAGAATCCACTCAGGAACAGAGATATGATAAACCAGAGAAAAAGCCTAATGAAGTTGATTACTGTGGCCATGGCAGTCATGGCAACGGTCGTAAGCTCTAGAGCGGCTGTTGTCTCTGTTCAGTTTGACTGGAATTCTGGATTCTCTGCAACGAGTTCTACTGGTGGGGCGCTTTCGCCGGTCTCGGGTACAACCCTTGAACTGGGTTGGTTTGCGTCGGTTCCCAGCAACTGGGGGCTAGTCAACCGGGCGAACATCGCGGGATCCTTTACCACCCTGGCACAACTCAATTACACTGGTAATGTTGGGTATACTTTCGAAGGGGAATATGCTGCCCTTGCGGATGACCCTCTTGCCGTCAACAGGGCCTACCTAGTGATCAAGAGCGGGTCGGATCAGTTGGGTATTTTTGGCTGGGCTCTGAATAACGGGAATGTGTTCAACCTTCCCCGGGATCCAGATATTGCGGTTGCTGACCCAAACGCTGTTGATACTTCATACGGCGATGCCAGGTCGTACATCTACAACATGACTTCCTTTGTTGGATCGGTCTCATCGGGGGGTCTGCAGTTGGCTTCTGCCTCCGGTGCAGTAACTTCACCTCAAAGCATCACTTTTGGATCGATCCCTTCGAAGAGTGTCGGGGATTCGTTTGCCTTGGCTGCCACAGCGACCAGCGGACTGCCTGTGAGCTATAGCTCATCCAACCCCTCAGTGGCCACGGTCGCAGGGAATGTTGTGACGATTGTTGGGAGTGGCTCGGTCGTGATCACCGCATCCCAAGTTGGGAACTCAAGCTACTCTGCCGCCACCGATGTGCCACAGACGATCACCTCATACGCCACTACTGCATTGCGGGTGGCTTCGTTGGGAACGCCGGTTCTGAATGCTGGGCAGACTTCGGTGACCCACACCTTTGTTGGGAATCCCAATGCCACTTACACGATTGAGTACAAGAATGACCTGAGTGCCGCCACTTGGACCTCCATCACGGCCCAAACCGGAGCCAACGGAACCTTTACCGCAACCTTTACCTCTTCTGGTGATTATGTGAACGCCTGGAAAAACCGGATGTTTTTCCGCGCTAAGAATTCATAAACCAAACCCAAAGGAAAAAAACAGATATGAAAAACAACACAGTCAAAATGCTAGCCCTCCTGGCTGGTTTCATCCTCAGCATTGGTTCGGTCCACGCGGCCAATATGAGCTACACCTTTTACGCCGATCTCACCGTTAATCTGCCGACGGCGATCGATCCCTCGAACCAGAACGGTCGGGTTTGGCTTGGGAACTTTGGTAGCGATGCGAATGGCACCCTCCTGACCTTGGCTGATGTGCAGGCCGGCGGATCCAGCCTTCTCAGCAGCTTCCGTCCTTTGGCCAGCTTCGGATTGAGCAGTGGCGCTCTCGTCGGTGATACTGGCAACGGTCTCCGTGGTTCCTTGAACGTTGGCAACGGAATCACCGGTGCCTACACCGTGGCTGCCGGGCAGTTTGCCGGTCAGGATGCCTACATTTTGGCGTTGTCCGTAGGAAGCACCGTTTGGGCCGAAGCGTTGGCCAACTGGGCGACTGCCGGATCGAACAGTGCGATTATTCTCCGTTCCGCCAACAACTTCGCGGCCAACAGCGGCGATCCCACCTGTGACTTTGCCTTGGATGCGGGTAATGGATCGCTGATCTTCGGGACTCAGACAGCCAACTCGATCACCGCCGCTGCGGTGCCGGAACCTTCCGTCACGGCTCTGCTGGTGCTGGGTGCTCTCGGCCTGGGGGCTCTCCGCCTCCGCCGCCAGACCGTCTAAATTTCAAAGGAAAAAACCTAAAAACACACAAGGAAAAATAAAATGAAAAACAACCTCATCAAAATCGCACTCGGAATGATCTTGGCGGTTGGCTCTGCCCATGCAGCCGATACCCGCACCTTTGCCAACGGTTACTACTTCCAGAACGTCAATGAGATCGACGGCAACGTCACAAAAAACAGTGGCAACCTCGCCGGACGGATCACGGTCATCACCACCGATCAGCGTTGGACTTCCGATACCGTTTACGTTCTCAACAACCTGACTTTCGTCGAAGCTCCCGCCACTTTGACGATTGAACCGGGGACCATCATCCGTGGTGAGCCCGTAACCTCGGGAGGATCGAGCACTCTTGATCCCGCCGATCCCGGTTCGCTGATCATCTGCCGTGGTGCAAAAATTGTCGCCCAAGGAACGGCTGAATCCCCCATTTACTTCACATCTTGGGGGGATCCTTTTGTTCCCGGTGGCATCAATACCATCCCTAGCACAGTCAACGGGCTGGCAAAGGACACTGCCGCCAAATTGGTGGAAGCTGCCAAATATAATACCGTCGTCTATGGCTCGTCGTATAAGGCTCACGATATGGACGCCCAGTGGGGCGGATTGACGATTCTTGGACGTGCTCCAGTTGGCTTCGGTGGTCCGACAGGTGCAGGAGGTAATATCCAAGTTGCCATCTTGACAACTGGCGCTGACTATACTGAAAACCCTACTTTTACGTTCAGCGATGCCGGGGCCTATAGCTTGGAAGCTCTTTTCAACCCCGTTGGAGTTGCATCTACTTATAGCAGCAGTGGCGGAAAATTTACTGGTTCGAAGCCCTCTTTTGCAGCAACTGCTGCGGACGGATCCAGAACTGCCACGAAAACTGTCCTTGGAACTCCCGTTGTAGGTTACAACAATGGTGTCAACGGAACGTTTGAAGGTACCGGTACGAGTGGTGTAGATGCCACGGCTACTGGTGGCGATGATTACTGGGAAATCCTCTCAGTCCCTGTCACGACAGCTGGACTTCAGTACAATGTGCCGACCAAAAAGGATACGGATCCTTTCTTAACTGTGAACGGCTTCAGCGGGGCTCAAATTGCCTTTAAGTACACTCATACGAGCGGGTATCTGACGGTTTCCACGACTGCACCTGGTGCAGCTGTTGGCGGTACTACCTGCACTGTGTTGCCTTCATTCAAAATGCGCCTTGCCCCGACCTACCTTTACGGTGTGATCGTTAAGGCTCCGGGTGCCAAAGGTGTGCTAACAGCTGCGCCGACCCTGACGATTACCGGTGGAAACGCTACATCACAGGCAACGGCGGCTTGCTCGGTTGCCTCTGCTGTTTCCGATCCCTCGGCGATTCCGTTGAAGGGTGGCATCGGTGCGAACTTTATTGAGGGATTCCAAGCAATCGACGGAGCGGCTTATGGGCTGGGTACGAATCCTACTGTTGATGCAGATGGGAATTCTTGGACTACCTTTAGTGGTGGAGTTTATGGTGGTTCAAATTCTGCCGACAACAGCGGGTCTATCCGCTTCTGCCGGTTCTCCTTTGGTGGCTATGTTCTCTCGCCCAATAACGAGATCAACGGAGTCACTTACGGGGGTGCAGGCAGTGGAACGGTCACCGAGTTTGTTGAAATCTTCAACAATGCGGACGATGACTTTGAAATGTTCGGTGGATATAACAACCTAAAGTATGTTGCCGGCATCTTCGGTGGTGATGACGGCTTCGATACGGACATGGGATATCGCGGTAAAGGGCAGTTCATGTTCCAATTGCAGAACAATACTCGCTCTTTATCTGCGAACACAGGCCGGCCGACAGCAAACATCGGCGATAACCTCGGTGAAAACGACGGAAACGAGGATCCTAACACGATCGCCAATGCGACATATCCTGGAACTGAATTCACCTACTTCAATCTTACTGCGATTGGTGTGGGATATAATGTAAACGGTTCGTTCCCCTCGGATCGTTCCGGCGTGAACTTCAAGGACAACTCGGGCGGCAAGATTTTTGATTCCGTGTATGTCGAAGCTCCCTCGGGTGCGATTCAGGATCAGGCGACAACAGCTGATACTGCGGCTGCTGGGCGCAGAACTGCGGTTGCTCCTTATGCACCGATGGTTGCCGGCGAGCCGCAGGGGGTCATCGCCTATAACACGTGGTCCAAGTGTGGTGGTGGAAAAGTGGCTTCTCCTGTCACTGCCAACTACACCTCGACGACTTCTGTAATGTTCCCCACAACAAGTGGTCGGACATCTTCAGGTGGAAGCACGATCAATAACAGCGTTGCAGTGGGCAAAATGCTTGTGGGTGAGCTCTCCAATCTGTTCGTAGGGACTGACGTTGTGGTCAGCACGGGGACGAATGGTCGTCTCAATGGTGTTGATCCTGTGTTGGCCCCCGCGGCGTTGGAACGTTCTAACGGAACGAATCCGCGCAACTCCATTGCCGTCGCTGCAGGAGCTACTTCGGGCGTACAGTCATCGGTCACCGTTGACCGTGGCACGTTCTTTGCGGCTAACACATTCCGTGGTGCGTTCAAGGACTTCAACTGGCTCAAAGGTTGGTCCTTGGCCGATCAACTCGGCGTGTTTGCTAATAACAACGTGGTGGTGCCTGATGTGACCCTCACCCGAGACGGTTCAGGCTATGTGGTAGCCAACTTCACCGGCGCTTCTGGCATCCAGTACAGCATTGAGGTTTCTAGCGATAATAAAACCTACCTTCCTTTCTCAACTGAGACAGGCACAGGAACAACCATCGCGAAGAGTTTGGCCCGTTCCGGGTTGACCTTCGTGCGTGTGACGCCTCTCTAATCACCGCATAAGATATGTTATAGGAGGCGGGCCGGTCTTGTGACCGGCCCGCTTCATTTTGGAGATAGGGAAAAAATGAGAAACTTTTTTGCGCTCTTGGTGGGATTTCTGCTCGTGGGAAATGGCTGCCGTAAGGCACTTCCTGAGGGTAATATTCCAACCACCCTGATCCTGGCCTGGGATAAGAACCAACTTGTTTCTGGGGATGAAGAGGCCCGGAACCTACTTGGTACTCGATTGGTGCGTCAAGCTGGGGATCTTCACGACTATCAGACTGCGATGAAGGAATGCCAAACCATTGGGGGAGTCCAGCGGGGGTTGGCGCTGGCCATGCTGGCATGGGACGCAGCGAACAGCGGGTACATGGATCAGGCCAAGCAGTTGTTGCACTTGGCTGATGCTGATTCGTGGATTCTTTCTGATTCTGATAAGGGGGCGAGGAGTGCCTATTTGGCTGGTACTGAAATGCGTTTGGGCTGGGGGAATCGCGCCAGAATGCGTATGGATTCGATTTTAGATGCCAATCAAAAGGAGTTTGCTGAAAATCTCGTGCAGGCTGCTCAGTTGGGCCGCAATCCAAGTGTAATCTTTCCTAATGATAAAAAAATCCGTCAGGACGCCGTCAGTCCCACGGTTCAGTCGCTTCTTTATCATTTTAGAAATCCCACTACCCCACGAACGGAAAAGGTTGCTGTTTATCATTTGATCGAGGGTCTTATTCCTGCCGCTGATCCTGGGACAGCGACAGAGTGCTGGTCGCGTCTGGCTGTGGCGGCTTATGAGAGTGGTTTAGTGGGGGAGGGTGCGGTTGCAGCACGTAAATCAATGGAACTGGCCCAGTCTTTGGATCCACGGACGGAAGGATATGCCGTCGGACTTCGAGATGCTGCTTTGGCCCTCTTGGTTACAGGAGATAGGCCGGAAGCCCTGCATTGCCTCGAACTGGCCTCGGCCAAGCCGGAGCTCATCACATTTTTTTTCCAGCCCGAGGCCATGATGGCCATTGCGGAGGGGTATGAGAAGGCAGGAGAAAAGGAGAAGGCGAACACCTACTGGCTGAAAGCCATTAAAACGGCCAAGGGCCATCATCATCCCCGCGCCCGTCAAATGAATGTGGTTTTACTGTTGAGCAACATGGCGCGAGCTGGAGTTGTGCCAAGTCCGGAGGTGATGGAGGTCATCGAGGCAATCGGACGTGGGGAAGGTGGGGATGCTCCTCTGCCGCCTGGATATGTGAAGGTTGGCGATGCCAAGACCAATGTAGTCGTACCAACGGTCCAACAAGACAAGAAGGAGAAGAGAAAGAAACAGGCCAAGGTCGTCCCTGCGGCCTAAAGGAACCTATTTATTTCGTGCTATACTGGACCTTGAGAAGGTAGAGCCCTTGAGCCGGGGCAGTGGGAGGGGCGCCGGTGCGGGAGCGGGCTTTTAAGATTTTTTTGAGTTCGGCGGGGGAGAGTCGGCCTTGCCCGACCTTGGCGAGGGCGCCGACCAGATTCCGGACCATGCGGTAAAGAAAACCGTCGCCTTCAAAGGTCAGTTCCAAAACACCGCTCTTCTTTTTCACGATCCGGATGGACCGAATATGGCGTGTGGTGGACTTGCGCTCATAACCCGGATTGGAAGTGAACGAGGCAAAGTCATGTTTCCCTGTGAGAACTTTGGCCGCCTGACGCATTAGGGGAAGATTGAGTGGACGCGGCACATGCCAGGCACGGCCGATTTCGAGAGGATGAAGGGGATCGGTGTTGGCGATCCGGTAGAGATATGTTTTGCCCTTGGCCGAAAAGCGGGCGTGGAAGCCGGGTTTTTCGCGGAGGATCGACAGGACACGGACGCCGGGGGGCAGATGAAAGTTCAGGGCCTTTACCAAAGTGGCCGGGGGATGAAGCAGGGGGATTTCGCAGGAGGCAACCTGCCCGAGGGCATGGACATGTCGATCCGTCCGTCCTGAACCAGCGACGGCGACGGGGTGGTTGAAGATTTTCTGAAAAGCGGTTTCGAGAGCCAGTTGGACGGTGGGGTCGGGGTCTTGGCGTTGCCAACCGAAGAAGTCTTCTCCGCGATAGGCGAGAAGGAGACGGTGCGGAACCGTCTTCATGCGAGGATCAATGGTGGCCGTCTTCGAGCCAGAGATTATCAAAGTAGTAGGTGAAACCGGCAAACCCACCATACGCGTTTACCCCTTCGTTCCGGGCTGAGGTACAGGCATTGGAGATGTGTTGGAAGTCGCCCTCGATATTGAAGGAGAAGTTATCATCGATGAGGAATTTGAGACCTCCAGCGAACTGCGGGGTGAACTCCCAATTGCCACCGATGGCTTCCTGGTTCGACCAGTTGCGGGCGTTGGTATAGATCACACCCGCACCCCCTTGGATATAAGGGACGACGATCCAATTGGGTTGGACGAAGTTGTAGCGGACGATGCCGGTGATGCCGGTCATATAGGTTCCGAAAGTTTCCCAGATATAAGAGCCGGTGACTTCGAAGAGAGCTTCGAAATTTCCGCGGAAGGGGGTGTCGCGGAAGGGGTTTTCCTTATCGTCCGGGGATACGAGCATCCAGCCGAGGCGAATGTTGTTCTGCTGATAGTTAAAAACGGGTTCAACCGGGCCAAGACCGCAGGGAGAGAACATCACGCCGGCCATATATTCGAGGGTGATGCGGTCTTCGACAAAGAGGGTGGAGGCGAGGTCGCCGGTGTCGGACATCGGGGAAAGGCGGGCGGGGGCGTTGGTCGTCGTCAAAGCAGGGTCCATTTTGACGTTGGATTGGCTACTTTGCTCCATCTGGGCGAAGGCGGAACCAGCCAGTAGAATTACGGAGAAACAGGTAAAAATTACCTGAAAAGGGGTACGGACCTGCGTTGTGTCTCCGAGTTGCACCCTTCTTGCCTAGGGAAGGGACTGCTTTTGGTCAAGGTATTGTTGCAGGATGATGCAGGCAGAAGAGCTGTCCACTTTCTTTCTTAAATCCTTGTGGCTTAAGCCAATACCTATTAATTGTTTGGATGCTTGGGCGGTGGTTAGGCGTTCGTCTACCGTCTGAATGGGCAAGGGGATCTGGTTCTGGATCTGGGTGATAAAATCCCTGACTTTTTGGGCGGAGGGGCCGTAGGTGCCGTTCATGTTCCGGGGAAGACCGATGACCAAGCCGATCACTTCATGAGTTTTCACAAGAGCGGCCAGATCCGAAATGACCTGCTGGATGGATTTATTTTCGAGAAACGGGAGGGGGGAGCAGAGGGTGCCGGTCGGATCGGAGAGGGCTAGGCCAATACGGACTGTGCCGAAGTCGATTCCGAGATAGCGGCTCACGCGGAGTGGACGGCTTGTGCGATCGGGCGAAGAAAGGAGGTGATTTCGGGAATCAGCTGAGGGGAACGGCCCAATTTCCCGATCCGATCCACGATGGCGCTGCCGACAACGACTCCATCGGCGAGCGCGGCGACTTGGCCGGCCTGTTCGGGATTGGAGATCCCAAAGCCGACGCAGACGGGAAGGGGGGTGGATTTTTTTAGAAAGGAAACTTTTTCACCGAGGGTGGTCGGGAGGTTTTGCTGCATGCCGGTGACGCCTTCGCGGGACACATAGTAGACAAAACCGGAGGCGGAGGAGACTAGGGTACGGACGCGGGCTTCGGGGGTGGTGGGAGCAACGAGAACGATCCTTCGCAGGTCGCCACCTGGGGGAAGGTCTTGGGCGGCTTCCTCGGGGGGAAGGTCGAGAAGGAGGAGGCCGTCGGCGCCGGCTTGGACGGCATCGGATTCAAACTTTTGCCGGCCATAGGCGAAAACGGGGTTGTAGTAGGTGAAAAAAACCAGAGGGATGTTGCATTTTTCGTGCCGGAGCCGTTCGACGAGTTTCAAGACTCCGGGCAGGGTGGTGCCGGATTCGAGGGCGCGTTGGCAACCCAGTTGGTTGACGATGCCGTCGGCCAGCGGATCGGAAAAGGGAATGCCGAGTTCGATCAGGTCGGCGCCAGCTTCTGCCAGGGCGGGGACCAGTCGGGCGGTAGTATCGAGGTCGGGATCGCCGGCGACGAGATAGGCGACGAGGGCTTTTCGCTTCTCTTTTTTGAGGCGGGCAAAGAGTTCGTCGATCCGGTTGGAGGGGTTCATGTCTGGGGAGATATTGCCAGAGTCGGGCGTGGCTTCACGCGGGAAAATCGGTTTCGCCGGACGCAAGGATCCGGTGGGTTCCGTCCGG
>Ga0214917_10004042_pt1 | contig 16602 bp, 13 predicted proteins | sample LL_1208_BB_MetaG_FD_177983 | JGI IMG/M metagenome (GOLD analysis project Ga0214917, IMG submission 177983) | Freshwater microbial communities from Lake Lanier, Atlanta, Georgia, United States - LL_1208_BB | ecosystem: Environmental > Aquatic > Freshwater > Lake | place: USA: Georgia | collected... | reverse complement strand
CGCCGTGCGGCATGTTGTTCAACGAGAAATACAAGAAGTTCCATATCGGAAACATCTGCGAAGAGCGTTTCAAGGACATTTGGGCAGGGGATCGTTATTGGGAAGTGATGAACTACCTCGCCAGCCCCGAATTCAACGCGCAAAAGATGTGCGGCAGTCTCTGCCTCCAGCACAAAGTAAACGAATCTTTGGATGGACTGGTCAAAGGCACGCTTCAGCTCAAACGTGGAGCCAAAGCACCGGCGCACTTGGAATTTGTGTAGGCATATTAGACGCAATCAAAGCAGAGTATTGCTTCTTACATTATTATTTAAATACCAATATAATGCGCAAGCTTTGGTATGTGTAGTCTGAAAGTGGGAAATTCGTTATTTTCAAATAGCTCAATTTGGACAGCATCTATCTGGGCAATTTTGGGTGCAGTGCTTGTTACCGCACTTGCATGGCCTCTTGTCCAAAAAAAATATTTAATCGGTGCTGATCTTGAGAAAAACGTACTATCCGTAGCAGCAAATGACGGATGGAAAATAAAACTTTTGCCGAAAGAAACGGATACTCAAAAAATTATTGAATCATATCGAAAAGACGGGCTGTTATGTATCGTAATTATAAATACCCTTTTATTTGGTTTTTTTATTATTAATGGTGAATTCATCACAAGAACACAAAGAATCGCCCCATTTCTCCAAGCAGTAGCAACATCTGTCTCCTCGCTAGAACTTTCTCAGGTTGCTAGTCTATCCTCAAGCACCGAAAAAGTGCTTCTAGTTATTGCGATAACTGTGGGATTGTGTTTTGCCTATATTTCAAAAAAAGAAGAAAAAAAACAAATCAATAATTATTGGCCCTTGAATATTCTAAGCTTATTAGTTGGTCTAGTTTTACTTAAACTAAACTTCTGCGCAGCCTTCGCATATTACGCAATTTACTTTTGTAATGTTTATAGAAGCAATCCTATCGCCAAAGAGGCTAGTCTCATAAGCAACTGGATGAGATATACTGCCTTTCTTCCGTTAATCTATTTAGCCTACTTAGAATTAGGTTCACACTTAAAAAATATGGAGTTGTGGATATATTATCCCCTAATAATTTGGACTCTCTTCATAATACTTTACATATTCGAGTATTTCAAAAAAAAACAGATAACATGGCTGTCAGGCCTTTTAAACTCATTAATCTTCATTTTAATTATATATTGCTCTTTTAATTATAAAGTTTTTATCGGATGGTTTTCACTTCTTGTCATCTCATTTTCTGTAGTCCAGAGGATCGAATATATCTCTAACAACCCTCTTAATCATCGCTCCATCTACTTAATAATTCTTTTGGCAAGTTTCATTATTCATCTCATAAATTTACAAACGATTAACACTATATCCAGCCAACAAGTGGCAATAGTTAATTATATAAAAGAATGGTTAAAAAAGGATCGAGGTTATATATTTGAACTATCATCAAAATCCCATTTGGTAAACAATGAAGAAAATATAAACATAAAGCAACTAAGCTCTATTTCTGAAATCTTGCATTTAGGAAAACTTACACAAAGAGAATCAAGTGAAAACACGTTAAGATTCTGTTTGGAAGATTTAGCGCGAAAAAAAGACTACCAAAACACTATCCTCCTAAACTCTTTTTTTGATATTACAAATATAAATCAAGTCAAAATCAAAAACACAGTGCCTAAAAAAATATATAATAACTCTGGACCCTTTGAACTAAGGTTCTGCGGACTATCGCTTATCGATATCACAGCGCGTACCTATGCAAAAAATAATATACAATTAAATCGCACTATTCATGTCGCGAGCAAAAATATCTTAAGCAAAATAACTAAAATTGATTCGTTATTTGAATCCATATTTGATGTCGAATTAGGGCAAACAAGGAAATATGTTCAAAATAGATGTGAATTAAACCATAAGATTGTATCTCAATTTACCTACGACCCCACAGACAAAAAAAGTAAATTCATTGACGTACTTCATCCAAATAGATCAATCGAAAAAAAAGCAGCATATGTACCCTTCGCAGACCCCGTTTCCTTGTTGCCCTTAATCATCACCGATTTTAACAATGGCACTCTGGAAAATATCTATGCTTATTCAGAAACAGGAAAAGTTAATTTTATTCGGGTAATTATTAAAGATTGTGTATGGGATGCTAAAAGTCAGAAAAATATATATATGATTGTATTAGAGCCGTTGCTTGATGAGGCAATGACGTGCCTAGACTTCACTAAAGTAGTCGATTTCGGGAAACGTATTCAAGTTGCGGCAGGATTCGAAGACACCGATATAAAATCGATAAAAGGGATGTTTAAAGGACTATCTTTTTCCATAAGACAAAAGGAAACCGATAGTAATTAATAAGTATGCAAAGCAAGATATACTTAAGGGAATAAAAGCACAAAATAAAAATGTGTACGGCTGTGGTCGAAATATAAATCTCAGATCCGTTTCTCCCGTTTTTTCAACAAAAACCGCTTTAAAACAAAAATTGGCGTAATGAATAGGAATTTCCTGCCCACGATCAAAACATCTCCAACCAGGGAAGTACGAATCAGCAAAATAAAACCACGATGGATTTTTGTTAAAATATCTAATGTAAAGTGAATTGGGATTATAACAGAGAACCTTGTAAAAACTTGTAGTTACAGGATCGCTATTATTTAAAGCAACGACAACTTTATAGCTTGATAAGTCCATATTAAAAAGTTTGTCATTATATGACCTCTGAAACTTTTTTAATGTGTTATTCAAACTAATGTTTTGCTGTTTAATTTGATTAGTGGATTTGCTATCAATAAAAAAAGAACCATTATGTTCTCCCAAAATGAAGGAATTCTCAATATAGCTAACTTGTGAAGAAAAAAACGGTCCGTAAATATAACGATCGACTAATTCTGTTTTTAAATTATTATCGTAACTTATAAAACAACACTTACTAGACAAGTCGTCATAGTTTAAAGTTAGAAAATCTTTTTGTTTGAGGTCTGTGAAGTCTTGAAATGAATAGATATCGTATTTATCAAAGTATTGCCAAGGATAATTAAAAATACGTTTAGGCTCCTGCAACAAAAAGCTTGTGTTAACAACTGAACTGGTGGGTGCCTTTGTAATTATTAAAACATTCTCACTGGTGGACGGTATACCTGTCGTTAACCGTAAAAATGATTCAGATAGATCCTTTGTGAAAAGAGGCTTTTCGTAAACAGATAAGATATTTGAACGAAAAGCTTTAATAGACTTTAATGTTTTTATAGAAAAAAAACGAATAGCGTCCATTGTTTTTCTTGAAACCATAATATAACTATTTGGATAATAATTGAATAAAGATGATTTTAAAAATAAACAAGAAGGAAACCCGGTGAAAGGGCGTGGTCGCGGAAGGGTCCCGTGCCGGAAATCTTCAAATATAAACGGTCTAACCTGATCAAAAGGGGTTTTGCCTAAATCATCCCGCGGTGTTAAGATATTTTCCTTTAAACTGAAAGAAAATGCCATTGAATTGAAGGCCGTAAGCAGAACGATGTACATTGCATAGCGCTTTGTGGGAGTCCGCACATAAGTAGTAATAAAAGTATAAAAAATAAAGAGAGATGAAACTATAATGGGTAAATAAGTTAAAAAGTCTTTGCAATAAAAAGGCCAAGTAAAAAACAAGTAAACATAAAAAATACTAATGAGTGACAAAAAACATAGAAAGGAAAAGCAAACATCTTTGAATTGAAAAGAGGGCGAAAAAAAAGTTCTCTTTAAAAGCGAGTTTATAACCACTGCATAAATAAGAGAAATAAAAACAATAAAATAGCCGAAGAAATTACCCAATTGGCGAAGATTACGCAGGCCCGGTAAAAAATCTACCAAGAATAAAAAGTATGGGTTTATAAAAAAAACAAGTGCCGCCATAGCAAGGCATGAAATAAATACGTAGGGAATCTCGCGATATAAATGTTTGAGTAAAAATGGACTAAACAATAAAAAGGAGAGTATAATAGGCAGACTGAAGAAATGTTCAGTAAACGATGGATTTGCGGGAAAAATAAAATACGGAGAATAAAATCCAGGCATCAAAGCAGCCCATAAATCTTGCCAACTCCCAGAGCCACGCCACTCCGGTGCTAAGATTTGGGGGTTTGCGAAAAGAGACAGCCCAGATTCGAGCAATCTCTCGGAGCGGGTTAGAGAAATGACTTCATTCTTGGCGATCCTAAAACAGTCAATGAAAATAGACAAAGTCGGACATATCAATCCAAAGAAGAGTAATATGCTTAAACCTGCATAAAATAGGGGAATACGTTGTATGTTTTTAACGAAAAAAAACGTTTTATAATGACATAATAATAAAAAGCCAAAAATAAGTGAGGCTAACAAAAAATATAAAGGCAAATATAGGTTAAACGTAAGCCCAGCGGTAATACACGCGATGGAGAAAAAAGCGCATGATTCCTTCTTTTTTAGAACCCTATTACAAAAATTGTGTATTGCCCAAAAAAAAAGTGGGGCATAGGTCATCATGATGAGGTACCCATTTTGTCGAAAAGCACAAGTTCCTAGGGCAAATAAAGCCCAATGGGAGGCGGCGCTAACAGCAAACCGATTTCGGGTGAACGATGAAATTAATAAATAACAACCGGTATAAAAAACAAAGAATCGTAGCAAATAACTCGCCTGATAAGCGGTAAATAAATCTAGATGAAGATACTTGACCAATGGAACAAAGAGAAGAACCAACGGATCTAGCGCACCCAAGAGAGTATGGTTTAAATAAAAAGGGGCACCGGCAAAACTGTAGGGATCCCAAAGGGGAAGCACACCTTGGGCCAAGCAATTGATGAAATAATTGAAATTTGGGTACCAAAATAAAGCATCGTGCGAAAATGTGGCTCGAAAAAGAAATACTTCATGGAAAACCATTGTAAAAAGAATGAGCGGGGCTAGAAAGTAACCGAGTGAAACCAGATTATTACTCAATTTAGAGCTTGTAGCATGTGCCGTCGGGTTCAGGACATCGTTCATATAATACTTATGAATAACAACTTACAAAAATAAAAAATATAAACTTGCAGGCTCTATATCTCAACTCTATAAATAGAAGTTCGATGATTGCTTCAAAACTTGATTTTGGGACAGCGAATACATGTGACGGTGATGTTTTATTGATCAATCCTGCATCCGAACAATTCGGTGGTGCCTTCGCCGATTATGTCCCGATTGGGATTCCTGTTGCAACAGGAATTCTTGCCGCCTTTCTCATCAAGCACAACCATAAAGTTAAGATCCATGATGAAGAATTTGAAAAAATAACCTCTCAGAACATCGATAAGATCTTATCGGGTCTAAAAGACCCCAAAATCGTTGGCATATCTGTTCTGACTGCCCAAGCAGCCCGTTCGTACGCCATCACGCGGATGATCAAGGAAAGATGGCCAAACGCGAAAATAGTCATGGGCGGGATTCATCCAACGGCTTTGCCTGACGAGCCTCTGCAAAAAGGGGCAGATTTTGTGGTTCGAGGAGAGGGAGAACGGACAATTGTCGGGTTGGTCAAGGCGATTAGGGAGGGCGGGAGTTTTTCAACCATCCAAAATCTATCCTACCGTGAACCAAATGGGCAGATCCGACACAATCCGGAAGGTGGCTTGATTGCCGATTTGGATGAAATTCCCATGTTTCCCTACGAATTGTTCACCAATCCGCGATACGACATGGGCTTCATCACCAGTGCCCGGGGTTGTCCTTACAAATGCTCTTATTGCAGCCAGCGCCTGATGACGGGCCTTACATTCCGACACCGCTCTCCGGAAAAAATTGTTGAGGAATTGGACGTTTTGATCAACCGCTACGGCCGCCGGCACATTGTGTTTTATGATGATAATTTCAGCTTTAAAAAGAAACGAGTGATTGATGTATGCCAAGCTATTGTAAGCGCCGGGCTTCATAAAAAAGCGGGATTTTTTATCCAGACCCGTGCGGATAACCTTTACGAGGAAATCATGCCTTACCTGAAAGAAGCCAACTTCACAGGCGTCGGATTCGGCATGGAGACCGCAGTGGAACGTTTGGCCCAAGTAATTTCAAAAAATGAGACCGTCGAGACGCACAAGAAGGCTATTCTTCTGGCCAGAAAATGGGGCTTGGATGTCAGCGTCTTCATGATTTTCGGCCTTCCCACAGAAACTCATGAGGATCGGATGGCTTCGTTGAAATTTGTCCGCGAATGGGGTTTTCGTTTCACCAAATTTAACAACCTGATTCCCTATCCGGGGACGAAGACCTATAATGAAGTAAAAAACACCCCTAACCTACAGGTGGAAGAGGATTGGAGCAACTTCAACAGCACTTTGACGGCCACTCGCAGTATTTTTGACAAGACTCCATTGCCTTACGTGCCTGTTGGCACCTCGGCTTGGCAACTCAAACGGGATATTATTTATTGTAATTATAGTTTTTACCTGAGCCCGCGTACCGTCTTGGATATTTTACTCCGCAAAGGTGGGCCGGGCTTTGTGATGTTGCCACCCCGGTGGTTTCTCCGTCCAAAAGAGGTCTTGCGAATTTTTAAGTTGGGAATGACTTCTTTGGTCAATTTTGCGGTAGCATTACTGCCAGAGAGAATCGGGGGCTTGATATATTGGGCGGTAACTGGTCGGAAAGAGGACTTAATCCCTCGCGAAAAGCAGGGGCAGGTTCAGAAGGCTCCGGATGCCATCGATGGGACCATGAGGAAAATCCGTATTGAAAGCACTCCCAGTTCGGATGATTTGGTTGCCCAGGTTGGCTGAAAAAGACCAACTCCATACCCTAATTTCATGGATGTGGTGCTTGAGTTTTTATTCGAAGAAAAATGGTCCAAAATAACCGGAGATAGCCAAAAAAACCTAGTTCAATTTACCGCAGACAAAGATATCCGCACCCCTCATGCATGCCTAGAAGGGGGGTGTGGTTCCTGCAAATGCCGCCTCTTGGATGGTAAAGTCGAAATTGTGCCCCACGATGCATTGAGTGAGGAAGAAATCGCCAAGGGTATCATCTTGGCATGCCAAGCAAAACCGAAATCCAATTTTATAAAAATCTCCTACGACTTGGAATGAACCCAGCAAATCAAATCAGCAGTGAAACTGTTTATGAGGATCAGTTTTTAAAACTGACACCGGCATTTCTAATTTTACGTGCATTCAAACCATGGAAGAAAAGTGATTTACAACTACCGCTTAAAACCATAACCAAAATCAAGGAAGTGCGTTTAGCAATCTACAATGGGTTAACATGGCATGAAAAGGCCTGGTTAGATTTCCGTTGGCCTCATGACTGGAGGGTAAAGGACCGGAAAGAGGGATTTTTAATACATTCGAGGGACTTCCCTATCCCCATCGGAACGACCGGTCGTGAACCTCAAGTAATAGGGATTCACCTGCGAAAAATGATTCCTAACGCGTTTTGATTAAAAAAAGATAACGAGGCTTTTAGTTTTTTGAAAATAACCTTAGTTCCCAACACAGACAGTTTTTACGACACGAAACAACTTAAGAACCTTGCCTCAGCTTTCCAGGCGATGGGATGTGAGGCAATTGCCTTACATAATCCAATTAAAAGTCACCCCAATTCAATATGCGAAAACCTGCAAGAATCAAAAAAGAGCACCCAAATAAAATACGAAAACATCGAAACAGATGTACTGCTGGAAGTAAACAGAACAAGAGACATAAAACTAAAAAAAAAGGTCCGTCATATCTGTTGGTTCCAGGATTTAAAGCCTTCGGAAATGAAGCCTATCCTCGAATATGGTGAAATTAAAAAACAAGAAGATCTGATTTACTTGCTCGGCGACAAAAAACATTTTGGCCTATCAAACGCAAAAACTCAAATGGGATCACTTTTGTCGGGGCTGACAGAAGAAGAGTGCGAATTGAATAGATCAACCAAGCCCTCTGACAGCATCGATGTAAACTTATTGGGATACCTCCCCCCATTTAATAAAAAAAAACAAGGGAATAAAAAAAATATTTCTCGGCAAAAGGTTCTGCTGGGTGAAATTGTGCGAAGACCAAGACTGATCTTTGAAATCTTACTGAGAAAAAAATGGCACATCAATATCGGCGACTTCGAAAATACAGAGTTTTTTCAAAGTACTTTTGCATTCATAAACAAGAATTATAAACCCCTGTCCGGCGCGATGATCCCTTGGCATGTGATTCAGCCAAAAAATACAATCGATTCCCTGATTTATGACCTTCTTTATTCTGAGCAGCCAAGATGGGTCGACCGGATGGTGATTTTCCGCATTTTAAAAATGCTTTTTGAAAATGATAAAAAAGTTTTCATCGCTGGAACTAACTGGAAAAGCTCATTCCCCGATTGCGACTTTATTCAAAACCATTGTGAAAACCCGCTTGATATTTTCAGACAATCAGCAATTACCCTGCATAATAATACCCACGGAATCGGGATTCATTCGAGGGTATTGGAGGCGATGGCTGCAGGGAGTTTTATTATGATGCATGCATCCCCATGCTCGCATCTGCCGGGGGGTATTGATTCCTCTTTCGAGCCTGAACTGCATTATGGTCTATATTCTGAAAATAATCTTGCTGAAAAAGTTGAATATTGGCTTGCGCACAGTTCCCAGAGGCTAAGCGCTATTAAGGACTGTCATAGTATCTTGCGTGCTAAGCATCTTTGGCGGCACCGTGCTAGTCAGATTCTTGGAGATCTTGCCTAGCCAAATCTTTTATTTCTGTGACCAACCGCCCTGATATAACATTAGTAATTCCAGCGCTGAATGAGGAAAAAAATATCTCATCAGCTATACGAAAATGCTTTGCCGCGTGTAAAAGATTTGGGATCGATAGTGAAATCGTTGTGGTGGATGATGGTAGTCGCGATCGCACCCCTGTGATCCTCAGGGAATTAAAAAAGAAGCATTCGAAATTAAATGTTATTTCGCATAAAATACCCTCCGGCATTGGTGCAGCATTTATGGCGGGTGTTCAGAAGGCGCGGGGAGTTTCGGTGGTAATGATTCCCGGAGACAATGAAAACCGGCCGGAAGATATCCTGCGCTTTATGGGATTAATGAAGCAGGTGGACATCATCGTTCCTTTTGTGCACAACGCTGAACTTCGTAATCGGTGGCGTCGTGTGATCTCCTCCCTGTATCGTTTTATCATCTCCTTTTCGTTCGGGACCACCTTGAACTACTATAATGGAACTGTCATATACCGGACGCGTTTACTTCAGGCCCTACCTATCCACAGCCGGGGCTTTTTTTATCAGGCGGAAATTCTTATTCGAGCCCTGCGCCGGGGGGCGATTTTTGCGGAGGTGCCGGTCTTGCTGCAGAACCGAGGTCACGGCAAGTCAAAAGCCATTTCGCTGAAAAGCCTCGGGGGGGTGATCTCGGACTTTCTTCGTTTATTTTGGGAAATTCATTTCTTAAGAGCGGAAACCCGCTAATATAGAAACAACGATGAAAAAAGACCCCGTTAAGGCCTCGACGGCTACAGGAATTCTAGGGGGGAGTGGGCTGTACCAGATGGACGGACTGGATTGTCCCCGTTGGATTCGGCTCCGCTCCTCTTTCGGATCGGCGTCCGATCTTGCCTTTGAGGGATCGTTTGGTGGCGCACGGGCGGTGTTTCTTCCTCGGCACGGTCGGGGGCATCGGATTCCCCCTTCCATGGTCAACTATCGGGCGAATGTCGTGGGACTGAAAGAGGCCGGTTGCCGGGATCTGCTTTCCATCAGTGCGGTGGGCTCCCTTAAGGAAAATCTGCCACCTGGTACGTTTGTGATTGTGGACCAGTTCATCGACCGGACCTATGCCCGGGATAAATCCTTTTTCGGTCCCGGCCTTGTCGCCCATGTCTCCATGGCTCATCCGGTTTGCCGGCGTTTGGGGGATCATTTGGAAGCTGCGGCAAAGAAACTTAAGATTCCTTATGTGCGCGGTGGAACCTATCTAACGATGGAGGGTCCCCAATTTTCCACTTTAGCTGAATCCAACCTGTACAGGTCGTGGGGATGCGATGTCATTGGCATGACCAACATGCCCGAGGCGAAACTGGCCCGGGAGGCGGAAGTATGTTATGCCAGCGTGTCCATGGTGACGGATTTTGACTGCTGGCATCCGGACCACGACCACGTCTCCGTCGACACGATCGTGAAGACCCTGCATGACAATGCGGACAAAGCCCGGGCCTTGGTGCGCGAGGTTTTGCCCCGACTCGCCGGCGATCTCCATGCGGAGAGCTGTCCATGCCGGACGGCCCTGGAAAGCGCCATCCTCACGGCACCTGAAGCGCGTGATCCAAAAATGGTGAAAAAACTTAAGATGGTGGCGGGCAGGGTCCTGGGGCGGTCCCAAGCCTGACCGGCATCTGCAACACGGATGACGGATGCATCATCTTGGGATTGGGCCCTTCTCGTCTTTGCGCTCTTTGCAGCCCTGGTGGCCACCTATCCGGCGGTGGAAAATCGTAGCCCGGTTTTTGTCGCGGTGCTTCTCCTTGACCGGGCCCGGCGCCGTTCGCTATCGATCCCGATGTTGGCCGGGGAGTTGCGGAAAAGAGTCCGAGGCCGTCAGCTTGTGCTCTTGACGGTTGCCGGGGGATACATTTGCAAAAAGAGAGGCAAGTACTGCAATACTTGCAAAGGCCGCTGGATTGGCTTGATCTTCGGTCGCCTGCAGAAAATTCTGGGGCTGGACGGAAAGACCAGCTGAGATGCCGGCCGGTTGGACCCCTTTGTTTGCCTCGCTTGCCTTGGGGGTGTTGCTGACCGTCTGTCTTTTCCGGCAGCGCTGGATCCATAGCCTTTATGCCTGCTGGGCTCTGGGCGGAGGGTTTTGCCTCCTGCTCTATCTCAGTTGGTCGAATGTGGCGGATAATTTTGAGTGGACCCGCTTGGTTTCCCTGGTGTTTCTGCTCGTACCTTTCTTTCATATCCTGAACATGGCAGCCACCGCACGCCGGGTGCGGATCTGTGTCGCCCTAGCACGACACCCCGGGGGCCTTTCGGAGAACAAGCTGATCAGGATTCTCCAGCTTAAATCCATGACAGTCCAAAGGGTGCAGATCTTAAAACAGTTCGGACAGATTGACCAAATTGGCAAACAAGTGACCCTGGTTCGTGCAGAGTTTCTGATTCTAGCACACATCTTAAATCTATTGAAAAGAATACTGCAAATTCCACTATTTTTAGATTTTGAAAAATTTAAACATAATAAACGCAAGAAATGAAAAAACCGATTTGTGGTCTTTGCAGTGGTAAAAGAGTATCCTTTTATAAGTACGAAAACGCATACAAAATCTTAAAATGCGAATCGTGCAATGTAAAATTTCTTCCTCAAGAGGAACTAAATAAAATAAACCTCAAGACGTTGTATTCAAAAAAATATTTTAAAACAAAAAATAAAATTGGATATGAAAATTATTTAAATGCTGAAAAAATACATCGCCGAAATTTTCAAAGAATAATAAAAAAGGTCCTTAAAAAGCGTTTAAATAAAACTACAAAAGTTTGTTTAGATTTTGGATGCGCCCATGGATTTTTATTGGATGAATTGAGAAAAAAAAATATTACAGCCACTGGAATCGAAATAAGTAAAACAGCCCGATTATATGCCAAAAAAAAACTTAAGCTAGAAGTATATGAAAAAATTCAAGACTTAGGAAATCGAAGAAATGTTTATGATGCTATTTTTTTGATTGGCGTCGTGGAGCATCTTAAACTTCCAAAAGAAATCTTTACCAGACTCCTGAAGTTAATGAAACATGAAGGCACGCTTTGTATTACAACGCTTGATTGCGAAGGGGTTTTCCCTTTTTTTTCTTACAAACCTCCTGAGCATACTTTTTATTTTTCTCATTCTAACCTAATTAAGATCTTGCTTAGATGTGGGTTTTCAAAAATATCTTATAAAACCCTATGGGTTGAATATTCAGTTTTTGATATAGTATTTCGAATCTTCCACTATTTTAATCTTAAAAACCATATTAAAATACTTGCCCCGATTCAAAAGGCTTTTTCCGAACTCACTTTGAAAATTCCAACCAACGAAATCATTTTATTTGCAGAAAAATATGATCACAGATAAAATACCTAAAAAAATATCCCGGAAGTGTTTCCAGCGCGACGGAGGTTTGGGGCTCAATGAGGACATTTCTTTAAGGATCTGCACAACCCGGATGCTGGGCAACGATCCGCGCTTGGTGCTGCATGGTGGCGGCAACACCTCGGTGAAAACCATGCTTCCTGACGTGCTGGGCCAGCCCACGGAGGTCATTTGCGTCAAGGGATCAGGTTGGGACATGTCGCGGATCGAGGCTGCGGGACTGCCGGCCCTCCGCTTGGAGCCGCTACGGAAACTGCGCAGGGTCCTGCGAATGGATGACATCCGTATGATGAAATATTTGCGAGGCGCCTTGTTGGACCCCGGGGCGGTTAATCCCTCGGTGGAGACGCTCCTGCACGCCTTCCTGCCGCACAAGTTCGTCGACCATACCCATGCCAACGCGATTCTGGCCATTGCCAACCAGCCGGACGGGGAGAAAATCTGCCGGAAAATCTACGGGGATCGGCTGGTAATTGTGCCCTATGTCATGCCCGGTTATCCGCTCGCCCATGTGGCCATCCGGCATTTCGAAGCCCATCCAAAGACGGAAGGAATGATCCTGCTGCACCATGGGATCTTCACTTGGGGGGATTCTGCCCGGCAATCCTACGATCGGATGATCCGGTACGTGGGTTTGGCAGAGAAATTTCTCCGGTCCCGGGGCAAGCGATCCGCCTCATTTGTCCCCCAAGCCTTGGAGGTCAAAGCGGGGCAAGTTGCCCCGGTCCTGAGAGGTGCCTTGGCCCTGCCCCAGGGGAATGGGAACTGGCAGCGATGGGTGTTGGACCACCGGGATTCCCCGGAGATCCGCAATTTCCTAGCCTCGAAAAATCTTAAGAGGCTGACTGGCCCGTCGGTGGTGACCCCGGAGCAGGTGATTCGCAACAAACCCTTTCCACTTTTGACCTCGGCTCCCGGCGCGGATCATGCCCGGTGGGCGAGACACCTTCGCGCCGAAATCAGGGCTTTTCAAACGAAGTACCAAGCCTATTTCCGGCGCAACGTAAGAAGGAGTGCTGAGAAAAAGAGGATATTGGATACCGTTCCCAGGATCGTCCTGGTTCCGGGGGTGGGACTTTTTGGGGTGGGACGGACGGCGGCCGAGGCCAAGGTCAGTGCGGACGTGTATGAGAATTCCATTCATATCCTTCAGGATGCCGAAGCGGTCGGGTGTTTTCGATGCATTCCGGAAAGGGAAATTTTTGAGGTTGAATACTGGTCGTTGGAGCAGGCCAAGGTGGCCAAGGGGCCAGGTCCTGTTCTTGGCGGTCAGGTGGCGGTGGTCACCGGCGGGGGAAGTGGGATCGGAGAGGCCACGGCCAGGCTTTTGGCAAAAGTCGGGGCATTGGTGGCGGTTTGGGATCGTGACCGTGCCGCGGCGGAGCGGGTGGCCGGCGAGATTGGCGGTCTGGCCTGCGGATGTGATGTGACCCGGTCCCCAGAGGTGCAGGCCTCCTTTCGGAAGGTGGTGGCAAGATGGGGCGGGGTGGACGTGGTGGTTTCCAATGCCGGCGCGGCTTGGCAGGGAAGGATTGGGGAGGTGAGGGAGGATCTGCTCAGAAAAAGTTTTGAGCTAAACTTTTTCGCCCATCAGACCGTGGCGCAAAACGCCGTCCAGATCATGCGCGGGCAGGGAACCGGGGGATGCCTGTTGTTCAACGTTTCCAAACAAGCGGTGAATCCTGGCCCGGATTTCGGGCCCTACGGCCTGCCCAAGGCATCCACCCTGTTTCTTTTGCGGCAGTATGCGGTCGACCATGGCAAGGAGGGCATTCGCTCCAACGGGATCAATGCAGACCGAATCCGAACTGGTCTGCTAACGGACCGGATGATCCGGGAGCGCTCGCGGGCACGGGGAATGAGTGAGCAGGAATATATGGGAGGCAACCTGCTCCAGCGCGAGGTGCAGGCACACGACGTGGCCGAGGCATTTTTGGCCTTGGCCTTGGCGCAAAAAACCACCGGGGCGGTTTTGCCTGTGGATGGCGGAAACATTGCCGCCGCCCCTAGGTAAATGTTTCTCTCTATCAAAAGAAATCCAATCCTCCCCACGGCCGACCTATCGGAATTGAAAAAGAAGGAAGCTGAATGACCGCTGACCGCAAAAGAAATTTGTTTCAATTCCCCCTTTTGGTTTGTCTAAGCCTGATTTTTGCTGCTTTTCAAGTTTGGCCAGTGGTCACGGGAAAATATATTTTGGACACCGGCGGGGAGGCTAATTTAACCAACAAGATTTTGGCAGTCACCCAAATCGATCTAGGGAAGGATCTCCTGCCTTTGTGGAATCCCTGGTTTGGCCCTGGCGGATGCCATACTACAATCCTCGCATTTATACCCTGGGATTTCCGATATTATTTGGAAAAGATTGGGTTATCGAAAACCGCCATTTTTGGCCTTGATTTATTTTTATGCTGCTTCGCTTTTTGTTCGGCTTTCTTTTTTTTGGGATCAAAGACGATGGTTCAAGGCGCTCTTGTATTTCTGTCGTTTCTTTATTATTTGAATATTGAATTTCTTCGTTTTTTCTTCGGATATTTCGTGATTAACTCGGTATATATTTTAACACCAATTCTGTTTATTTTAATTTATTTGTTCGAAAAGAATAACATTAAGAATTCTCTGTTTATTTCATTAGTAACACTTTCGCTTTGGTTCGGAAGCGAGGGGTCAAAGGTCGAATTTTGGGGTTTTCAGATGCCCGTCGTCATTATTTTATGGTTAATTGCGTGTAAAATATGTTTAAAAACCAGCTTTTTTAAAGGCTTTCAGAGTTACCTATTAGCGTGTCTTTCCTTTTTATGCTTGGTTGCATGGAAAATTTACATCCTTCTGCCTCAAATATGGGAATCCAAAAGGGTCGTTGGGAATCACAACGGTCACCTCTACGATACCGTCTCTAAATTCTTCGCAAGCTTTTCTGAGAGCAGTTCCATTGTTGTCGCCTCTGCTTTCTGTGTTCTCTCTTTTTGTTTTGTCCTCAAAAAACCCAAAGCTCTTATCTGTCTTGGTTTGGCGATTCTTGGAATTCTTTTCTGGCGAATGAATATTTTAAGAGAAGATCTTTCCAAAACCGGCCTTCTCACTTTCGGGAGTGTTTGTTTTTCTTTTATTTCCCTGGTGGTGATAAAAAAGAACGGGGAGGCGTATCAAAAGCGGAGAATTCTCCTTCTCACTACTCTTCTTTGGGCGATTACCAGCCTGCTTTTGCAGGATACGAGCATTTATAATTGGGGGAACCCCTCGTTCCTGCAAATCCCAGAAATTTACAGGTGGATTTTCGTGTTGGGAGTTTTGCTGGGGGGGCTGGCGAGCCAAAGAATTGTCCAGCCCTTGGTCATGTATCTTGGGCTGTTCACATTGCTCCGAGATCACTTATCAGTGCTTTTGCTGGAAAAAGCCGGTTTCATTTGGCATGTCCAGAGAGATTCAAGCTTTTTCCTTTTTCCCCTTTGCGCCCTTTTTTTCTTTGGCACCCAGACCATAAGAGGGTTTTTGCAGGAAAAAACCGGACCGGGGGGGGGGCTGCTCAATTCGGCCCTAGGACTCTTGCTTTTATGCTTTATCGCATTTAGCTTTGTCGCTCAGAGGAATCTTTTTTATTTAAGTTATCTGACTGCGCCGCGAAAAAATTTTCAAGCAGCCTACTCAATTCCTGAAAATTCCCGGGTTTTTCGCATGCCCTACTGTGACCCCACCAATGTATGGGCACCTCTTGAAGGCTTCGAAAGAAAAGTCCGGGAAATATCAATCTACGGCTCGACAATTTCAAGCTTTGCAAGGTTGGCCGTTGAGGCGAATCCGAGGGAACCAGGTTCCGGATGCCATTTGAATTACCTCTGGTTTCCAAATAATATTCAAAGGATTTACGGCTTTCCATTTGATGAAAGATTGAAAAATTATTTAAATATTATTTCCCCCATGCTCGACCTAACAAAGGGAGGCAAACTTTCCGAGATAGCCCCTGAATATCTGATTTTAAATGAAGATCCAAAAGATTCCAGATTCGAGTTCGTCAAAGCCCTCGCCGAAGTCGGCGATGAAAGGGTTCTCCTGTTCAAAAACAAACAATTTGAGGAACCTCCGTTCGTCACATGCAAAGCTCATCCGGGCGTGATCAAGAAGAAATCCATGGAAACAACTTACTTTTCGGAGCCGAAATTAAAAAACAAGTACTGGATTCGCCTCGTTGCGGAGGAAGAGGCGGAAATCACAATTCGGCAAACCTTTTCCATTCTGTGGAATTTCTGGCGGAATGGAAAAAAAATCCATCCTTCCCATGACCAGAACGGTTTTGTGACCATGCGAGTTTCCCGGGGCCATAACTTCATTCAAGCTGAGTATGCTCCAAACCTGAAGCCCTTGCTCCTTTTTGGTTTTGCTATCCAAGGCCTTGTTTTTATGCATTTGGGCTGTCTCGGAACCTCGGTTTGGCTAAAAAAAATCAATACGAAGCTTAAAAGATAAAACAGAGGGGTGGCGAAATTT
>Ga0214917_10004041_pt1 | contig 16606 bp, 16 predicted proteins | sample LL_1208_BB_MetaG_FD_177983 | JGI IMG/M metagenome (GOLD analysis project Ga0214917, IMG submission 177983) | Freshwater microbial communities from Lake Lanier, Atlanta, Georgia, United States - LL_1208_BB | ecosystem: Environmental > Aquatic > Freshwater > Lake | place: USA: Georgia | collected... | reverse complement strand
GCTTTTTCCATCATCCACGCTGCCACAGGTCAGCAGCCTGATTATTGATCTCTCCATTAGAAATAACCTTCAGTTTTCTTCTTTTCCATGGAATCCTCATTGGCACCATCAATTAAGCGTGTTGCTCTCTCACTTAACTTAACTGCAAAGACCTCTTCAACGATCTCAGCAATACTTGTTGCATTTGATTCCACAGCTGCCGTCAGCGGATAACAACCTAGTGTTCTAAATCTAACCTTCATCATCTCTGGTTTTTCTCCAGGCAAAAGTGGATAACGCTCATCATCAACCATGATCAACTGCTCACCACGCTTAACCATCGGGCGCTCTTTTGCAAAGTACAAAGGATTTACTTCAATGTTTTCCTGATGTATGTATCTCCAAATATCAATCTCAGTCCAGTCTGATAAAGGAAAAACTCTCATTGTTTGGCCTGGCGCTAAACGTGTGTTGTATGTGCGCCATAACTCTGGTCGTTGATTTCTTGGATCCCACTTATGTCCAGCATCTCTCACACTAAAGATGCGCTCTTTTGCGCGACTCTTCTCTTCATCTCTTCTAGATCCACCAATAGCAGCATCAAACTCATACTCATCTAGTGCTTGACGCAAGGCAACAGTTTTCATAATGCGCGTGTACTCAGAGATGCCTGTAGTAAATGGATTTGCCCCTGCTGCAACACCCTCATGGTTGGTCTGCACATGAAGTGATGCTCCAAGTTCAGCCACCACCTGGTCCCTAAAGGAGATCATCTCTTTAAACTTCCAGGTTGTGTCTATGTGTAAGAGTGGAAAAGGAATTGGTGCTGGGTAGAAAGCTTTTTTAGCAAGGTGTAAAAGAACGGAAGAGTCTTTACCGATTGAATACATCAACACAGGCTTGCGATAGGCAGCAGCGGTCTCACGCAGGATCTCAATTGAGTCCGACTCAAGCTCTTTTAGGATCTTTTCATTGACCAGCACGCTCAAAGGGTAGGCTCTTTTGACCACTTCCAGCCACACAATCAAGCCTAAGTAGACGCCTTTTGGTAATGAGCACCCCCTTTCATAGGGCAAGATTTCCCCATGCGCTTAGACCATGTCTCATATGTAACTTCCCATGATCAACTAGCCGACACAGTTCAACGCCTGGGCTCACGCCTTGGCAGCACCTTCGTAGATGGTGGTGTCCACCCACGCTTTGGCACACGCAACTTCACACTGCCTCTTCAAAACGGTCAATACATCGAAGTTGTCTGCCCACTAGATCACCCAGCAACAGAGCAAACTCCTTGGGGTAAAGCTGTAAGCAAGAAAGCACAAGAAGGCGGCGGTTGGCTTACCTGGGTTTTTGCAACTGAAGACATTTCAAAGGTAGAAGAGAAGTTCGGACGCACCGCAACTGAAGGTCACCGCACACGCCCAGATGGAACCGACCTTAAGTGGAAGCAAATCGGCGTTAATGAAATCACTGACTCTCGTGAACTTCCATTCTTTATTCAATGGTTAACCGCTGATCACCCATCACAAGATGGAAAGGCAGTAGCTGCAATTGAGAAGATTACGATTGCTGATACTGAGCAACTATCTGACTCATGGTTTAAGACAGAGATTCTTGCTGGATTGAACGGCACAGATATTGAGTTTATTGACCCGTCAAAGAATGAGGGTGAGTATGGAATTGTTGCGGTGCATTTGGTGACGCCTAGCGGATCTATCGTTTTGGATTGATAGGTAAGTAGATTCCAATTTGTATAAAGTTGGAATCACAGAGATAAAGATATATCGTTTGAAAAATGAATCCAAGGAGATTCAAGAATGAATATGAAATAGAGTCCTTATATATTCAAGAGTGGTTCAGAAAAGATCCTGCATGTGTACTTGTTTACTTTAGATCTGAGGAGGCCTAAAAAATGATTACGGCGTGTCCGCCTGCGGCAACCGATAGTTACCTCCTTTTCAGAATTTAGTCAATCCAATTCCCCAAATGCTGACGCATCACGCTTAAGAATCATAACTAACTCTAGATTCGTGATCTTGCCCGACGGTAGTTGATTGCTACTGGCCCATTACGCTACATTAAAGTATGAAATCATAGATAAAAAAAGGCTTAAATTATCTTTCAGTATTAATTTCTTCGAAACTTATAAATCAACTCTTAGATATTACGAGCGACTTTTCGCACAGGCTCGGCAAAATAGAACAGCAACAATCTGATATGTTTGAAATCTTGCAAGAATTAGAAGGCAATAACCAAAAATTGGTAACAAATTTCTTTATTGAAGGAGTACATCCCAGTATTTTGATTATTAGTCAAAATGGACGACGCATTTTTTTAGACTCTCGTGACCCTTATATATCCGTTCACTATTTGCAAACCCAATCTTGGGAACCGCATGTATCGATTGTCTATGAAAACGCTTTGGATTCATTCAAAGCAAGTCGGCTAGTTATGAAAAGTAGGGCTGTATTCATTGATTGTGGTGCAAATATTGGCCTACACTCAATTAGAGCTGCAGATATTGGCTATGAAGTATTCGCTTTTGAGCCTGATCCCGTAACTTATAAATTCTTGGAACTAAATGGGATTATAAATGGATTACAGATTAATCCAAGTCAAGTCGCTGTCTCCGATGTAGAGGGTATGCTCGAATTCACAGTGGATACGCGTTCATCTGGAATGAGTGGACTTTCCAAATCTGACAGTGGAGTAGGTAGGTTTACGGGACAAAACGACCCGCATAAAAGGTTTCAACACATCCCAGTCAATTCCATAACCCTGTCTAAGAATTTTGCCGATGAAGTTAAAGAAGAGACTGCTGGCCTTCTTTGCTTGAAAATAGATACGGAGGGCTCGGAAGGTGATGTGCTTGCAGGGGCCAGAGACCTTATCGATAAATTTGATAACTATGTGATCATCTGCGAAATGCACTTAGATAATTTCAATTTAATTGAACAATATGTTCAGATTGTTGAGACTGCAGTTTCCAATGGCAAGATAGTGAATATGCAATTACTCAGGTTCATGGAAGATCCGTTAGCAATCAACCATCTAGATTCTAGCACTTGGCATCAGCACGGTGCAGGTGATTTAGCATTGTTTGTGAGTAGCGGCGACATTAAATTGTTCATGGCTTGAAATCTGGTCACCAATTCTCACGGTAGCAGTAATTTTGAAAGCGCTCCCTGTCACACGTTTCGGACTCTCTAAGGAATTTCGGGAGATTATGAAGCCCAAGTCCTCATCAGTGGGTAAGTCACAAATATTATAAATCTCACGCACGACTGTGAAAAATTATTAGAATTAGCCCAAAACTGTTGAGTGTTCATATATCTAAGCATGGCCAAATAACCGAGTTGAGTATGTTCATCTGAAACTACTTTAGGAGCCAGTTTCACTGAAAACCCTAATTTTGTTTACTTCCAAGACTAAATGTAGAAGTCTCTTTCGATTCCGACTTGATTTGTAAACTTCTCAAAAACGGTGTGCCAATTTCTATCAACTGCTTTAGGTCTGTCAGATCTTGATTCCTTTCCTAATTTTTTTATTGCTACAGAAATTTGCCGCTTAGAATTGGGATCAAAAAAAATTTTTGATCCCTGACAAAACTCGATGTGAGCATCGATTGCTGAGAGCGCCGATGGAATTGCTTGGTTGTCAGCTAAAACGCTAGGAATATCGAAACCCTCTGCGAGGGAAGCAGAGATGAAAGCCGTTGCTGTTCTGAATAAATGAGATAATCCGAAATCACATGGACTAATCCAGACAACGCTCTTGTCACCAAGAATCATCTTTTGAGTTTGATAACTTTTCCAACCTGGCTTTCCTACGATTACTAAGTTTTTAAAGGAAGAATAAGCTTTAGATTCTTGCCATCCCTGGATAAGACGTTGATAATTTTTCCTAGGCTCTATGGTTCCTACAGCAAGCAGAAAAGCAGCATTTGGCCCCCCGCTTCTACAAAATTCACAGGACCCGCACGGTTTGGACAAATTCATAACACTATCGACTTTACATGGAACAACTATTGAATCAAACTTTGAAAAAAAAGGATTCTTCTTAGCAAAGCTTTGAGTTGTTTTGCTATTGCAAACAAGAGTTGTATTTTCTGAAAGACTAGATGCAGCTAGGGAAAAAATCTTTCGGCCTTGCCAACTAAACCATTCAGGGTTGGTGATTGGAAAGATATCGTGCAATCTAAGAAAGACTCTACCATTCTTATTTGGGTACCTTAATCCAGTCAGATGAGTCTGATAATAGTCTCCTTCCCAGTCCAACATCTTGATCGTCCTATTTAAAATCAAGGCACCAGCATTGATCTTTCCCATGGAATAACGAAGTTTTTTATCACTAGTGTTTTCTAAGGTCGCATTTTTATCATATAAGAACAAGGTGTTGATATACTTTCGGAACTCAATCACAAAATCACGATTATCTTGAGCGATTCCACCAAAACCACGTGTTGTGAAAGTAGAATCGACTAAGAGCATGATTCGAATTTATCACATAATGGAGCACTTGTAATGTATTCAAGGAGTTTAGTCTCACCGCAAACAAGTTTGTGCGCAAAGTGGAAAATTCTTAATGACAACCCTATTCGCAGCTCCAAGGGTTTGTTTCTGGATCGGGATGGCGTAGTCATAGTTGATCATGGTTATGTGAATACTCTGTCAAAAACGAACCTGGTCGAAGAAACTGTAAAGATAATGCGGATTGCTAATCAAAATGATATTCCGATTTCAATTATAACGAATCAAGCAGGAGTAGCGCACGGACTTTTCTCCGAAAGAGATTTGATTGAATACAATTTGAATTTACTGAAAATGCTTAAATTAGAAGAAGACGTTGAAGTAAACGGTCTTTATTATTGTCCTTCTCATCCTAATGGGGAAGAAGAGTTTTATCGAAGGTCATGTGACTGCCGCAAACCAATGACTGGTCTATTTGTAGAGTCAGTAATTGATACTGGGGTTACGCTTACACACTCAATGTTTATCGGAGATAAAGAGTCGGATAAAGAATCGGCTAGAAGACTTGGAATGCGTTATCTAATGTATCCAAATTCCAATCCAGTAGATGCTACTATCATGTGGTTAAACAGTTAGGAAGCAACCATGAAGTATTCGGAATATCTTGTCAGTACGATGGAAGCATTCGCTTTAATGGAGACATTAGAGTCAGATGTTTCAGGTGCCATGGAGATAATGGAAAAGTCGATTTCTCGCGGCGGCACTTTGTACTTTTGTGGAAATGGCGGGTCGGCTGCCGACGCACAACATTGGGCGGCAGAGTTTGTTGGACGCTTCAGGCTTGAAGGCAAGCCTATGTCTGCCATTTCCCTAACATCCAACACCTCGATACTTACTGCTATTGCTAATGATTATTCATATGAATCGGTGTTTTCAAGACAAGTTTGCGCAACTGGTAAATCTGGAGATGTGTTAATTGCAATTACAACCTCTGGCAACAGCGCTTCGATTGTTGAGGCTGCCAAAGCTGCTAGGGAGATTGGAATGAAGGTAATTGGGTTTACCGGTAACTCAGGTGGAAAATTAAAAAATTACGCTGATGTCTGTCTCAGGACGCCATCTGAGGTCACAGAGGTTATTCAACATATTCACGTGACCTTAGGCCATTATTTTGCTGGCGAGTTGGAGGCTAAATTTAGAGAAGAAACCCATACTTTATGAAGAAAATTTGGTTAACTGGTTCTGGAGGAATGGTTGGATCCGCAGTTCTGAAAGAATTGCAACGGATTGAGGATGCATCATATGAAGTTCATCCCACCTCATCCTTAGACTTAGATCTTCGTGATCAAAACTCTACTTACAGATATGTTGATGCCCTAAAGCCGGACATTGCTATTTTGTCTGCTGCTCGGGTCGGGGGTGTGCACTCAAATTCTGCTTATCCAGCTGTGTTCGCGTTGGAGAATCAGTTAATGCAGACTAATGCACTTCAAGCACTTGTGAATAACGGGGTTAAGAAAGTTGTTTTCGTTGGAAGCTCCTGCATTTATCCCACAAAAGCTCCTATTCCACTTTCGCCCGAGTCGCTAAATTCTGGAGACTTTGAAGGTACTAACAAGTGGTATGCAATGGCGAAATTGTCGATGATTTATTCCCTCGATGCAGTCGCCAAGCAATATGGTATTGAAGTTGTCACACTGTTACCCACAAACCTTTACGGCCCAAAGGATAACTTCCATGAACTTGATGGGCATGTAATTCCAAGTCTAATGATCAAGGCCACCAGAGCAAAGGAGCAAGGCACACCACTGAGCGTTTGGGGAACTGGGAAACCGATGCGAGAAGTGTTATTTGTCGATGATTTTGCGAAGGCCGTATTGTTTACCTTGAGTGCATCTAATCTCCCCAAGGTAATTAATGTCGGGTCTGGCGATGAGTTTTCAATCTTAGAAATCGCGACCAAAGTAATGCAAACAGTTGGCCTACACGAGGGCATCGTCTTAGATGATACTAAGCCAGACGGCGCCTTCCGCAAGCCTTTAGACTCAAGTGTTATTCGCTCTATTGGATGGTCCCCAAAGATTTCATTTGACGACGGACTAGCAAGAACTTATAAATGGATGGTTGAAAATAAACCTAATTTGCGTCAAAAAGGGGTACAGATATCATGACTGAAAAGAAAAATATTGCCTTAATTACGGGAATTACCGGGATGGTTGGAAGTCATTTGTTGGATTTTCTTCTTGAGAACACAGACTGGGAAATCTGGGGGCTTGCACGCTGGCGTAGTCCAATGGAAAATATCTCAGGCCACTTTAATCAAATGAATCAGGTGAATAGCCGAGTGCATTTGATCTATGGAGACTTAAATGACTCTGTTTCAATGGTCACTGCAATAGAGAAAGTAAAGCCAAACTATGTGTTCCATTTAGCAGCTCAATCTTTTCCGAAAACTTCTTTCACTGCCCCTCTAGATACACTAAATACGAATATTTTGGGAACAGCTGCTCTTCTTGAAGTCATAAAGGAAAAAGCGCCTGAAGCTGTAGTGCATGTCTGTTCTTCGTCAGAAGTTTTTGGTAGGGTTCCAAGGGATCGAATTCCAATCAAAGAAAATGAGAATTTTCATCCGGCTTCGCCATATGCAATTTCAAAAGCGGGTACTGATTTACTTGGAAGGTTTTATGCAGAAGCATACGGACTTAACACCCAGACAACCCGAATGTTTACACACACCGGTCCAAGGCGCGGTGATGTTTTTGCTGAATCATCCTTTGCGAAACAAGTGGCATTGGCAGAAGCAGGTTTAATTCCTCCAGTAGTTAAAGTGGGTAACTTGGATTCATTGCGAACCATCGCAGACGTAAGAGACGCAGTACGAGCTTACTTTATGTTAGTTACAGTCAACCCAATCGCAGGCGCTTACTACAATATAGGTGGTACGCATACCTGCACTGTGGGAAATGTGCTGGAAACTCTTTTTGAGATGAGCACTTTAGACAATTTAACCCACGAAGTTGATACGGATCGACTTCGTCCCATAGATGCAGACTTACAAATTCCTGACACGAGTGCCTTCTACAACCATACCGGATGGAAACCACAGATCAAATATGAGCAAACAATGCTAGATCTATTGAACTATTGGCGAGACAAAGTAAATAGTTTGGGAGAACAATTAGTTAGATGAAGAGACATGTGCGGTCTCGTGCCCCGATGCGACTATCGTTTGGCGGTGGAGGAACCGAAATTCCTCCATTTGTCAATCAATTCGGAGGATCTACTCTTTCAGCCACTATAGCTGTTTATGCGCGAACCTCGATTGAACTTAATGAAATGAAAACGATTGATTTTTTTTCGTTAGATAGAGGAATACATCAGAGATTTTCAACTAAAGATTTCAAGAATCCCGATTTTTCTAAGATTGATAATAATCTGAGACTGCCATTCGCTTGCGTTTGGTATGTGATAGAGAGAACCGAAGCAGAATTCGCCGGCGGGTTAACGTTGAAAACTTCATCCGATGCACCGCAAGGTTCTGGCCTGGGTGCATCTTCTGTTCTTACAGTATCAATCCTGAGGGCCCTAGATGAGTTCTTTGGATTTCATTGGAGCAAGACAGAATTAGCGGAAATTGCTTTCCATATTGAAAGAGAAACTCTTAAGTTGAGTGGAGGGATGCAAGATCATTTCGCAGCCGCTTTTGGAGGATGTAACTTCATTGAATATCATCCCAACGGTAAGGTATCGGTCGAGCCCATAGATCTCAATGAAAACTTTAAACGTGAACTCGAATCGAGTCTTATTAGCATCTATACCGGAACTTCTAGAGAGTCTGCCCACATTATTGAAGACCAGCAATCTGCGATGGCTAATCGTGATCAAACCACAATAGAATCACTGATCAGAATGAAAGAAATTGCAATCGAGATGCGGAGAAGTATCAGAAAAGAAGATATAAAGGCTCTAGGCGGTCAGTTACATGATTCTTGGAACTTAAAAAAATCAACATCTAGGTTAATTACAAACCAAGGTATAGATATTCTTTACGAGCGGGCGCGAGAGCTTGGTGCTTACGGTGGAAAAATTGCTGGTGCTGGAGGAGGAGGGTATCTTATACTGCTAGCGTCTCCTGAAAATCGTAGTCAAATCGTAAGTAATTTAGTAAAGGATGACATGGTTGTTTTACCGGTAGTTTTAACTGGCGTAGGTGCAGAAGCTTGGGAAGTTAAAAATTGAAAGTAGTTGAGTACGATTCTTCAAAGAAGATTTCACTATTCAGAGTTGTGACTTCGCTCTTTTCCCATAAAGATTTAGTGTTGCTACTAGTTAACCGAGAATTAGTTTCCAGATATCGCCGATCAATTCTAGGTATTGCATGGAGTTTGTTGACCCCTATGGCTTTGGCAGGTGTTCTTTACTTTGTACTCTCTACCGTCTTTAAGGCACGACTACCAGGCGGGTCAGGTTATGCAGCATTTCTTATGTCGGGCTTGATTCTCAGCAACCTTTTAAATCAAGGTGCCAACTCTGTGGGATTTTCTTATTCAGCAAATGCAGGCGTGATAACCAAAATTAGAACCCATATATTGATGTTTCCCATAGTTTCTATCTTGAGCTCATTTGTTAACTTCTTGCTCGGGATCATTCCTTTAATTCTTTTTCTAATTCTCGAAGATAAGCCTATTAAATTGTCCCTTGTACTTATTCCGGTAATCGGCGTGTTCATTTCAATCTTAATTCTTGGAATTGGACTCCACATTTCTTCTCTTGCAGCTAGGTATCATGACATACATGGAATTATGAGCGTAGTATATAATGTGTTGGGATATGCGACACCAATTATCTATCCTCTATCAATTACACAAGGCTTGGTTCGAGAGATCATAAGTCTAAATCCATTCACAAATTATGTAGAATTGATCAGGGCTTGTGCAATCGATTCCAGCTACATGCCCAGCTTCGGCTTAATTGCCTACACATTGATTCTGACTTTTATCGTGCTCATCACAGGAGTTAGTAGGTTACGTAAGTCTTATCCTGCGATTGTTGAGGCCCTATGACAATCTGGATCGAGAATTTATCAATGTCATATTTGGCCCCGGCCGAATCTAGAAACTCACTTAAGTCCACAGCAGTTGCACTAGTCAAAGGCGAGAAACTTCTGGAACGCCGAATAGCAATTCAGAATCTGAATTTAGCGGTCTCTAAAGGAGAAATCTTAGGTGTTGTCGGTCGAAATGGCGCTGGCAAATCCACACTATTGAAACTCATTGCCGGCATATTGCCTCCAACATCAGGAAGAGTTCGGACTACGGGCTCTGTTGCTGCAATGGTTGAACTAGGCGCTGGTTTTCATCCAGAACTTACAGCCCATGAGAACATCATCGTCTACGGAAGACTCCTCGGAAGGGAAATACGGGAACTCAAAGAGAGTGCAGACGAAATCTTATGCTGGGCAGATTTGTCTGAAAGGCGAGATGATCCCGTTCGAACCTTTTCATCTGGAATGATGGCAAGACTTGGATTCGCAATAGCAACAGATAAACAGCCTGAAATTCTGCTCGTTGACGAGGTCCTTGCGGTGGGTGATAGAGATTTTCAAACTCGCTCGAGCGAGCGAATGTCAACAATGATGAAATCAGGCTCAACGGTTGTATTAGTTTCGCATGATTTGAATGTTTTGTCAAATCTTTGTCACCGCACACTGTGGTTGGATAAAGGGCAAGCAAGAATGTTAGGCGAGTCTAACGAAGTAATTTCTTCATACCTACAAACATTTACGTAGTAAGGAGATCAATATACATTCTTGTTTGTGATTCATCAGAATAAGCCAATGGCGAATCCAATTTCCTAAACTCCCTGTAATTAAGCGTCTTGTCTGCGAGCTCAAAATGATTACCAATGTCAAATCTTTCACATTTATATTCTGGAATTAATCTGATCAGCTCATCAAATGCCTTACAATTTGATGCAATCACTCTTTTGGAAAGATCAAACAAGATTGAAGCGATCCCAGAACCATCCTGACCGGTTTCCAAATATGGTAGCCACGCAAAATCGACAGACGCTGCAAGCTCAAAAAGCTCTTCGTCACTCAACTCATTCAAGAAAACTACACGCTTATTTATTGGGAGTTTGCCGCTCACGATACCTTTTGAAGTTTTTTTTGAAGATTTCATCTCGATAAATTCTAAGAGAGAATTCAAATAGGGATTAACATTTTCGTGTTCCTTGATGCTTCCCGGATGTTGTTTCCCAGCAATCACAAGTTTAAAATGGGGGGGTAATTCATTTAGAGCACGTAATGCCTGGTGATGACCTTTGTATTCGGAAATAAACCCAAAAATTCCAATAATCTTGTCATCTTTCTCGAAGTGCAATCTTTTTTTCCAAATTTCGAGTCTGTCTTGTCCATCATTTGGATTACAGAATTTTATTGGGTGAACACGAACGTCATTTGACCTGGTTATTGCCACCACAGCATCATAAGACTTTTTGGTATGAACAATGATTTTCACTTTATTTTTGGCTAGCAGGACAGCGTACGAACGATTAACACTCAACGTTTTTCTGGTGTTTTTGATGTGAGCGACTTGGATTAATGCAGCCCTGAAACGTAGATGGGCTAGGTTCTTGAGGACGCCATTGATTGAATTAGATGAGTTATCAAAATATCTTGTTGCATGAAGTGTCACCGAGGTATTACTGTTTGCTTGGATTAAGATCTTAAGCCTTCGGATTATGTCTTTATGACTTGCTCCATATAGGCCAGCCTCAAACTGAATGTTGACTCCATCAAGTAAGCGTATTCTTGATGCAACTTCTTTAATATGGATATCTGCTAACTTTCGAAGCTTTGGATCCATGGATTGAGTTAAATTGAGATTTACTCTAATCGGAAGAGCCGTATGCCCTTGACTATTTATACTGTCAATTAGATGTTGGGCAAAGGTTGCGTTACCACACGATTCATCTATGGACGAGACAATTCCGATTTCCATTTGCATCCTTCTGATTGCGTCATATTTTTGCTGAAACAGACCCTAACAGTACCTAAAATATTTTTTATTAGTGAGAAATTAATCACAAAGAGAAGAAAAACTCTTTATTGATTAACCCTTTTGACCAGCCTAAATAGAGGTACCTATATAGGTGAGGCATCCGAACATTAGAAAACCAATCCTCATTGATTATTTTGGGTGGCTTGGGCCGGGATCGAACCGGCGACCTAACGATTTTCAGTCGTTCGCTCGTACCAACTGAGCTACCAAGCCAACAAAGATCTTGCTAGCAGTTGCCCACCAGTACGCATGGCACACAAATAAATTTGCATGCAACACCAAAACCTTTGCGACCCGGACGGGACTTGAACCCGCGACCTCCGCCGTGACAGGGCGGCGCGCTAACCAACTGCGCTACCGGGCCTTAAGCAATCGATAAACATAAGTGGCTCTTATGTCACCTTAAAGCCTTTACTACTTTTCTTACGTGCCCCCAACGGGATTCGAACCCGTGTTACCGCCGTGAAAGGGCGATGTCCTAGGCCCCTAGACGATGGGGACGTTCTAAGGTTTCGCAATCTTACCTGCCATTGAGCGTGCAACCAAACCCGATTATTAGGCGCAAAAAAGCCACTATCCCACCGGATAAACGGGCTAATGGCTCTCTTACTAAATCAGTTTGTGATTAACCGATGGACCAGCGCACTGTCACAGAGACAGTCACCTTTTGCTCTCCCAAATCGATCTGTGTTGCAGCATCTTCAGCCTTAGCTGAAACACCAAAAACTGGATATGGAGTTGGTGTTGAAGTTTCATCAAGATAAATAACCTTGCCTAGTTTTACTCCAAGCAGCTTTGCATAGGAAGCAGCTTTTGCTTTTGCATTCTTAACAGCAGAAGCACGGGCTGTTTCAGTCGCCTTGTCGTTATCTAGAACAAATGGGCTTGCACCGTTTACCTGCAGATTATCTCCACCTGCAGAAACGATTGCATCTACTACTGCACCGGCTGTTGAAGCTGCGCGAACAGTGACGTCAAAACCTTGTGAGGCGCGGTAACCAGAAAGGACTGGTGTGGCATTTGCCGGGTATGTGTATTCGGGATAAACAGAAATCGATTGTGTTGCTACATCTTTGGTTGCAATCTTGTTTGCAGTGAGGGCTTTGCGAACAGCAGATGCTGTGGTTGATGCGGTAGTAAGTGCCTCCTTTGAAGTTTTACCAATTACAGAAACCGTTGCCGTGATTCGTACTGCATCTGGCACAACATTTGTTGATCCTGTTGCGCTAATGGTGATGTAGCGGGTGTCGGCCGCATTAGCTGGCGCTGAAAGGCCAACTGCCCCAATTAGAGCGATAGCAAGGGAAAGAATGGTAATTGTGCGAAGTTTTGTAGGTTTCATACTCTAAGTATCTCTTATTTACTGGGGTAGGCGTTAGTTATTTCTGGGAATAATGAGAGAATTACTAGGTGAGCCAGTTCTTAAGCAATTGCGATGCATCGGTAATGGGTGATGCAGCAACTGTTTTGATAAAGGGTGGCTTAGTGGCCTTTCCAACCGAAACTGTTTATGGGTTAGGTGCAGATGCTTGTAATGAAATGGCTATTGCTCGAATATATTCAGTAAAGGGCAGGCCTGCAGATCATCCTTTGATTGTGCACGTTGCATCAATGGATTCTCTAGGTGTTTGGGCAGCTGATGTGCCCGCGTATGCAATCGCTCTCGCCCGTGATTATTGGCCAGGGCCAATGACTTTGGTAGTGCAACGTTCTTCTTTGGCTGCAGATTTTATTACCGGCGGTCAGGACACAGTGGGCGTGAGAGTCCCAAATCATCCTGTTGCCTTGGGATTACTAGACGCATTTGCAAAAGCCGGTGGCAAGGGCATGGCAGCACCTAGTGCTAATCGCTTTGGCAATGTCTCACCAACTACTGCGCAAGCTGTCAGTGATGAGTTAGGTGATTACTTGGCAGGCAGTGATGTGATTCTTGATGGTGGGGCGTGCGCAGTTGGTGTGGAGTCAACGATTATTGATTGCACGGGTGATGTGCCAAAGATTTTGCGACCAGGTGCAATCACTGAAGAGATGATTGAGTACTCAACAGGCCTTGATGTTTTAGATGCTGATGGCGTTGCAATACGAGTTAGCGGATCACTCGAAAGTCATTACTCACCAAATGCTCTAGTTGTTTTGGATCAACTCCCCGTTGCAGGGCAAGGCTTTATAGGTATGGCAGATGTGGCAACGCCTAACGGAGTTACGCGATTGGCTGCCCCAGAATCTCATGAGGATTTTGCAAGAATTTTGTATTCCGCACTTCGAGCAGCAGACGAGAAAGGATTAAACGTCGTCGTTGTTGCTCAACCTGAGGGTGAAGGGATTGCAATAGCTATACGTGACCGGTTAATGCGAGCCGCACACAACGATTCTTCTGGCTAAGTCATTAGGATTCTGCAATGAGTATTAGCGCTGGCCAGTTTCTAATTCTGGGAGTAGCTGCTTTTGTGTTTACTGGCTTTTTGACTTGGCCTGTCAGGGCTATAGCGATTCGTTTAGGTGCAATGGATGTGCCAAATATGGATCGCAAAACGCAAATAGAGCCGGTACCGTATCTGGGCGGCGTTGCGATTGCAGTTGGTATATCAACCGTTACTTTTGCAGCAGTTCTCTTTTCCAATGACAACACTTTAATTATTGAAAGAGGCCTAACAGCAATTGTTCCTGCCTTAATTCTTGGCATGGTCGGACTCATAGATGACCTACTGTCTCTGCCACCATGGCCCCGATTGCTCGTACAGACAGCCGTTGGCACCGCGATTGCCTTTGTATTGATTCAAACTGGAACCTTAGGGATCGCATTTAACAATGATTTAATCAATTATCTGGTGACGATTGTCTGGATAGTAGGAATATGTAACTCAATTAATTTTTTTGATAATATTGATGGAGCAGCATCGGGAACTGTTGCTATTGCAGCCTTGGGAGTTTTCTACATTGCATTTAATCGAGGCCAAGAACTTCTGAGCGCACTTACAATCGTTACGGCAGGTGCGACTCTTGGATTCTTGATCTGGAACAAGTCGCCCGCAAAGATCTTCATGGGAGATGCCGGTGCATTGTTTCTAGGAATCATTATTTCTGTGGTAACGATTCGAGTTAATCCTGGCGTAGTTCCTGCGTGGAAGTCGTTGATGATTCCAGTTATGTTACTTGCCATGCCTTTGTTAGACACATGCGTGGCGGTTTTCTCCCGATTACAACGAGGGATATCTCCGCTAACCGGAGGCAGAGATCATCTGTCCCATCGTTTGGTCCGGGCAGGATTTAGTCGCCAGTTGGCAGCGATTAGTTTGTGGGGTGCATCTGGCGTGTGCGCAGTGATGGCCGTTCTTGTGTATCAATACCCGGATTCTCTGGGGTCCTTGTTAATCAATGTTTTTGGGGCACTTTGGTTAATAGCTTTGGGGCTCTTTCTTCGCGCACCATCCCACGATTAAGCAGGCTGGCTTTGTCAGAAACCATTGTGGCTTGCAGATATTGCTGCAGTGGGACCTATATTTCAGTCGATAGAGCAACGGAATTTTAATCCGTAGGTCGACGGTTCGAAATCAACAGGAACCTCAGCTATATAGGCATGTCACCTTACAAGTTTTCACTCTGCCAATTTTCGATTTTTCCACAGTTAAATTCGATTTTCGTTTAGTCTCCACTAACTCAAAAATTCACTATATAGCCGTTCATCTGGGCTTTCAATTAGAATTTTTAAAGATTTCTTGTTTAAGTCCCCCATCGAAAGTGTACGAAATCTGGAATTGACTTTTCCGGAATTCAGTACTTTCAAAGTTACCCCTGAATGAACCGCTTGTTTGTTCAAAAAATCATTGATTTGATCAACTCGAATTGCATTCTTTCGAAGAAAACGGACTTGATTTTGAAAAGTATTTGGCTTTTCTAGTGAATTCATTACCTTCGTAAGTGTCTGACTAATCTCATTGAACGAGAACTCATTAAATGATTTACTATTTTCTAGAAGAGTAAGATCAATGAGTTTTTCAACAGGCCAATTCATAATTTCGAAGTATCTTGAGTGCTCTAATGGGCTTAAATAATTCAAATCATAGTCATTGAATTTTTCAAAGTGCATCAAGTATGAAATGTATCTTTCAAATGTACTTTTGACTGGAAATAAAACGGTGCTACCCAACTTTTTTACATGAATGTATCTTGAAAATGGATTATGAATATAGAGAGGTTTTACTTCATTAACATAGATCGACCAAATTTTAGCAAGTGCTAGATTGAGATTAGTTTGCCTTTGAAAATTAATCAAATACCGATCATAATCTGCTGTGGTTGGGTTTGCGGTTCTGCAGTTAAACAAAACAAATTGTTTTATAATTTCTGGGGCATGCTCAAATCTGTCCAACCAGACCGACTGCGTTCCATCGGTAATCTCATTGAAGAACGACGAAATAGAGGTTCCACCACACTTCGGGATATGTATGTGATAAATAGTTGGACTTTCATCGGCTAAAAGAATCTTACCAATTAGTTTTGTTTTCATGACAAACAGTTTACAGTTCGGTCGAATACGATCCATATATTTGATTAATTTATTGATGTTCAAACCTCATTTCTGGGAAGAAGCTGCTGGCAATCACTTGCGATTCCGGTGATTTTATTGACTCTTTCTTTACTCGACACATGAGTGGCAGAATTCCTTCGTTTTGTTCGTGGGTTGTCTCCGCTGACCGGCGGTGAGGATCATTTGTTTCATCCTTCAGAGCGGGGTAGATTAACTTGTCGCATTACAGCGATTTCATCATGGTCGGCATCCGGGGCATCTGCGTATTTTGTTTTGGGTGGTCATTTCTTTATAGATTCTGTAGGGACTTTTATGGTCTCTTTTATGCATTGGTCGGATAACCGCATTGATTTTGTTCTTACGCACGCCATCACACGACTAAACCTTTCGTAAACAAGGCACCTCCGACTCCGATACAATTAGACACGCACTTATTGCAGCAGTGGGGCCTATAGCTCAGTCGGTAGAGCAACGGACTTTTAATCCGTGGGTCGACGGTTCGAGCCCGTCTGGGCCCACGTAACCAGTTAGGTTTGGTCAAAATTCACCTTCGTGCGTTAGATTTC
>Ga0214917_10004040_pt1 | contig 16607 bp, 13 predicted proteins | sample LL_1208_BB_MetaG_FD_177983 | JGI IMG/M metagenome (GOLD analysis project Ga0214917, IMG submission 177983) | Freshwater microbial communities from Lake Lanier, Atlanta, Georgia, United States - LL_1208_BB | ecosystem: Environmental > Aquatic > Freshwater > Lake | place: USA: Georgia | collected... | reverse complement strand
ATGATTCGGCGCAACAAATCGAATCTTGGCAGTCAATTTTCGAGAAGCAATTTAATGTAGAGGTGGATTGGTGGAGAAATAAGGATACGTTTTAGCTGATACTGGCTTCATTCAGTGCGCTGGAGGCGAAAGCGTGACGATTCACTTGGTGGACTCGGCATGACCTTTTTCCTCTGCCAGCATAAATACCGCTCTTGCAGTTCTTGAATCTGAAACAATAGTCAATACTTTGGCTAGTGATGCGTCCTCTAAAAATACTGCTCCAAATTCGAACATCGTGCCAAGTGAAAAGAGAGCGTCTCCACTATTTGCAAGGGCGGCTGTAAGCGTGGAATAAAAAATTTCACTCCTGGGAAGATCCTCAAATTTGTATTCGACTTGTGACGTGTCAACGATTTCACCGAGTATCCAGCCGATATTGACTTTCGATGAAAGTTGACTAGAACGTAAAGATACATTCTTTAACTCGTTCATAACTCTATCACAATGTTAGTAGGTCATGGTCTTGTCAAGGTTTATGGGGGTAGCTTCGTTGTCAAGTACGAATGCTATTCATTCTTATCGGCGGTATCGGTAATGCTCATTACTGGTTCTCATGCAGTGGTAATGAGATTATCCTTAGATAGTTCTAGGGCAACTGCTTCCAGTAGTCTTCGAATACCTTGTACATCATGTCGATGCTAGGAAGATTGGTAAAATTATCTCTAACATTCACAATAAGACAGCTTTCCGTACCACCGATAGCTGGACCTCTCAGTCCTCGACCGATCATTTGGCTATACAAAACGACTGAAGAAGTAGGCCTGGCAAGGAAAACACAATCGGTTTTTGGTGCATCAAATCCAGTAGACAGGACCTCATAATTACACAATACATTTATCTCTTGATTTTTAAATTTTTTAATGATTTTTTCCCGGGTAGTCTTTGGTGTATTTCCGTCAACATGCTCTGCTTTTATATCTAAGAATTTGAGAAGCGAGCAAATCAATACAGAGTGCTCAACCGATGTCCCAAAAAAAATTATGTTTCGTGCAGTTTGGTTTGTAACTAGTTGATTTATCTTTGCAAGAATCTCCGCATTGCGAATGCTGTTCTTACCAATTTTGTCGAGTACGGAAGCTGGGATTTCAAAAAGCTGACTCACTTGCTGAAGTTCTTTTGAACTCAAGTTAATGTCACCGTCGATTGTTAGCACTTCGGATTTGGCATGTGCAAGTACACCCTTTTCACGTAAATACTCGATAGCTCCTTTGTCTCTAGGGTTGAAAGTAATGATTCTTTCAAAAAAATATTTTGCTAACTCGCTATTTTCATCCTCCGAATTGAACTCCTTATATGATCGACCTGGGGTTGCGGTCAAGCCCATGATTTGTGTCGTGTGAAGTTGAAGTGCTTGTGTTACAGATTTGTAGGTAGGGGCAATCACTTTGTGTGCTTCATCAACTACGATCAGTCGTTTTCGGTGCAGCCTGGAGTTTAGGAATTCAGGATTTTTTGTAATCAATCCATATGCAGATTGAAAACTTGTGCAAAGAAAATCAATCTCTAAATCTGAATCTTTAGAGAGCGTATGCGTCCCGAAATACCTCTGGAAATTTATGTCCCTTGTTGAAACATGTGGCCAGACTTCAAGAAAGCATTCCGAGGCCTGATCGCAAAGTTCTGTTGAATGCGCAAGCCAGACGACACTTGAATCAGGGTATGTGTTCAAAAAGCTGGTGATGACCTCCATCGCAGTTCGGGTCTTACCAGATCCAGTTGGCATTTGAAGAATAAATCTTGAGTAGTCATTTTTCAAAATATCAAGAGCTTGAAAATAGACCTCGAATTGATAGTCTTTCAATGGTTTGTATGGAACAGCAGCTTTGGAAAGGAACTCAAAGGAGGAAATATCTTTTCTGCTACTACTGTACTCACTGTCATCAAACTGGATGCCCATTGAGTTGAACAACGACTTTCGCTTTGATCTAACCTTGAAAAGAAACTTTGCTTTGTCATGACAGTCTTGTTTGTTAAGTTCCTGCCCCGTTGCTCCGCATACTTGCCGGGCTTCCTCTAACGTGAGCGTTTCGAAGACCGTGTCGAAGCCGGTGCTGGAATTTAAATAGTCATAACCGATCGTCTTAGCAGCAAAGTTGGAGAGAAATCCCTTGGTATAAACCTCTTCTCCTGAGTGGTTGTCCAAATTGAGTATACGCAGTGCACCGCTGATCGTTTCGAGTTTGCTCTCGCCAATGATCTCAACAAGCTTAGGAATCGAGAAACGTTCAAACATGTTATTGCTGAACATTTAGATTCCTCGCCCACTCGAGCTCAATGTTTTCAAGAACTACTGCTGGATTCTGCTTACCGTTGAATTTCAAAGAATTCTTGGAAGTTTGGTACGCAACAACGATGTCCTTTAGATGCATAAATACCTCAGGTGAGGACTGCTCTATCTTCGATATAAATTTGATCTTTCTATTGAAATTTACAACATGTGTTGATGCAGACGCATCTATGCTGAAGAACTCCATTGCAGGCCATGATTTGATCTCAAAGGTGGCAGGAACGTCAGTGCTGGATACCCCCTTTCTTGCTATCTTTTCCAAAGCACTGCTTCTCATAGTTAATTCGTTAGTGCTCAAACTATTAGTGAACAAATCATGCAGTGCTGACATATTTGAAACTAGGAACTCCGCAATGATTCGGAACTCTTCTTCTTTAAGAGAAATCCCTTTCGGAGTGGGTTTTGTGGTTTTGGTATTTTTATCGAAGTAATATCGTCTGATATCTATGAATCTCATACCCTTGAATTTACTCAGAGAGATGATCATAGGCGCCATCTCATCTCCGAGGCGTAGAAGCTCGACATGGTCATCGGCATCAGATGTCATTGTCAAAATCCGTTTTCCAGGTTGTCATATATGTCCTTAGGTATTGGCCCCAGTTGCTCTTTAGGTGATCAATTAAATCGAGTGCAGTAAGTCTGTCGTTTGGGTTCAACATTGATTCAGACTTTGCATAGGCAATGAGCAACATATCGATCAAGACCGTCACGCGTTCAGCATTGAAGTCCACATTGATCCCGGCTTTGATCTCTTGCTTGATCTTATTTAGAACCTCAAAGAAAATGTGACGCGTGTTGTAGAAAAGTGCATCAGATCCGCCCATAAAGTGAATGTCTACAAATGTGGGACCAGGCCATGGGCGCTCTCCAATGGTAAAAGGTTGGCTAGAGAATCTCGCCTTCCACCGGGCTTCTTCTTCAGTATTCCCATCGCTAACTGATTGGGCAGTAGTGTTTTTTTCTACCTCATGATCTTTGCCTTGAGCAATTCGACCTTCGGGAACACTGGCCTCAGCAGCAATCCTTTCAGATCTAGTGTGTCCACCACCACCGACCGGGATCTCCTCACCGGACTCAGGTTCACTGTGCTTTTTTTTCCAATGATCAGAAATAGCTTCTCGTTGCTTCCTAATCCACGGAACGATCTTTTCAGCAATTGCTTTTTTCAATTCTGTAGAGGGTACTGCACCCCGTTTGATGTTCTTAACATGGAATGATCTGTCGAGACAGGGCTCAAAATGGATTTCGCAGCCCCAAAATCTGTCTTTATCATCACTAGCGAATTTGAAATGTGGGATCCAGTCGTACCCAACTTCACGACCATGCCTTACGAAAGAGAAGCCTTCATTGTCTGGAATATGTCGCTTTTTTGCTTCCTCACTACCACCTGAGCCAGCATAGCTTCGCCAGTCTTCAGGCAGAAGGGTAAGCCTGATGCGAATGTTCGATTTATCAATCCCCAGCCCCTTCGCAATTCTCGGATCGAGAATAGGCCATGAGAAAATCACTTCATCGAATTCAACTGCTTTCTTATCATCCGGGAACTCGGTCTTCTCAGTGCGCACATACAAAGGGTCGATTGCGACGATTTCTTTGCCATTGAGATAAATCGAAAGAGGTGAATTTCGTAGTTGTACTCCCGGAACGACCGGTTCGTTCCATATAAAATACCGATAAGTTCTGCCGAGCCATACGCGGAATTGCTCAATCAGCACAGCCGGCTTATCCGCTGCACGATCGTATTTTGACCAAATAACAACCGTTCCTGAGCCGCCCGGTAGATATTGGTCCAGATTATCCCCGAGGGTCGGCTTCAAGTTTATTGGAGTCGGAATTTCCCATTCCTTCTCCTGTAAGTCACTTTTCTCGATCTCATCTAGGTCAAGGTAAGTGTGATACCAGTCGGAACCTTTTGCTTTCGAGTAGACCTCAACACGACGACATTCGTGAATTGCTCCTAAAGTCATCCCTACACCAAAGCGCCCAATGCCAGACCTATCGTTATATCTACTTGACCATCCCAATCGAAGGCAATTTTGGATAATTTCTTTATCCATGCCGTCGCCATCATCTATAAAGATAACTTTGTTAATCTGATCTTTATTGAGAGTTGAAAAATTTATTCGGACTGTTTCAGCGTTGGCTTGAATTGAGTTGTCTACAACTTCCCCAAGCGCACTACATGAATCAAAGTCTGAATCTCTCAGCGATTCGAGCGTATGACCCGCAGAAAATGGTTTTACTGACATTTTTATCCTTAATTATTAAGCGTTATTCTTTGAGAATGATTCGGACGATCTATCTTAAATTCTTCTAGCTTTAGACCATCAATCCAGGACAGAAGATTTATCAGTAGCCCCTTCACTTCTTGCCTGTAGGGTTTGGGATCATCGAAAAGCTGATCGTGCAGCATCGCTGTTGCCTTTCCAAAGTAGACTTGCCCCCCTAGTGCGCGCAAAGCGGCATAGAACCAGCGAAACATCTTGGAACTCACAAAGCATGTCCGAACGATCGATAGATCTACTGCCTCCCTTTCATCTATACACAACAGGGATAGATCATGTAGACGAGCCGGCGTTCTAGAATTCATGAACTCATGAAAGTTACTAGCAAAGCATTCGTTAACGAGAATTTTTTCATCGAGTCGGGATATCGGTGGCATTATCAACTCCAGAATTTCGATAGGCCACGAGGCGTTTGCTGGCTTTGAGTTTTTGTTATCCAATATAAATTCCGAGATTTTTTGAAACAACTCGTCATCAACCAAGCGGGAGTTGGCGAATAACTTATCAAAATAGTCTCTTGAATCCGTGCCGTTCTCTATCAAGACTCCGGCTTCATCATTAGCCTCACGAGCGATCGAAAATCCTCGGTTAGTAAGGTTAAAGCTACCTATGAGAACACCATTCGGAGCGAGATCGTAAAGCTTCCCATGGAAGTCCTGCTTGATGTAAAAATCGATGTTATTCGCCCTGCACGATTCATAAGTTTCAAGGTCACTAGCCTGGGCCAAAAGATCCCCTAAGGTCCACCTTGCAAGGACTCGAATTTTTACCTTGACAGCAAATAGAGCTTCAAAAAAGTATCGGAAAGTCTCTGATCGAATGTATGCGCTGCAGATATCTGCACGCTTCACTCCAGTGGATACACTCTCCTGAATCCAGGACTTCCCCGATTTAGAGTTGTGAATCACCTTTTTCATCGCAAGTGTTGGATCTTAGCCATCCTACTTCCTACTTTCATCTCTCAAATTAGATGTAACCTTGGAATACGGCGATGTAAATGTTCATCTGATCATGCCTCGCCTGTCAATCTTCTCTGCAGCGATTGGAGTGTTTGAAAACTGACCCGTTGCACCCGCCTGCTGAAAGTTGATCATGGGCTTTTGTTGACTTCTAATCGAACCGGTCTCCATTGACGATACTTGATTGTTGGTCAACTCCTCATTTCTTTTATGTCGTCCAACCTCGTCCGCGTGACCCGATTGCGAAAAGCGACAGCCGGCTCGTCGAAGTTCGGGTAGATGACGCGGTTGCATTATATTTAGGCCTGTCATAAGCAGTGAGCTGCTGTTTCCAGGACACAACTGGCCTCACCATCACTCTACCGCGCGAACGCGACCCATAGGCGTAAAAATCACTCTCACGCTCCTTCATGAGGTCCGGATCCCAGCGGTCGGTAAGCAGGATGAAGACTGCGCCGATGAAAAACTGAATGTGCCGAATGAATACTAGCTCGGAGCGTTTGTCATACCGAGCGTTGGCGCGAGGAAGCTGAGGACGGTGGCCGGTGGGTGAGGAAATGAGCAGTTGCGTGACGATCCCGGCTGGCAGGAACGAGTCAAGGGTAGTGATCAGCAGATTGAGGGTGTCATGAGGGGGTTAACTTGGCAGTGAACAGCCCTTAATCTGGTTTCGAAATCTTGAATTCGTGCAGCTTACCGACTAGGATGATCTCAAAGACACGTACCCTTCCGAGGTTGCTGAAAGACTATATGAGAATTGACAAACTTGCCCACCTAAAAACTACGCTCAAGCGACGATATCGGAATGGCCCAGATAACATCGGTAGAGACTTCATAGCTAAGTGCCTTGAGTGCGCAAAGTTATATCGCCGTGGTACAGGATTTTTTAGCAGTAGCGCATTGTCAGCATATGCGTCCTCAATGGAGAGAATCGTAAGAGAGAGGACGAAGTTGGAGATAATCTGTAGCCCAGTAATTCAAGACCGGGCACTCTATGAAGTATTAAAGTCAAACGTAAGCAATGATCAAAAGAAAAGAACGCTGCAAAAACTAGGCGACGAAATAATTCTTAAGGCCATAGGTTATGGCCTGAATACTGATCGCAGGGACTATAGAAAAGATCTTCTCGCCTATCTGATTGCCAAAAATATTCTTGAAATTAAGTTCGCTATACCGCATTCGCCAGAGCGGCTCAATCCGTTAAACGAGGTTGATAGTCTAGAAAACTCAAATCTATACCACGTGAAAATGGGTTACTTTGTTCTCGAAGACGATAGCAAAGTTGTTTTTGATGGATCGTTTAATGAGAGTGAGTCTGGTCACCAACATCATGTGGATCAAACACAAGTTTGGCGATCTTGGTACCACAACGAAGACCTGGAGCGAATGGAGGATTTGATTGCTTCAATCGACGAAGATTGGAACGGTCAAAACCCATACATCATTCAGGTATCAGTGAGTAACGAGGTCCTTGAGGCTGCGAAACGGATAGCTCCTAGTGAGCGCCCACGCCGTCCTGAGGGGTCAAATCTACCCATAAGGTCAGGAGAGGTAACGACAGGCGAACTTAGGGACTACCAGAAAAATGCCATAAAGGAATGGAAGGGTGCAGGGTATAAGGGCATCATCTCGCTAGCAACAGGCACCGGCAAAACGCGAACAGCGATTGGAATTATTAAGCTATTCCGCGGACAATTCAAAAACGGATTAGCAGTTGTAACAGTCCCATATCAGCCGTTAGCGGATCAATGGATAGAAGAGCTTCGAAAACACAACATTCAGACAACGAAGGTCTATGAGAACGCGAACGAATGGAAACAAGGTGTGGAAAGCTACTTCCAGGCAATCAATCGAGAGCGAGCGCCTGAAAATGCGAGAGTCCTTGTGTGTGTTAATAAGACGTTTCAAGATGACGTTTTTGGCAATTTGATGAGATACATCAAAAACACTACAGTTAAAAAACTACTAATTATTGATGAGTGTCACCACTTCAATCGACGGCATGCGGTTGATAAGCTCTATGAGATATTCGATTATCGTCTTGGACTATCTGCAACTCCATATGAGCCTGGGCAAACTAAATACCTTGAAAAATATTTTGGAACATTTGTTTATTCCTATTCAATTGCAGATGCAATTAGGGACAACTATTTATCATCATATAGCTACCACCCGATTTTCGTTCTTTTCTCACCGGAAGAAGTGGAAAGGTTTATAAAGGTTGCAGAGGAATTACAGCATGAAAAAAGCGAAGAAGCTGCTGAACATTCAGAACTCTCTGAGCGACTTAGTGAGATTGCAGAAAATTTAGTAGCTAAGCTAGAGAAACTTGAAGAGACACTCCTGACTCTTGGGAGGAAAAAACATACACTCTTCTACTGTGGATTTGGCTCAATACAACTGCCAAATGGAGAGGTTGTTCGGCAAATCAGTGCTGTTACTAGATTATTAGATAGATTGAATTGGAATGTTGCGCAGATCACCAGTGAGGTAAAAAATCAGGAAAGCCGCAGTGAAATTCTTAATCACTTCAAAAGCGGGGCGATTGATGCTATCGCATCTATGCGAATTCTCGATGAAGGTATAGATATCCCGAATTGTGAATATGCATTTATTTTGGCAAGCCAGCGCACGCAAAGACAAGGCATACAACGTCGAGGGAGAGTGCTAAGACAAAGTGAATCGAAAGAGACCGCAAAAATATTTGATTTTATTATTTACGGACCTCAGTTATCAAACAGGCAGTTAGAAAAATTCTATGGTACAGAGTTAGAACGAGCTAAGTTATTTGCTAATGATGCCATTAACCGCATTGAGTGTATGGATGCAATCAACCAGGTTTGGGGAACACGATGACTAACGACCACCAATCAAGAGCTAATATTCCATCCGAAGGCAAAGAAGAGAATATTAAAAAAATAGCCTCTGAATTACTGCAAAAAGTTAGAGAGTCAGAATTATCGAAGTCTAAGTCTTCAAATGATCAAAAAATCAAGAATCTCATCCAAGAAGCCCTACGTACTGGAGACTTCTGATGAGACTTCACAAGCTCATACTTTCGGATTTTCGCAATTTCTTCGGAGAGCATGTTATTGAGTTTTCTCACTCTATCGATAAGCCTTTGACGATAATTATCGGTTCAAATGGGTCCGGAAAGACAACTGTTTTAAATTCTATATATTGGATTTTTACGGGTGAATTCAATAAACAATTCCCCATGCCCTCTGCACTGGTAAACAAAGATAAATTTAAGGAAGGGGGAACTTCTTGTTTTGCAGAGCTTCACTTTTCAATTGATGAACAGAGTGAGATTGTTATAGCGAAACGTATTTATGACCAAAAACAAAGATTGAGCAGACTAAGTGTTTTCACTAAGACGCCGAATGGTGTAATGAACCCGCTTCCTCCTGAACAAGGAGAATCATTTCTCGAGAGCTTTCTACCGGGCAATCTTGCTAAGTGGTTTATTTTTGCTGGGGAAGCTGTTGGAGAGATTCAATTAGAGGGAGTGCGTTCTTTTCGTGATGACTTGCGAAAGACATTTGGATTTACGGCAATCGCAAAGCTCTTAGACTTGATTAACGACGTGCGTGGAGACTTCAATAGACAGATCAAGGGGAAGTCGGGAAAAAGCGGTGATAAGGATGAAGCTTTTAGACTGTTGACAGATCAGATCGAGAATATGGAGCAAATGCTGAAGGAGGCTGAGAAGCGTCTTGATCAAGCTAATGATCGTCACAAGATATTAAAGAGTGAATGGGACTCGTGGGACTCTAAATTGAGGTCTCTTCCACAGGCTGGGGCGATTGAGGAAAGGAAAAAAGCGGCTGAACGGAGAAGAGATCAACTTAAGTTGGAATTAAAGCCGTTACAGGAGAGGCATCGTCGGTTACTAGCTGGTGCGTCATATCGATTGATAATTCAAGAAAGGCTTAAAAGTTTAAGCAACTTTATGCTTGTTGAAACAGGCAAACAGAGACTGCCGTCTTCCTTCGGAGAAACCTTACTAGATGAGCTGCTTAAGCTCCAATCCTGCTTATGCGGCACTCCGCTTTGCCCGGGCTCTAAAGAGGCGCTTGCGTTAGAGCAACATCGACCAAAAGCAAATACTGCTCAACTTGACTTAAGAGTTCATAAGATAAAGGATGCACTAAGAGGTGGGTTAGATTTGGTTGAGAGGTTTGAAACGGATTCAGTGGACCTAGAGAAACAAATTAATAAGTACCATGATGATATTCAGACTCAAAGCGAGTTGGCAGAGCGCTATAAGAAGGAACTTGCAGGAAGTGATGTAGAGTTAATCAGAGAGACAGAGGCTCAGAGGAGTAGAGTCGCCGATGAGCTAAGAAGAGAGAATTCTGCCATCACTTTGGAGAATGACAGAATTAGGCAGCATAAAGAAAGCCTAAGACAGTTGAATTTGAAATACCATATGATGATAAATGAGTCGGGTAAGGATGAAAAAATAATACAACAATTAAATAAGTTGAAAAAACTCGAAGACTATGTTTTAGAGCGCTTTAAAAAACAAGAAGCTGAAGTTATCGACACTCTTAATAGCGAACTTACAAGAGTATTCTCAACTTACCTTTCTAAAAATTATTCTGCAAGTATTGATGCCGACACGTATGCTGTGACGCCGCGAGATGTTGATGGAAGGGCTGTAGGGCTTAGTACGGGTGAGAGTTACGTGCTTAAATTTGCTCTGATAGCGGCAATTGTAGGTATGGCTGGTATGAGAACCATTACAAAGCGAGTTGATTGGATTTCTGACCCAATAATTGCACCTCTCGTACTGGATGCACCATTTTCTGTGAATGATGTGACATATCGTTCTAGTATCGCCGAGAACTTGGTTTCTCAGTCCTCTCAACTAATAATGATGTTCGATGCTGATAAGTGGAATGATGATCTTCGCGAACGCCTGTCTGCAAAGGTAGGTCGGTTCTATTGTGCAATAAGTCGTGCAAAAGGGAGCCAAAAAAGTATTCTTGGTTCCATAACTTTAGGTGGAACCCCCATCGTTTTGAATGAATATGAATCAGAGCGTGATGAGTCTTACATAGCAGAGCAGGAGGTGTGGTCATGACTCAAGACCTGTATAGCGTAAACCATACAATTTATTGGCCTGAGTTATACGAACCTGTTGTCAATTTTCTGGTCGGTAATGAAAACTCAGACAAACTGTTTCGCAACAACGCAGAGTTGCTTGTATTTGCAGCTTCAGTTGGGCTAAGGCAAGGTGTAAGAGAAAAATTGGTTGGGGAAAGAAAGGAAGTCGACTTAGATATCATCTTGAGGTTGAAAAATGACTTTCGAGATGCAGGTTCCTATATCTTCATTATTGCGCTACTTAGCTCTGAAGAAATAGATCTAGAGATGCTCCGTGGAACAGAGGCAGAGAGAGAATGTGTAAGAATATTTAGTGAATATGTATGTGGAGGGCTGAGGGTAATCTCTGAACTTTATCAATCAGCTGGTCCGTTATCCCCGTATATGTTTGTTCAAGAAATCGCAAGCGGAAGGTCGTTCTCCGGGGGGGGCGAGGGTAATTCAAAGAGTGGACTCGAAGAAGAGCCAATATTTTTTATCGATTAACATTGTATGAATTATTTGGCTATAGACTTTGGCACTACAAATAGTATAGCCGCCATCCTTACAGATGATAGGCAGTTTATTCCTATTACTTTTGAGAATGGCAATCCGATCTTTCCTTCGTCGGCTTTTATTCAAATGAAGGAATCCTCTGCTTTTCCGATAACTAAAGACAGAATTGAAGCGAGGTTTTTTCAGGAGAAGCAGCGAGAGGAGGTTAAAAAGAGGAATCAGCTAGATGAAGTTAAGCGTCGTCTCGATGAGTTTTCCAGAGCTAAAACGCCTAAGGTAAAGAAGCCAAAGCCAGTTGACTTCATCGCGGCTGGTTCGCAGGCTTTTCTTAGGGCGATGAGAACCTATGAGAAGGATTTAGACGGTCTCGACCGTAGAATCCGTGACTTTAATGAGCGTGTCGTTCCGCAAGAGCGTGTACGTTTAGAGTCAGAAATTATAAGCGTCCGCACCGATACTGAGATACTCAGACAGGTAGAAATGCTCATGTCAAAAGAAGAACTTGAGCGCCGTTCTGCCGAGCTTCGTGAATTCTATTTTTTTAATGCGATAGAGAGTGATGATTTCCATGTTCTGTTGGGTCATAAAGCGATTGATGCTTACGTGGCTGACCCATTGAGTGGATTCTTTCTACGTTCTCCTAAAGCCTTTTTAGCATCAACGCTTGCTCGCGAATACCAATTCGCCTTTGTAAAGATTATCGGGTTTATTCTCCGTACACTAAAAGAACGTGCTGAGTCGTTGCGTGGTACCCAATTTAGCGGGGTCGTGCTTGGCCGTCCTGTTGAGTACCTTGGTGCTAATGATGATGCCGGTAATCGCCGTGCATTGAATATCATGACTGATGCTGCTCGTCTTGCAGGTTTTACTGAGGTGAGATTTGTTTTTGAACCTCTGGCAGCAGCATTAGTTTCACCTGGTGATTGGAATCGATCTGGTGCTACCGCTGTTGTAATCGATATTGGCGGAGGCACTTCCGACATTGCCGCTCTAAATGCGTTAGGAAATGATCGAAATAGTTTAGAGGTATTGTCGGTTAAAGGCAGAAGGGTTGGTGGTAATGACTTGGACCAAGCTTTCGCTTTTCAGGAAATTGGTCCAAGCATTGGGAAACAATCACTACTCAAAGGGGGAATGACTTCCCCATCCGAGCTTATTAATTGGGCTTTAAGTACAAGAGATATAATAGCTCAAAATAAATTTCGTAATGCAGGCGATCAAATAGCAGACTTACAAAAGAAATGTGTCGATCCAGTTCCTATTGGCAGGTTACTTCAAACGTACCGAGATCAATTGCAGCACAGGATACTTCTTTCATCTGAAGAGGCGAAGATTAAACTAAGTGATTCAGAGATTAGAAACCTTCATTATGATTTAGACTTATCATACTTTGAAGAGAAAGTTGAGCTTAGAGTTACTCAGGATTCGCTTAAGTCATCCTGGGAGTCCGAGCTGGGTAAATTGAAGGGAATCGTTCAAGACTGTCTTGTGCAAGGTGGTGTCACGGACAGACCTGTTTGGGCCTATTTCACCGGTGGACTTTCTCTCTCGCCTTTGGTTAGAGAGAGTCTCACTTCCGTACTTCCAGCAAACTCCCTAGTTAAACGTCTTAATGCCTTTCAGGCGGTTGTGGCTGGTTTATCCTATGTCGCACGCGATTTGAGCAGATCTGGTTCGCCTTCTGATGAACCGCGAGAGGTTCGTGGCATTTCAGTCATGAGGGCTTAGTTCCTTCAAATGATTCTCAAGCTGCCCGGTTGACGAGTTTTGCCAAGGTTATATGTTGCGTTGATGAATTGATCAACGAGATTCCCCGGTGAAGGTGAAGACGAAAGTAGTTGTTTACTGATGCTGGTTCAAGTTCTATTCCAGCCTTAAGGGCCCGTTCCAACACAAGAGTTAGATAGATTGATTCATTTCCTCCGGTAAATGTCCTCCAGGACATCTCTACCGAACTGTCTGAAGGTATTTGTTCATTTGGAGGTTCTTTTTGGTCCTTAAGAGACTCTATAAATGCCCAACGACACAGTGTGTTCCAGTTCTCGATGCCTGTATGCCGCTTAAGCGTCAGAAGCTGATTTCTGGCTTTTTCTGATAAACGAACTGTCTCAATCATGCTGCTTCCTTGAGATTTGCGAAGTACCCAGTGTTTATAGTAGTAGAGCGTAAATCTTCATCGAAGTCTAACGTGTACTCATGAGCGATAAATGGCTTAAGTGCGTCATAGTGTTCGCCAACAATTTCTTCGTCTGTGGATAATAAAACCACCTGCCTAGCTGCGTACGGAAAGTATTGCTCCACAAATCGACTCCGATGAATGCTGTCAAGTCTTCCAAGTGGCGTATCAATTACGGTCGGTAGTTCTCTTCCGCTAAGCCTCGCAAGTGCCCACAATACGGCGACAGCAAGCAACTGGCGCTCCCCTGCCGAAAGCTTTTGCGCAGGAATTGCCACACTTTTTTCCGTGAAGATAGTGACCTTAAAAGTCTTCTCGTCGATTTCAACTTTCTCAATAAATCTGTGCTTTCTCAGCAATCGTCGAAATCCGTCCAACACCAAATCTTCGAGATTTTTTACTTGTCTAGTGCGTACGGCCTCGGAAAATTTCTCAAGACTGACTCCTCCGTTTGCGACGATAGAGTCGATTTTTTCTATCATTTTCGCTTCAGCAATCTCTTCCTTCGCAAGTTGTTCTACCTCATCAATTTTCCGTTCGATTTGTTCACGTGCGCGTCGCAGACTTGAGAGTTTCTCAGTTTGGTCGTTAGCTAGTTTTGCTAATTCAACCTGGGAGGATTCGAGCTTTGCAAGTTGCGCTTGGATTTCGCTAAGCTTCTCTTCCGATGGTACGGCTGCAATCAAGCGATCAGCTTCGTCAAGCTCTCCCTTCTTCAATTCATATCGGGCTAGCGCTAGATTTGCTTGTGACTTCAACCCTCTTACTTTTTCTGAGAGCGATGAAATCTCGTCAGGCCGTGATGGGAATGGAGAAACTTTTAGAGACTTAATGTAGTCGTCTTGTATCGATATACAGATTTGCTGAAATTCCTTGATTAGCGAATATTGAACTATTTGCTTTTTTTGGACTTCTTCGTTGAGTATTTTTGAAAAACGAGTTACCCCACTATTTATAGCCTGGTATTCATTTTGGCTAACGCTTAAAAGTTGACGCATTTTTAGGTCATCTAGATGGCTAAGAATCTGAGCGAGCGGTAGTTCAGACTCAGCTAACCGCATTAGCTCTTGATTAACAACAAGGAGCTCTGCTCTAATCTTTTCTCTTTTTGTTCGTAGTTGCTCACGAATATCAAAAAGCTCTCCGCCTTGCCTCCTGTATTCATCGCGTATGTTAGATAAATTTTCCTTGTTTCGTATCAATTCGTCTTGCAGATTCTGAAGATATTCAATCAATGTTTCTATTTCGACATCTTTATTTTTCAGTTCCAAATTTAAGACTTCGAAAGCTTTGAGGGAGTCGCCGGTCAATCGATCTTGATATTGCCTCTTTCTTAATATTCCAATGCTTTTTCGGAGGTTCGCAACTAAGTTAAGCCCGAGAAGGGCATTCAAACCAGTTTCAATGATTTCACTGCATCGTTTCGGCTCTGCAAGTGCTTCGACTTTTTCACCATCGAAAAAAAACAAGTCTGAAATTGCGTTTGGCAAGAATTGATCTACAAACTCTGCCCATCTATCGCTGAGTTCCTGGTTGAAGTTCTGCCCGAGAGAGACTTGCAGCGATTCGTTTGTCTGTTGATCTCGTAAGGCCCATGTTCTTGTAACCGAATAGTGGTCTTTAGTTCCGTCAACCGAAAAGATAACTCTAACGGAAGCGGAGTCTATGCCCTTTGCTCGTGTTATAGATTGTTCTAAATATTTATGATATCCAATCTTTTGATATTCCAGAAACTTTGCGCGTCGACCATACAATGCAAGTTGTACCGCTTCGAGCAATGTCGTTTTGCCAGAGCCATTTAAAGCTCCGACTAGTATGATTGGTCTGTTTGGCTTTGGAGCTAAGTCTAGACACTGTTTCCCAGCGTATACGCCAAAGTTATGAAGTTCTAGCCGTTCTAAGATCACAGATTATCCCCAGTTTGTGTCATGTCATAGTCTGAAATTCCAGCCAAACTCATTTGAGTGCTATGGCCTTTTGATGTCTCGTTGACAATCAAGAGTTCTTCTTCAGTCAGTGTGAGTGATTTCCATTCAATCGCCTCTTTGCGAGTCCTAATGGCATGTTGTTTAGCGCATCGAAGCATTTGCTCATAGATACCCACACGTCGTGACGCATTTTGGTAATTCTGTTCTATTGAAAGCATTTCTCTAAGCATTTGGTATTGCATGTGCTCAGGGTCATCTGGAGACGCGCAGATTTCCTTCAGGAGCTGAAGTTCTCCTCTTGAAAAGGGGATATTGGTTAGTCGATTGTTGTCAGGATATTGGGCTCCAGTGACCTTCTCGTAGATATGAGGAAGACTATCCTCGATCTCACACTTCTCTTCGACCCAGATTCTTCTAATCTCACGCAATTCTTCGATCGTTATAAGGTCGAAATTTTTCAATTGTTCTGTTGCGCTAGTTTTAATCTCAGTTTGCGCTTTTAGAAGGTCCTTTAGTAATTGTTCTCTGTAGGATTGTTTATAAGGTCCAGGGATAAGCGTGATCTCTCCAGCGCGCACCATTTTGTCTATGCCTCGGTGCATACGGCGAAAGTCGCGCAGTTCCGAGTCGTTTGTAGTTGGTAGCTTCTCATCCCTAAATCGTGACAGGGGTAGCATCCATTTTTTATCCTCATCGTTTTTAATCATTGCAGATAAGGACTTATCTTTGTCTACCATGGTGCAAACGTAGCACCCGAAGCGACTATCACCGCAGCTTGGTGTGTTTGTGTCTACTACTAATGGGCATTCGGCATCTGGTGTTGCCCCTTTGTAAAGCTCAAACAGAGCCTGATTACTATGGCCCCATGGGTTATCCGTCGTTACAAGATATTCCCAGACGTCATCGTTTGACCAATCGGCTATTGGCGGGAAGACCCATACCCGATCTAGGCGCGGATCTGAATTCTTGCTAAGCATCGAGCGAGTGCTGCCTAAATGGCGTGCCATCACTTTTTTTCTCGCTTGGCTTTCAGATGACCGGGTGCCGAGAAAGAGAATCGCTTCGCCACGCATCGAGACAACATTTCGCAGAAAGTCGGTCGAAGCGCTAATTTTTAGGCGGCTAGTGCACCAACGAAATTTTGGGCGAGGGGCAGGGTACCCTTTACCAATCAGATTTACCCAAAAACGATCCTCCACCTTCGGTGTCAATCGGTGGGCTGTAATTCCAAGGTCGAGGTCACTCGCAGTTTCGTTGATCTTTTTAAGCGATTCAACGACCCAGGCTGCAACGATAGGGTTCTCTACGAGCGTATCAGTAGAG
>Ga0214917_10004038_pt1 | contig 16612 bp, 13 predicted proteins | sample LL_1208_BB_MetaG_FD_177983 | JGI IMG/M metagenome (GOLD analysis project Ga0214917, IMG submission 177983) | Freshwater microbial communities from Lake Lanier, Atlanta, Georgia, United States - LL_1208_BB | ecosystem: Environmental > Aquatic > Freshwater > Lake | place: USA: Georgia | collected... | reverse complement strand
AGGGCGAAAGGCTCGCTGGAAGCCGGCGGATTCTAACACGCGCCGGTGCCCGGCAGGATCGTCTCGGCCGCGGTTCGGGGCCGCCCGTGCCCCGTCGCCGGACGTTCGCTGCGGGCCGAAGGCCGTCGCGTCGTCGCCGCCGACCCGCGTCGGCTCCGCCTTACGCTCGTCGTGCCAAGCCCGACTCGCACGGTTCGGGGCCGCCCGTGCCCCGTCGCCGGACGTTCGCTGCGGGCATCCTGCCCTCCGCTCACTCCATGCCGGCTGCGCTCCGGCATCCTGCCTACGCTGGCCGCCAAGGCCGGCTCTCGGGGCACGGGCAACCCCTCACGGATACTGCCACGGAAGAAGAAAGACAGAGCACCACGCCCCACAAGCAAGTTGGGCAAGTGAATCGCGAGGCAGGATGCCGAGCGCAGCACCAGCGGGCGGAGCCCGCCAAGACAAAATGGCCTGGAAGGCCATGTTTGTCGTGAAACCGTTAGCGACGCCAGCACCAGCGGGCGGGAGGGCCATGCGCTCTCCCACGACCGCGTCGCATGGATGCGACGCCAGCACCAGCGGGCGGAGCCCGCCAAGCGAAAATGGCCCGGAGGGCCATGTTTCGCGTGAAATCAGTGCCGGAAGTGACGCCGCGATGTGAACACCATCGGGATGCCGGCCGCGTCGGCCGCGGCGATCACCTCGGCGTCGCGCTTCGAGCCGCCCGGCTGGATCACCGCCGCGATCCCGGCCCTGGCGATGAAGTCGATCGAGTCGGGAAACGGGAAGAAGGCGTCGGAGGCGAGCACGCCGCCGCGACCGCGTTCGCCGGCTTTCTCCAGCGCGATCCGCACGGCGTCCACCCGGCTCGTCTGGCCCAGGCCGGCGCCCACCAGGCTCGTGCCCCGGCAGACGGCGATCGCGTTGCTCGTGAGCCGACGGACGACCGTGAACGCGAAGTCGAGCGACTGCGTGAGGCCCGGATCGGGCTGCAGCTTCGTGACCACCCGCCAGGTCGCGGGGTCGTCGCAGGCGGTGTCGGGCCGCTGCGCGAGGATGGCCCCGGCGATGCCGCGGAGCTCGAGGCCGTCGGTCGCCTCCCACGGATCGCCCGCCGGCACCACCACCAGCCGCACGCTCCCCTTCCAGGTCGGCTTCGTCGTCAGCAGTTCGACCGCCTCGGGTGCGAAGGCCGGGGCCGCGACCACCTCGACGAACAGCCCCGGCGCCAGCAGCACCTCGGCACACTCCCGGTCGAACGGCCGATTGACCGCCACGATCGAGCCGAAGGCGCTCGTCGGATCGGCCGCCATCGCCGTGGCGAGGGCCTCGGCGACCGTGGCTGCGGACGCGGCGCCGCAGGGATTGGTGTGCTTCACGACGACCGCCGCCGATTCACCGAGCAGCCCCGCCAGCCGCGTGGCTCCGTCGAGGTCGAGGAAGTTGTTGTAGGACAGCTCCTTGCCCGAGAGCTGCGTGATGCCCGCCAGCCCCAGCCGCGTGCCGACCGGCGCGAACACCGCCGCCGATTGGTGCGGGTTTTCGCCGTACCGCAGGTGCAGCCGTTGCTCGAGGTCGAGCGTCAGCCGCGTCGGCAGCGGCGGCTCGTCGCCCGCACCGTCGTCGCAGGCGGCGGTCCGCGGCTCGCCGGCGGCGAGGCCGGCGTGGCGGGCCATCCAGCCGGCGATGGCGGTGTCGTAGGCGGCCGTCCGCTCGAAGGCACGGGCGGCCAGCAGGCGCCGCTCCGCCAGCGTGGTGCCGCCGCGGGCGAGGGCGGCGAGGAAGTCGTCGTACTGCTCGGGCCCGGTGACGACGGCGGTGAAGGCGTGGTTCTTCGCCGCTGCACGGACGAGGCTCGGGCCGCCGACGTCGATCAGCTCGATCGCCTCGCCGGGCGTGCAGTCGGGCCGCGCGACGGCGGCCTCGAAGGCGTAGAGGTTGACGATCACGGCGTCGAAGGGGGCGATGCCATGGTCGGCGAGCACGGCGCGATCGTCGGCCCTGTCGTGCCTGGCGAGCACGCCGGCGAAGATCCGTGGATGGAGCGTCTTCACGCGGCCGTCGAGGATCTCGGGAAACGACGTGACGGCGGAGACGTCCTCGACCTCGAGCCCGTGGCCGGACAGGGCGGCGCTCGTGCCGCCGGTGCTCACCACGCGGACCCCCGCGGCCTTGAGCCCGGCGGCGAGCCGGCCGAGGCCGGTCTTGTCGAACACGCTCACGAGCACGCGGCGGACGGGGACGACGTCGACGGCGGGACCGGCGGCGGACGTGGCGGCATGGAATGGTTTCATGCCGGAATTAGACCACCGGCAGCGGCGCCGAAAAGAGGGGCCTCACGCCGCCGCGTATTCGTCGAGCAGCGATTCGATCCGGGCGAAGACCTCCGCCATCTGCTCCGCGTCGGGCAGGAGCGTGAGCCGGAAGTGGTCGCGATAGGGAACGTTGAAGCTCGAGCCCGGAGCCACGAGCACATGCTTCCGCTCGAGCAGGTCGAGCGCGAACGCCTGGTCGTCGAAGGGCTTGCCGCCCGGCATCCGGTCGGCGTGCACCCTGACGAAGGCGTACATCGCGCCGCGCGGCGTCACCACCGAGAGCCAACGGCTCCGCCGGACCGCGTCGAGGACGGCGGCGCGGGTGGCGTGCAGCCTGCCTCCCGCCCGGGTGAGGTCGAAGATCGACTGGTGGCCGCCGAGCGCCGTCTGCACCGCGTACTGGCCGGGCACGTTCGAGCAGAGCCGCAGCGACGCCAGCAGCTCCACCGCCTGGATGTAGTCGCGTGCGTGCTCGCGCTCTCCGGAGAACACGAGCCAGCCCACGCGGAGCCCGCAGGCCCGGTAGATCTTGCTCAGGCCGCCGAACGTGAGGCAGAGCGCCCGCTTCGCCAGCGTCGCCGCCGGCACGAACTCGGCGCCGTCGTAGAGCATCTCGTCGTAGATCTCGTCAACGCAGAAGACGAGGTGCCGTCGCTCGGCGATGGCGGCCAGCCCGGCGAGCACGTCCCGCGGGTAGACGGCGCCGGTGGGGTTGTTGGGATTGATGACGACCAGCGCCCGCGTGCGGTCGGTCACGAGCGACGCCACCTCGTCGGGGTCGGGCACGAAGCCGTTCTCCGGGCGGCAGGGATAGTGCACCGCCTTCGCGCCGTGGATCACCACCGACGCCGTCCAGAGCGGGTAGTCGGGGCTGGGCACCAGCACCTCGTCCCCCGGATTGAGCAGCGCCCGCATCGCGATCATGATCAGCTCGGAGACGCCGTTGCCGATGAACACGTCGTCGGCGGTGACGTCCATGACGCCGCGGTTTTGCTGCTGCATCACAACCGCCTCGCGGGCGGGAAAGATGCCCTTCTGATGCGAGTAGGGGTCGGCCTGGTGGAGGTTCTCCACGATGGCCACCCGCATCGAGCCCGGCATGCGGAAGCCGAAGAGGCCGGGGTTGCCGATGTTGAGCTTGATGATCTCGTGCCCCTCGCGCTCCAGCTGGTCGGCGCGGCGGGCCAGCGCGCCGCGGATCTCGTACTTCACGTCGTGAAGGTGCTCGGAGGCACGCAGGGCGGGCAGGGTCATGACTGTCTGGAGCGGCTGTCTGGAGCGGCTGGCGGGAGCGGATGGCCGGCTGATCGTCCGGCCCGGTCGTCCGGAACGAAAACGCGTGGCCGGAAAGCCTTCAAGACTACCATGCGTCCGCGTGGTTCACGGGGCGGCCCGCAGCTCCACCTCCATCACGGTGCCGGGACCCGGCTGGCGGCCCTTCGCCACCACCTTCCCCCGCAGCTGACGGACGATGGCGTGCACGAGAAACAGCCCCAGCCCGGTGCCGGGCGTGGACCGCTCCAGCTCGCTGCCGAGCCGGACGAACCGCCCGAAGACGTTCTGCCGCTCTGCCGGCGGGATGCCGGGACCGTTGTCGGAGACCCGGACGAGCACCCGGCCGCGGGCCAGCGGCGCGGCGTCGATCAGCACCTGCGGATCGGGCAGGGAGTACTTCACCGCGTTGTCGATGAGGTTGCGGAACACGATCTCGAGGTCGGCCTCCCGGCCGCTGACCCGCAGCTCGTCACCGGCGACGGGGCCGGGTGACGCGTCGAGCCGGACGCAGTCGGCCGGCACGCCGTAGCGGCGCACCACCCCGTCGCGGGCCTGGAGGAGCACCGCGCCGAGAGCCGTGGCGTCCTCTCCCCGTCGCGGCCGCCGTTGGAGCGTCTTGGCGGCGTCGAGCAGGTGGTCGATGAGCGTGTCGAGCCGCTCGACGTCCTTGAGCATGAAGCGGTGGAAGTCGGCCTGCTGCTCCGGCGGCACGGGCCGCCGCGTCAGCGTCTGCAGGTAGAGCTTGAGCGAGGCCAGCGGACTCTTGAGCTCGTGGGTGACGCTGTCGATGAAGTTGCTCTGCCGCTGCGAGAGGGCGATCGCCTTGATCGTGAGGGCGAGGTAGATGATCACACCCACGAGCACGAGCACGAGCAGCGCCACGCCCACGCCGAGGATCGCCCAATAGAAGGCGGCGTTCTTGGAGCCGAGCGCCGCGGCGATGCTGACGAGCACCCAGCCCACGCCCAACGCGATGATCGAACCGATGAGCACCACGCCCAGGAGGATCGGCCAGCCGAGCGAGCGCCGCGGTTCCATGGGCGACCTGAAAACGACCTGGGGACGTCGAACGATCCGGGGACGTCGGGAACACGACCGGGGCACCGCCGCGGCCGCGGGACACTCCGCGGGTACCGGGTGCCGGCAGGAGCCCGTATGCTAGCAGCAGCCATGGCCGCCCACGACGCGACACCTCCGTCCGCCAGCCGCGCCGCGGCGCCGCGGCAGCCCGTGGCGATCGCCGCCGGCGCGGCCCGCGTGACCTTCGTCTGGCGGGCCGACCGCTGGTGTCACGACGTCACGCTGCCCGCGGAGCCCACGGCAGCCGCCGCCGCGGCCACGACGTGGCGTTCGCTCGACGGTCCCTGGCCGGCCGACGGCGACCCGCGCTGGCCGGCGTCGCCCGCGCTCGTGGAACTGTCCTGGGTCGACGCCGCCGACGGCGGCTCGCCGCCGACGTCCGCCCGGGGTGGTCCGGCGATCCTCGGCGTGGGGATGGCCGGCCGGTCGCACTACTCGGCCAGCGTCGTCCGTGACCCGCTCGTCGCCGACGCGGTGCGGTTCGAGATCGCCTGTCGGCTCCACGACGGGCCCGGTTGGGTCGGGTCGACCTACCGGGAGGGGCCCCGGATCGTGCGGGTCGAGGCGGATGCCGCCGGAGGCCTGCCCCGCACCGTGGTCTGGTCGTATTCGCTCGGGCCCGGCGGCATCTTCGGCGTGCGGGGGGCGACCGTGTCGACGACGCGGGCCTGACGGCCGGGGCCCCGGCACCGATCCTCGCGGCACGAGCGCCGCAGGCGGCCACGGCGGCAGGGCGTTTTTCGAAGGGACGCGGGCGGCGTCTTGCGATCCGGCCGCTGATCGATCAGATTCACGGGCGCAACCGCGGTGTGCGGCCGCCCCGTCAGCGTCCCCTCTCGTCTGCTGGAACGCCTCCCATGTTCGACGTGATCGAGCGGCTGAAGTCCGACTGGACCGACAAGTACGTGGTCATCGACTCGGCTGCCCCGGAACTGGCCCGATTCGCGAACGCCACCGGCATCGTCAGGACGGTCAACATGAACGGCCGTTGCCTGGTCGAATTCGACCAATTCAACAACATCGCCTGGTACGACATCGATCCATCCGCCTTGAAGATCGTGTCGCAGCCGCGGCCGAAGCCGGCTGAGAAGGAGGCTGCGAAGCCCACCGCGGCCGTCGCGAAGCCGCCCGCCGCCGCCAGACCGTCCAAGCCCGCCACGTCAGCCAAGCCCGGCGCGTCGGCCAAGCCCGGCGGCGGCCGGCCGTCCACCGCCGACATCCTCGCCGCCGCCCGCGGCAAGGCGACTCCTCCCGCGGAGCAGCCGGCCCTGCCCGCCGCCGGAAAGCGGCCGTCGACGGCGGAAATCCTCGCACAGGCACGGGCGGCCAAAGCCGCAGCCCCCGCGGAGCCTCCCGCGGCTGAGGCGGAAACGGATGCACCGGCGGCCGAACCGCAGGCCAGGCCAGCCGGCGCGAAGCCAGCGGCCGCGAAGCCGGCTGCGGGGGGGCCGCTCCCCACCACCACTGCCGACAAGATCGCCTGGTGCCGCGCGCACGACGGCACCTGATCCAGTTCGCCTTGCCGCCCCGCCGGTCTTTCGACATTCTGTCCACAGCCGCGATGCCGCGGCGGCCGATGTCCGCTGGGAGCGATCCGCGAGCCGGGCGGGCGGCTGCCCCGAGGGTCCGCCACACCACAGGCTCCGACACGGGGCCACGTGCCAGGGAGGGCATGCCTGCATGATCCGCCACATCCGCCCGCGCAGCATGAACAGCGACCCGCGGCCTCCCGCGGGCCGCAGAACGCTCCCCGGGCCGCTCGCACTGACAATGGCCGTGGTGGGTGGACTGGTCGTGCTGTCCGTCGGCTGCGGCCGGCTCTCCGGGCACCCGGTCGTGGCCGTGGCGCGGGAGGAGGTGACCACCAACCGCCGCGTGATCGATCTGCTCGCCGGCCCAGGCGGAAAGGTGACCTGCGGCACGGCTGTCTCGGGCCGCGCGAGCGACACCGACGGCATCGCGATGCTGCAATTCGAGGCGAGCGGGCCGCGGGGCAAGGGCACCGTCGTGGTGGAGGGGAAAAAACTCGGCAAGGAGTGGGGCGTGACGCTCCTGGAGCTGCGACCCGCCGCCGGAGGGGAGCATCTCGTGCTCACGTCCGACCTCGAGGCCCGCACCGGGACCGACACGCCGAAATTCGATCCCTCCGAGGTGAAGGCCGCCACTCCCGCCCCGCCGCCGCCCGCGGAGATCGAGATCGCGCTGCCTCCAGGCGGTCCGGGGCAGTGATCGTCGGCGCGGTCATCAGCCGCGCCGATCCGGCAACACGCAGCGGTCACGAGGGTCGTGCGGACCCTCGCCCGGCTTCTTTTCTGCCATCCGCGCACGGCCGTCGCCAAATGTTTGACTCGCGCAAGCGCCGATCCATAATGGCGACGAACTTCCACGATGGAAGCCACCGGAGCGACGACGCCTGTCGTCGTATCCGCGGTCTGCAGCACGGCGGCTGAAGCACTTCGACTCGTCGCCGGCCGCGCTCACAACGGGCAGCGGCCGCGTGCGGTTCCGCCGGCTCGGCAGCGGGCTCACGGGACGTGGTGCTCGGCTATCCGCTGCGGCCGGCGACGTCATCCACCCCCATCCCCCGTCCCCCATGAATCAGACAAGGAGTCGTTTCGTTCCGATGGCCCGGATCCGCAATGTTTTTGAAATCATCGAGCTGTACGGTCACGACGAGAATTTCGAGCCGCACGCCACGACAGAGTTCGTGCCCACGGATGCTCCCGCGGGCTCCAAGCAGAAGATCGACATCCTCGCGGAGCGGATTCAACGGGGCATGCCGCTGTGGCACCCCGAGGATTCCACGGAGGCGACCGCGGTGCTTGTCGGCGAGGAGGCGTAGCCGGGCCGCGGCCGTGCCGCCCCGACCCGCCGACACGTTCATTCCTTCGATCGCCCTCCGCGGCCCGACCGGCCGCGGAGGGCGATTTCGATGTCCCGCCTGGCCGTGTCCGCCTTGAGCTTCTGCCGCTTGTCGTGGGCCTGCCTGCCGCGACCGACTCCCATCAGCACCTTCACGCGGCCGTTCTTGAAGTACATCTTCAGCGGCACCAGCGTCAGCCCCTTTTCCAACGCCCGGCCCGCGAACCGGGCGATCTCGCGACGGTGCAGCAGGAGCTTTCGCGGCCGCTTCGGGACGTGGTTGAGCCGATTCGCCTTCTCGTACTCCGGGATGTCGCAGCCGATGAGCCAGGCCTCGCGGCCGTCCACGCGGCCGTAGGCCTCGTCGAGCGACATGCGTCCCGTCCTCAGGCTCTTCACCTCGCTGCCCACCAGCGCGATGCCGCACTCGAGGGTGTCGATGATCTCGTAGTCGTGCCGCGCGCGGCGGTTCTCCGCCACGACCCGCTCCGCCACCTCCCCGTCCTTGGGCCGTCCCTTGCCGCCGCCCGCAGAGCCCTTGCCGCGCGGGCCGCCACCGGCCGGCTGCGCGGCTTTTTTTCCGACCGGCTGGGTGGGCTTGGGTGCGGCCACGGCTGGGTGCGTCGCGATGGGCTTGGACTCGGGAACCGGACCGCCGATGCAGTGGCCCGAGGCGACCTCCGGGAGTGTGGGCAGCGGTTTTCCCACAGGGTACACTGTATCGTTCTTTCCGCTCCGGAGCCCGCCGCGCCGCCCGTGCGTCCGATCACCGACAGGCGATCGACGGACTGCGGCCCGCGGACGCCGATGCTTCCCACCCGCGGCAGACGCTCGCACATGCCACGCTCCAGCCGAGTCCGACACGACGCACCGCGGCCGCCCATGGTCCGGATGCCGCGTTCGCCTGCGATGCGGCCGCCGCGCGGCACCCTGCTCGCGACGCTGCGGCTGGGGCTGCCGCTGCTGGCGCTCGCCTGCACCGCGCCGCGGCTCGACGCCGCCGACGCCATCCCGGGGTTCGTGGCCGGCGAGGACCGGCCCGCGGGCGACGGCCCGGCCGTCAAGGTGCCCGGTGGCTGGATGGTCGCATACGACGAGACGGTGCCGGGCACGTCGGTGACCTTCCGCATGGTCCCCGTGCCCGGCGGCAGGTTTCGCATGGGCAGCCCCGACGGTGAAGCCGGCCGCGACGCACACGAGGGCCCCCAGTACGAGGTGGTGATCGAGCCGTTCTGGATGGGCCGGTGCGAGGTCACCTGGCAGGAATACAAGCTCTACATGGCGGCCTGCGACCTGTTCAAGGCGATGGAGTCGGCGAAGCTCCGCCCGGTGACGCCCGACAACGAGGCCGACGCGGTGACGGCCCCCTCGAACCTCTACGATCCCACCACCACGTTCTCCAACGGCGAGAACCCGCTCCAGCCGGCGGTGACGATGACGCAGTTCGCGGCCCGGCAGTACACGAAGTGGCTCAGCGGGCTGACCGGCCGGTTCTACCGACTGCCGCTGGAGAGCGAGTGGGAGTATGCCTGCCGCGCGGGCACCACGACTCCGTGGCATTGCGGAGCCGACGCGTCGTCGCTCGACGCCGCCGCCTGGTTCGCCGACTCGGCCGACGAGACCACGCATGCCGTCGGCGAGAAGAAGCCGAACGCCTGGGGGCTCCACGACATGCACGGCAACGTGGCCGAGTGGGTGCTCGACGAACTCGAGCCCGATGGATACGCGCGGCAGGCGCAGCTGCCGCAGCCCGTGCCCGAGGCGGCGGCCGCCGTCTGGCCGACGAAGCTGTCGCCGCGGGTCGTCCGCGGCGGCAGCTATTACGACGAGGCCGCGCAGTGCCGCAGCGCCGCCCGCCGCGGCTCCGAGGATCTCGCGTGGAAGGATGTCGATCCGAACCTGCCGAAGAGCCCCTGGTGGTACACCGAGGAGCCGGCGCTCGGCGTCGGCATGCGGCTGGTCAGGCCGCTGGCGGTGCCCGACGTCGCCGAGCGGCGCCGCTGGGGAGATGCCGACATCGAGAGCATCCGGGCCGACGCGTCCGACCGCCTGCAGCAGGGCCGGGGCGGCCGCGGCCTGGTCGATCCCGCGCTCCCCGCCGAACTGAAGGCGGCGGGCATCGGCAGCTAGCCACACACGGGAGCGGGCCGCGGCGGCGGTTCGCCAACGACACGAGCAGACTCGTCGAGCAGATCGTTCGGCCACACCGGAGGCGGCAGATGGGACAGGACACGGCGGGACGGAACGCGGCGCAGAGACGGGGCCGGGCAGACGTGCTGCTGCTCGCCACGCTCACCACACTGATCGCGGCCACCGCCGGCGCCGCCGACTGGCCCGACTGGCGAGGTCCGCAGCAGAATCGGGACGGGGCCGCGGACTCTTCGCTCGTCACGTCGTTCGACCCGGAGAAGGGCACGAACGTGCTCTGGAAGACCGACGAGGCCGGCGGCATCTCCACGCCGGTGATCATGGGCGGAAAGCTCTTCACGCTCGTGCGGCACAAGCCGGGCACGAAGGAGGAGGCCGAGAAGGTGCTCTGCCTCGACGCCGTCACCGGCACGAAGCTCTGGGAGAACGTCTTCAACGTCTACCTCTCCGACGTGCCCGCGGAGCGGGTCGGCTGGTCGTCGGTCGTCGCCGATCCGGCCAGCGGCACGGTGTTCGCGCACGGCGTGTGCGGCGCGTTCACGGCGATCGACGCCGCCACGGGCCGCACCAAGTGGCAGCGGTCGCTGCACGAGGAATTCGGTTTCCTCTCCACCTACGGCGGCCGCACCAACGTCCCGGTCGTGTTCGAGGATCTCGTGATCGCCAGCGCCGTCGTCACCGGCTGGGGCGACACGGCCCGTCCGGCCCACCGCTTCCTCGGCATGGACGCCGGCACCGGCGAGGTCCGCTGGATGAACGGCACGAAGGAACTCCCCGAGGACACCACCTACAGCACGCCCTTCCTGGCGGAGGTCGGCGGGCAGGCGGCGCTCATCTTCGGATCGAGCGACGGCAGCGTCTGGAACTTCCAGCCGCGGACCGGCAGGGCGGTCTGGAACTTCAAGCTCTCGCGGCGCGGGCTCAACGTCGCCCCGCTCGTCGAGGACGGCACCGTCTGGATCTCGCAGGCCGAGGAGAACCTCGACAACACCTCGATGGGTTCGGCGACGGCCTTCAAGGCGGCGGGCGCGGGCGACATCACGGCGAGCAACGTCATCTGGCAGCGCAAGGGTGTGATGGACGGCCGGTCGATGCCCGTCGTGCTCGGCGATCGCGTCTACTTCGTCGACGACGGCGCCAAGGTCTTCGCCTTCGACAAGAAGACCGGCGAGCCGATGGGCAAGCCGCAGAAACTGCTGGGCACCATCGTCCGCGGCAGCCCGCTCGTGGCAGGCGGGAGGCTCTACGTCTGCTCGACGAGCGGCTGGCACGTGCTCGAACCGACCAAGGAAGGCCTGAAGATCGTCACCCGGATGCGGCTCGGCGAGGAGGATGAGGTGACGGCCTCGCCGATCGCCTGGAACGGCCGCATCTACCTGACGACCGGCTCCCGCCTCTACTGCCTCGGGTCCGGCGCCGGGCAGGTGACCGCCAAGGATCAGCCACGGGCCACCGCCGCCCAGCAGGTGTCCGCGGCCACGAAGGGCCCCGCCGGCGATCCGGCCTGGGTGCAGATCGTGCCGGCCGAAGCCCAGATCGCAGCCGGCGAAACCCTGCCGCTGAAGGTGCGGCTGTTCGACGCGGCCGGCCGGTTCGTGAAGGAATCTCCGGCCGAGTTCTCGGCCACCGCCGGCACCGTCGGCTCCGACGGCCGTTACACGGCCCCCGCCGACAAGCATGCCGCCGCGATCGTGACGGCGAAGGTGGCGGGCCTCGAGGGCCGGGCGCGGGTGCGGTCGATGCCGCCGCTCCCCTGGACGTTCGACTTCGAGGAGATCGCCCTCGAGCCCGATCCCAAGGGCGGCCCGCCGCGGGGCGAGCCGCCGCTCCCCTGGATCGGCATGCGCTACCGCCACGTCGTCCGCACCGTCGACGGCTCGAAGTGCCTGGTCAAGGTGACGACGATCCCCAAGGGCACCCGCAGCCAGGGATGGATCGGTCCGATCGGCCTGAAGTCCTACGCGATCACCGCCGACTTCCGGGCCCAGGAAACGGGCGTCGAGAAGCCGGGCACGCCGCAGCCGGCGGCGGCCGGCAGCGACGCCGATGCCTTCGCCAAGCGGTTCGGCAACGCGGCGGCGCTCGAAAAGGCCCGGATGCCCGACATGGGCCTGATCGCGCAGCGGTACACGCTCGACTTGATGGGGGCCAGCCAGCAGCTGCAGGTCCGGAGCTGGCCGCCGCAGGTGGCGACCCACTTCTCGAAGACGATTCCGTTCGCCTGGGAAGCGGGAAAGTGGTACACGATGAAGTTCGAGGCGCGTGCGCAGGGCTCCACGGCGGCCCTCCGCGGCAAGGTCTGGCCGCGCGGCGAGCCCGAGCCCGCGGCCTGGACGATCGAAGCCACGCACGAGCAGGGCAACCTCCAGGGCAGCCCGGGCTTCTTCGGCAATTCCAAGGACTCCGAGATCTCGATCGACAACGTCGTGGTGGCTCCCATCCCCTGAGCATTCGGGCATCAACAGCGAGCGACTCATGAACACAACGCATCTCCGCACCGCGGGCCGCCCCCGCTCCGTGGCGGTCCAGTCCGCGGCCGTCTGCGCGGCACTCGCCGTCCTGGCTCCCGCAGGTCTCGCCCCGACAGGTATCGCCGTCGCGGAGACCGCCGACTGGAACCAGTGGGGCGGCTCGCCCCAACGAAACAACGTCAGCCCGGCGAAGAACCTGCCCACGGACTGGGCGCCCGGCGACTTCGACGCCGACTCGGGCACGTGGAAGCCGGAGACGAGCAAGAACGTCGCCTGGGTGGCCGAACTCGGCAGCCAGACCTATGGCAACCCTGTGGTCGCCGGCGGCAAGGCCTACGTGGGCTCCAACAACGGCAAGGGCTGGCTGGCCCGCTATCCGGCCGCCACCGACCTGGGCTGCCTGCTCGCCTTCGACATCAAGGACGGCTCGTTCCTCTGGCAGGATTCGAGCGAAAAGCTCCCGACCGGCCGCGTGCACGACTGGCCGCTGCAGGGCATCTGCTGCGCGCCGCTCGTCGAGGGGGACCGGCTCTGGTACGTCACCAGCCGCGGCGAGGTGAAGTGCCTCGACACGGAGGGGTTCCGCGACGGCGAGAACGACGGCCCCTTCACGGCCGAGAAGATCTCGGCGAAGGACGAGGCCGACGTCGTCTGGGTGCTCGACATGATGAAGCAACTCGGCGTGTCGCAGCACAATATGTGCTCCTGCAGCGTCACCGCCGTCGGCGACCTGCTCTTCGTCAACACGAGCAACGGCGTGGACGAGGGTCACATCAATCTGCCGAACTCCGAGGCGCCGAGCTTCCTCTGCGTCGACAAGCGGGACGGCAAGGTGCTCTGGGCCGACGGTTCGCCCGGCGCCAACGTGCTGCACGGCCAGTGGTCGAGCCCCGCCTACGCCGAGATCGGCGGCGTGCCCCAGGTGCTCTTCGGAGGGGGCGACGGTTGGCTCTACTCCTTCGACGCCCGTGGCGACAACGGCAAGGCGAAGCTGCTCTGGAGGTTCGACTGCAACCCCAAGGAGTCGAAGTACACGCTCGGCGGCCGCGCCGACCGCAACCACATCATCGGCACGCCGGTGGTCCACGGCGGCCTCGTCTACATCGCCGTCGGCGAGGACCCCGAACACGGCGAAGGCGTCGGACACCTCTGGTGCATCGATCCCACGAAGCGCGGCGACACGAGCCCCGAACTCGCCGTGAGTCTCAAGGATCCGAACACCCCGCTGCCGCACCGCCGCAACCAGGCGGTGATCAAGGAGGAGGGGGAGGTCGCGCGGCCGAACCCGAATTCCGCGGCCGTGTGGCACTATCCCGGCTTCGACGCCAACGGCAACGGCAAGCTCGAGTTCGAGGAGACGATGCACCGCACCTGCGGCACCGTGGTCATCCAGGACGGGCTCTTGTTCGTCGCCGACTTCAGCGGCCTCTTCCACTGCGTCGACCTGAAGACCGGCAAGCCGCACTGGACCCACGACATGCTGGCCGCCAGCTGGGGCTCGCCCCTGATCGCCGACGGCAAGGTCTACATCGGAGACGAGGATGGTGACATCTCGATCTTCAAGCTCTCCGAGGAGAAGGACCTGCTCGGCGAGGTCAACATGGGCAACAGCGTCTACTCGACGCCGATCGTCGCGGGCGACACGCTCTATATCGCGAACAAGAGCCACCTGTTCGCGATCCGTGAGGGGGCGTCGCCGGCGAAGAAGTGACCCGTCCGCCCGAGGCGTGCCACACGTGCGTTCCAGCCACCGGCGGCCCCACGCCACCCGCCATGTGCGACATCTCAGAGGAAGCTTCGCGATGAATCGCCGCTCGTTCCCCAGGCTGCGTGTTCTCGGATCGATCGCCGGCCGCGCGGCAGCCATGGTCGCCTGTCTGCTCGCCGCCCTGGCCGCGGGCATGCCCGCCACCGCGGCGGCCGCCGACCCCGCGACGCCGCTGGAGCCGAAGACGCCGCTGGAGATGGTGCGGCAGGCGAAGCGGATCGTGTTCCTCGGCGATTCGATCACCTACGACGGTCGCTGGATCGCCACGCTCGCCTCCTGGCTCGAGGCGCACGGGATCGAGGCCGACGTGATCGACGTGGGGCTGTCGAGCGAGACGGTGTCGGGCCTGTCGGAAGACGGTCATGCCGACGGGAAGTTTCCCCGGCCCGACCTTGCCGAGCGACTCGATCGCGTGCTCCGTGTCACCCGGCCCGATCTGGTCTTCGCCTGCTACGGGATGAACTGCGGCATCTACATGCCGCTCGACGACGCCAGGTTCGCGAAGTTCAGGGCGGGGATGCAACGGCTGCACGACGCGGTGGAGAAGGCGGGGGCGAGGATCGTCCACCTCACGCCGCCCGTGTACGACAAGCGGCCCGACAAGCCCGGCCCCGCCCGCGACGTCGACTACGACGCGGTCCTCGACGCCTATTCGCAGTGGCTGCTCTCGAAGCGGGCCGACGGCTGGACGGTGATCGACGTGCACGGACCGATGAAGGCGGATCTGCAGGCGGCGCGGGCCAAGGATCCCGCGGCGGTGTTCGCACCCGACTGCGTCCATCCCAACGACGAGGGCCACTGGGCGATCTGTCGGGCCGTGCTGCGAGCCTTGGGCGACGAGCGGGCCGCCACCGCCGGCGACGCCTCGGCCTACGTGTCGTTCTTGCCCGAGGCGAAGGCGCGGCTGAAGGTGCTCCGCGACGGCTACCTGTCGGCGGCCGGTCACCTGCGTCCCGGCGTGCCCGAAGGCTTGCCGCTCGGCGAGGCGGAGGCGCGGGCCCGGGCGATCACGGAGTCGATCCGCTCGCGGCGGCTGCACCTCATGGGTCGACAGCACGGCAACTCGCCCGAATGGAAGACGCCGGCCGAGTGGCCCGCTCCGCGGGTCGTCGATCCCGGCCCCGCCCCGGCCGTCCCCGCCAACGTGCCGGGCGACGCGATCGTCCTCTTCGACGGTTCGCGGCTCGACCAGTGGACCGGCGCGGACAACTGGGCGGTGAAGGACGGCGTGGCCACGGTCGGCAAGGGGGACATCCGCACCAAGCACCCCTTCGGCGACTGCCACCTGCACGTCGAGTTCCGCACGCCGGCGCCGGCGAAGGGCAAGGGGCAGGGCCGCGGCAATTCGGGCGTGTTCCTCATGGACCATTACGAGATCCAGGTGCTCGACTCGTTCCAGGACGGCACCGACGGGCCCGTCACCTATCACGACGGCCAGTGCGGGGCGCTGTACAAGCAGCAACCGCCGGCGGTGAACGCCTGCCGGGCGCCAGGAGAGTGGCAGACCTACGACATCCTGTTCACGCGTCCGCGGTTCGCCGCCGACGGCACCCTCGCGAAGCCCGGCCGCATCAGCGTGCTCCACAACGGTGTGGCGATCCACTCTGACACGGTCATCAAGGGCGACACCTTCTTCCACGCGCCGCCCGGCTACAACGCCCACCCGGACGCCCTGCCCATCCGGCTCCAGGATCACGGCGACCCGGTGCAGTTCCGATCGATCTGGATCCGGCCGTTCGAGCCGGTGCAGCCGGTGCCGACTGCCGATTAGCGGCCCTGACGGCTGCACGCAAAACATCGCATCCTGCGATTTTTGCTTGGAAACCTCCGGTTTCTTGCTTCACGACAAACATGGCCCTCCTGGCCATTTTGTCTTGGCGAGCATCCGCGGCGGCTTCACGCAAAACATCGCATCCTGCGATTTTTGCTTGGCGAGCATCCGCGGCGGCTTCACGCAAAACATCGCATCCTGCGATTTTTGCTTGGCGAGCATCCGCGGCGGCTTCACGCAAAACATCGCATCCTGCGATTTTTGTCTTGGCGAGCATCCGCTCGCTGGTGCTGCGCCCGGCATCCTGCCGGGCCGGTCTTCTGGCAGCGCTATGGATGAGGGGCTGTCCGTGCCCCGGGAGCCGGGCTTGGCGGCAAGGGCAGGCAGGATGCCGAAGCGCAGCCGGCATGCAGTGAGCGGAGGCCAGGGATGGCCGCGGCGAACGTCCGGCGATGGGGCACGGGCAGCCCCGACGGCTAACTTCACGCAAAACATCGCAGCGTGCGATTTTGTCTTGGAAACCTCCGGTTTCTTGCTTCACGACAAACATGGCCCTCCTGGCCATTTTGTCTTGGCGAGCATCCGCTCGCTGGTGCTGCGCCCGGCATCCTGCCGGGCCGGTCTTCTGGCAGCGCTATGGATGAGGGGCTGTCCGTGCCCCGGGAGCCGGGCTTGGCGGCAAGCGCAGGCAGGATGCCGAAGCGCGGCCGGCATGCAGTGAGCGGAGGCCAGGGATGGCCGCAGCGAACGTCCGGCGATGGGGCACGGACAGCCCCGACGGCGGCTTCACGCAAAACATCGCATCCTGCGATTTTTGCTTGGCGAGCATCCGCGGCGGCTGCACGCAAAACATCGCATCCTGCGATTTTTGCTTGGCGAGCATCCGCTCGCTGGTGCTGCGCCCGGCATCCTGCCGGGCCGGTCTTCTGGCAGCGCTACG
>Ga0214917_10004036_pt1 | contig 16614 bp, 16 predicted proteins | sample LL_1208_BB_MetaG_FD_177983 | JGI IMG/M metagenome (GOLD analysis project Ga0214917, IMG submission 177983) | Freshwater microbial communities from Lake Lanier, Atlanta, Georgia, United States - LL_1208_BB | ecosystem: Environmental > Aquatic > Freshwater > Lake | place: USA: Georgia | collected... | reverse complement strand
TTGCCCCGGCTAGGACTCGAACCTAGGACCAACCCCGACAGGAGTCGGGGCTGCTCTAGGGTTCAAACCAAAGTTGAGGTTTGCCCCGGCTAGGACTCGAACCTAGGACCAAGTGATTAAGAGTCACCTGCTCTACCAACTGAGCTACCGAGGCGTAAGGGTTAAGAATATCGGAAAAAAGGGGGACCTGCAACGCCTCCGGGCGGGGTGAATTCTGAATTGAGCCAAGGGAGTGGGGATGCATTGTGGGGGAATGGGAAAGATTCGATCTTTTTCGGAAGGAGGTCGCGGGAGATGAGCTTTTGGGATGATTTTCGAAAATTTGCCGTCCGGGGAAACGCGCTGGACCTGACCGTCGGCGTGGTGGTGGGCGGGGCCTTCGGAAAAATCGTAACTTCCCTGGTGAATGACATTGTGCTGCCCCCGATCGGTTTGTTGATGGGGAAGGTGGATTTTTCAAACCTGTTTCTTGTTCTCGGGCCGGGCTCGTATTCGAACCTGGAGGAGGTGAGGAAAGCCGGGGTACCGGTGTTGTGTTACGGCTCCTTTTTAAGTTCCGTTTTGGATTTCATGATTATTGCATTTTGTATTTTTCTGGCGGTCCGCTGGCTGGAGCGGTTTCGACTTCTTCCCTCTTTGGTGATGGGGGATGGGCCCCTGACCCGGTCGGAAAAACTCCTGGAAGAGATCAGGGACGAGCTACGTGGAAACAAAAAGCGAAGTTAGGAGTGGGGATGGAGGGGCGGTGCCGGAGGTCCCCGGCCTCCAGATTTCCGGAAGTGTGGGACTGGACCAGGACGGGGTGATCCGGGCGTTGGTGAAGGGGGATGTTCGTTCCAGCAACAAACTGGTGGTCGCCCGTGATTCGGTGGTATCCGGGTGGGTCCAGGCGAGGGATATCCGGTTGGAGGGGCGGGTGGACGGGGGAATCGAGGGCACGGGGAGGGTCTGGTTGACGCGGGGCTCGATTTTGCGGACGCGTTGTGTGGCGAAGGAGCTTCGGATCGATCCGGGAGCGATTTTTGCGGGTGAACTGAGGGTGGGGGAGTAAAGTGCCACCCTCGTTGACCAAAATTGAGGTGCGTTGCCCGGAGTGCGGTCACGCCCAGTTGGAGTCGGAAAATTTTATTTCAACGGTTTGCCGGAGCTGCAGTTTTTACTTCAAGTCCTCCCTTGCCGCGCAGCCGGTTCGAAAAAAAACCCGTCGGACGATGGCTCAAAAGAAGGAGTTAACCTGCGCGGATTGCGGAGCGGTTCAGATGGTGGCGGAGGAGGCCCTCTCCTCCGTATGCCTGGAGTGCGGGCGGCATTTGGAACTGGGGCATCGGGCGATCGAGGGGGAGCATCTGGGAAATTTGAGTCTGGAGGGGGAGTTGCTCATCGCCGCGAAAGGAAACTTTGGAGGAGCCAAGGCGAGGGCGGCCAGGATTGTTCTCCAAGGAAGGGCGAGCGGTTTTCTCGAGGCTGCGGAGTGGCTGAGGGTGGAGGGTCAGTCCAAAATCCGCTCCGGGGCCAGTGGGGAGAGGCTGGAGATTCTGGCTGGGGCCAGTCTGGAGGCTGCGGATCTCCTGCATTTTCAATCCGCCGTGATCGAGGGTGAATTGCGTTGCGCAACGATCCGCCTGGATGGGGCCTTGCGCGTTGGGCCTCACGGAAAAGTGATTGCGGAGAAGATCCTTTTCTCCGAGCTGACGGTGGACAGCGGCGGCCGTCTCGCGGGATGGGGAGAGGCAAGGGAGGTGGCCGCCGACTCCCGGGGTGGGGAAGAGGTTATCTCGACTTTGGAGCCGGGGTGAGCCTGCGGAAAACAGGGGCGAACTCCGGGGCTGCCGATTTGCCATCGATCGGATCGGAGCGTCCGCGGAAGACGGCGGCCTCCGCGACAATGAATTTCGCCGTCTGAACGTCGCCAAAAAGCTCAGCCTTGTCGCACACCTCGACCGATTCGGTTGCGATGATGTTTCCCTGCACTTTCCCGCGGATGATCACCTTGGCGGCCTGGATTTCGGCCTTAATGACGGCTTCGGAGCCGATGGTGAGGGTGCCTTGCGAGATGATTTCCCCTTCAAAGATGCCGTTGAATTCCAGGCTCCCGTCAAACGCAAGGGTTCCCTTGATCTCCACTTGATCGGTGATCATGGCCGTACGAGGGGAGGATGAATCGATGCGGGACACATTTTCTTTCTGAGTTTCAGGATAGCTGAAGGTGGCGTCCAATGTCTCGCCTTTACGGCCGTTGGTGCGGTTAAACATATTACGTATATTATCTGTTAAAGTATAAATATGTAAAGGCTTTTCAATCGGGGGTTTTGCCCGTCCTTGACAGTGCATGTCCCCATCTCCCAACCTGTTTTGCGTGATTCATCATCTCAAGTTGATCCATTTGAAGCCTGGATTGCCGCCCCAGCGGGTGGAGGAGATGATGACGGAGAGCAGGATTCGAATCCTGAAAATCCAGGATGTTTTGAGCTTGGCTTGTGGAAAAAAAATCCCCGGCAAGGAGGAAACACCTCACGATCTCTTCCTGGCGTTGGAGTTTGAGAACAGCCTGAAACGGACCGCCGCGTTTGATCACCCTCTTTATCAGCAGTTTGAGGCTCAGGTGTTGAGGCCGAATGCCCAAAAAATCGAGGTTTTGGAATTTGAGATGGATCCCGGAAAAGACGTGCGTTTTTCCTAGACTGGGGAGACGGTCGGGACCGTCATGAAAAAGCGGGCGGTGGTGGGGGTGGGTGTGGCGGGTTTCCCCGAAAAAGCGGCGGGCAACTCCTGGGCTTTTTTGCAGTGGGGTTTGGGGTTGCGTGAGCTGGGGTGGGAGGTGTGGTTGGTGGAGTCGCTGCGGGCCAAAGAGCTGAAGAACCCGCTGGGGCAAATTGTTCCTCTGGCAGACAGCGTCAATCTGGCACACTGGAAGAGGACTTTGCGGGAGATCGGATGGGATGATCGGGCCACTCTGTTGGTGGAGGGGGAAAAGGTGGAGGAGTTGCCGCTGCGGAATTTCGCCGCGGGAGCGGATCTTTTTCTCAACCTATCGGGACATTTTAAAAGGCCCGATCTGGTGGAGAAAGTGGCGAGCCGGGTGTATGTCGATTTGGATCCGGCATTCACACAGATCTGGGCGAAGGTCTACCAGAGCCCGATGAACTTTTCCGGGCACAACGCTTTCTGGAGTGTGGGGTTGGGGATGGGAAGGGGTGCGGTGGTTCCGGACACGGGTCATGAGTGGAAAGCGGTGGTTCCTCCCGTGACCCGAAAGCACTGGTCGAACGAGGCGGTGGGACTTCCGAACGGAAGAGCGGCCGACCTGGGGCGGAACCGATGGACCACCGTGGCGCACTGGTACGGGTACGCGGCGGTGGAGTGGGAGGGCAGGGAGTATGGCAACAAGGCCCCTGAGTTTGAGAAACTGAGAGCATGGCCAAGTCGAAGCGGTGTGGCTCCCTTGGTGGTGACCGACCTGGGGGCGGGGCAGGAGAGGGATTTGTTTGAGAAAGCGGGGTGGGAGTTTCACGAGCCGGGTCCGGTCTGTTCCGACTGGCGGGAGTACCGGAATTTTCTGGCATCCAGCCGAGGCGAGTTTTCTCCGGCCAAAGGGGGGTATGTGACGGCAAAGACCGGATGGTTCAGTGATCGGAGCGTCCTGTATCTCTCGCTGGGCCGACCCGTGTTACTGCAGGAGACAGGATGGTCGAGCTGGTTGCCAGAGGGTGTGGGTTTGGTGTCTTTTCAATGCCTGGATGAGGCGGTGGAAAAAGTGAAGGAGATCGAGAAAGATTATGCGGTGCATAGCCGCGGGGCTGAAAAAGTGGCGGTAGAGCACCTGGACGCGAAACGATCGATTCCGCAGGCCTTGGCCTGGTTGTGAGTGGTCGCCGGAGGGAGAACTAGGAAGTTGGATTTAGATTGAGAAGAGCGAGGGCGGGGTTCTCCACAAACTTTTTGATGGCGATCAGGAAGGTGACCGCCTCCTTGCCGTCGATCAGACGATGATCGTAGGAAAGAGCCAGATTCATCATCGGGCGGATCTCCACCTGGTGGCCCACGGCGACCGGCCGTTGTTGAATGGCGTGCAACCCCAGAATGGCGGACTGAGGTGGATTGAGGATCGGGGTGGAAAGAACGGAACCATAGACTCCGCCGTTGGAAATGGTGAAGACGCCGCCGAGGAGGTCGGGGAGGGTAAGCTTGCCTTCCCTTGCGCGGGTGGCGACGGCAGCCAGGGATTTTTCGAGGCCAGCGAGGTCGAGTTGGTCGCAATCCCGCAGAACAGGAACCACCAGACCTCGGTCGGTCCCCACGGCCACCCCGATATCAAAGTAGTGTTGCGACACAATTTCGTCCCCCTCAATCCGGGCGTTGAGGGCAGGGACGGATTGGAGAGCGTGGACGGCGGCTTGAAGAAAAAAACTCATGAAGCCGAGTTTGACCCCGTGCTGGGCTTGAAAGGTGGCCTGGACCTCGGTCCGCAGGGCGATGAGGTTGGAAAGATCGGCTTCGTTGAAGGTGGTGAGGATGGCGGCCGTCTGCTGGGCACTGACGAGGCGATCGGCGATTTTGCGACGAAGGGGGGACATCTTCCTGCGAGTTTCCCGTCCGGCGCGGGAGGGATCGTGGGAGACGACGGCGGTGTCCGCCTCGGTGTGAACAAGCGTGGGCACCGGGGCGGGGGAGGATTCTCTGGAGGGAAGTTTTGAGGCGGGGGCTTTCTCCTGCTGCTTCCTGGGCATTTCCGGTGGGGCGCCTTTTTGTCCGGTAGCTTTGCCGGGGTGGAGGTTCCCGACCGTCTGACCGACTTTCACCTCGGTGCCCTCCGGAATGAGGATTTCGAGGGTGCCATCCGCCTCGGCAAAGACTTCCGATGTGACTTTGTCGGTTTCGATTTCGAAAAGGGGATCCCCCGAAGCCACCGAGTCGCCATTTTTTCTCTTCCAGCTTCCGAGAACTCCGGAGGTGATCGATTCCCCGACGGAGGGGACGCGGATGGGGAGGGTGGCGGTGGCAGTGCTCATTTTTTCTTTTTCCTTGGGGTGGGGGATTTTGCTTTTTTCGTGGACAGGGCGGCGCGGGTTTTTCCGCTCTGCAAAGGGGTGGCAGCGGGGGTGAAGGCCTCCTGGACGAGCTGATTTTGTTCGAGCGTGTGGATGATCAGGGATCCGGTCGCGGGGGAGGAGGAGGCATCGCGGCCCACGTATCGGACCTGTTTTTGCAAAAGGGCCGGAAGGCGAAGGGCGAGGTGGGACCACGCCCCCATGTTTTCGGACTCCTCCTGGCACCACACGATTTCGGCGTCGGGGGAGTGCAGGGAGAGGATCTGGGTGAGCTTCTTTGCGTGGAGGGGATAGATTTGTTCGACGCGGAGGATGGCGGTGTCGGTGATCTGGTTTTTTTTCTGGTAATCCTGCAGGTCGTAAAAAACTTTTCCGCTGCAAAGAATGACGCGTCGGGCTGCACGGGGGATGTTGGGGTCGGGCAAGATCTCCTGGAAACCGCCCCGCGTGAGGTCGGCCACCGGGCTGGTGGCCCGGGCGTCGCGAAGGAGGCCTTTGGGGGTCATGACGATCAGGGGCTTAATGATTTTTCGGAGGGCCTGGCGGCGGAGCAGATGAAAGTAGTTGGCGGGGGTGGTGGGGTAGGCCACGACCATGTTGTCCTCGGCGCAGAGTTGGAGGAAACGTTCGAGCCGGGCGCTGGAGTGTTCCGGGCCTTGGCCGTGGTATCCATGGGGAAGAAGGAGGGTGAGGCGGGAGGTGGTGCCCCATTTGGATTCGGAGGAGGAGATGTACTGATCGATCTGGATTTGCGCCCCGTTGGCGAAATCCCCGAACTGGGCTTCCCAGAGGACGAGCATTTCGGGGCAGTCGAGAGAGTAGCCGTAATCGAACCCCAGGACGGCAGCTTCCGAAAGCGGGCTGTTGTAGACGCAGAAAGAGGCCTGGTTCTGGGACAGATTTTTCAGGGGGATGTAGCGGGCGCGGGTCCGCAGGTCATAAATGGCAGCATGGCGCTGGCTGAAGGTGCCTCGGCGGCTGTCCTGTCCGGAAAGGCGGATGGGAACCTTTTCAATCAAAAGGGAGGCGAAGGCGAGGTGTTCGGCACAAGCCCAGTCCAGGGGAGTTTGGCCGGCGGCCATGGCCTTTCGGGAGTCGAGCATTTTGCGGATCTTGGTGTTGATTTGAAAATCGCCGGGAATCGTCGAGATGGCCGCACCCAGCTCCGCAATTTTTTTGGCGGGAACCGCTGTCGGCACGTCCCGAAGCAGATCCGGGCAACGGAGCGGCGGGTGGATCGAGGGGTGCAATTTCGCCACGGCCTCCCGGGACTCCTTGAGGGCCTCCTCCGAAACGACGTCGAGCTTGGAGCGGATCTTTTGTATTTCCTCCTCCGTAATTGCGCCGGCATCCAGCAGCTGCCGGGCGAGGAGGCGGCTGATGGGCGGGTGGGCATCGATCTCGGAGTAGAGGGTGGGTTGGGTGAAGTTGGGTTCGTCCCCCTCGTTGTGGCCGTGACGGCGGTAACAAACGATATCCAGGATGATGTCCTCGTGAAACTTTTGCCGGAACTCCAGCGCGATCTGGATGACGTAGGCGGCGGCGAGGGGATCGTCCCCGTTGACGTGGAAGATCGGTAGTCCCAGGGATTTTCCCAGGGCGGTGCAGTAGCGGGTGGAACGGGAGTCGGGGGCCAGGGTGGTGAAAGCGATCTGGTTGTTGACGACGATGTGGATCGTTCCGCCGGTGCGATAGCCCTCCAGGCGGGAGAGGTTGAGGGTTTCCGCCACGACCCCTTGTCCGATGAACGCCCCGTCGCCGTGAATGAGAACAGGGACGACCTTCTCCCGTTTGACGGTGTCGTCCCGGAGGCGTTGACGGGCCCGGGCGCGGCCTTCCACCACCGGGTTGACCGCCTCAAGATGGCTGGGGTTGGGAGCGAGGGAGACGCGGATTTTTTTTCCGGTCGAGGTGGTGATATCATTCTCGTACCCGAGGTGATATTTGACGTCTCCGTCCCCCAGGACGGTTTCCGGCACATAGTTTTCGTGGAACTCGGTGAAAAGTTTGCGCCGGGATTTGCCCAGGGTGTTGACGAGGACGTTGAGACGACCGCGGTGGGCCATGCCGATGGCCACCTCCTCGACGCCCGCAGCGGGACAGGCCTCCAGCAGGGTGTCGAGCACGGCGATGAGGGTTTCGCCTCCCTCGAGGGAAAAGCGCTTTTGGCCGACGTAGCGGGTGTGGAGAAAACGTTCGAGGGATTCGGCGGCGATGATTTTTTCAAGAATGCGGCGTTGCTGGCCGGGCGAGAAGGAGGGTTGATTGCGGCTTCGTTCCATCCGGTCGCGGAGCCAGCGGCGGATGGCGAAGTTCATGATGTGCATGAACTCAACCCCGATGTGGTCGCAGTACGTTTGTTTCAGGTAGGAGAGAATTTCTCGGAGGGTCCGGGGACCGCCGCCTCCGAGGGTCCCGGAATCAAAAACCGAATCGAGATCGGAGTCGGTGAATCGGAAGGTCGAGAGGGCGAGATCGGTATTTTCCTCGGGCGTGAGGCCCAGGGGGTCGAGGTGGGCGAGGGTATGACCCAGGGCGCGGTAGGCGAAGAGAAGGTTGTAGATGCGGGCCTGGGGCAGGACGTTGCCAAACTCCGGAGTGGATCCATTCGTTGCGGCGGCGGTCCCGGATCGGGCGGGAGGGCGGAGTTGGCATCCGAGCTCAAAGCCCTCGAAAAAAGCCCGCCACGTGGGGTCCACCGAGGCGGGATCGGTTTTCCAAGCCTCGTGAAGCTCCTCGAGAAACGCGGAGTTTCCCGGGTGGCCGATCCTGCCCAAGGCCGGGGAGGGGGACGAGGAGGTGCGGTTTGGGTTTAAGCGATCGAGGACATCGAGGGCGGGATCTTGGGCAGAGTCGGGTACGGATCGTGCCATGGTGAGTTGGATTTTTTCATAAAAAGGGATTTTCGGCGAGTATGGATTAAGAATTTATTCATGAACACAAATGACTGAGGATCAGGGATTCAAGAGGAGAAACGATGGTTTTTTATCTCCCGAAAGGATCCAATTTTGCCCTTTCCTGGAATCTGGGGCAAGATAGCCGGATGAGATCAGGGCAGAGAAATGTGTTGGGAGGGGAATTGAAGCCTTGTTCGTTCGACCCGATGACTGGGTTCACGCGGTCGGGAAGTTGCGAGGGGCATGAGGCGGATTTTGGATGCCACGCGGTATGCGCCCAGATGACGGAGGAGTTTTTGCACTTCAGCCGAGCTGCGGGAAACGATCTTTCCACCCCACGGCCGGAGTATCATTTTCCCGGGTTGAAGGAGGGGGACCGTTGGTGTCTCTGTGCGGGGAGATGGGAGGAGGCACGACGAGCGGGAAAAGCTCCCCTGGTTGTTTTGGAGTCGACGCATGAATCGGCGCTGGAGCACGCCACTTTGGCGGACCTGAGAAAACACGCGTTGGATGTCGCCGGGTAGCGGGTGCTCTTGTTTGAGAGGGAAAATCGGGCAGAGTTTCGAGTTCGATGGCGTATGCATCTTCCAGTGACTGGGTGGAACGGTTGGAGAGGGAGGGGGAACTACTCCGGGTCCGTGAGCCTGCCTGTGTGGAGCTGGAGATTGCGGCTGCGGCGGATCTGGAATCGAAGTCAGTTCAGGGGGGCAAGGCGCTTTATTTCGAAAAGCCGGTGAGAAACGACGGTCGGGCCTACGGCTTTCCGGTTTTGATCAACGGGTATGGATCGGCCCGGCGAATGGCGATGGCTTTGGGCCGGGAGCGGGTGGAGGAGATCGGGGATGAAGTGGGCGCGTTGGTGAGGGCCAAACCCCCTGCGGGAATTTCCGAGGCGTGGGATCTTTTCAAAAGGGGATTGGAGCTGCGCCATGCGCGACCCGTGTCGGTGGGGCGAGGGGCCAGCCAGGAGGTGGTGCATCGGGTGGAGGACGGGGGAGAGGGATTGGGAAAGATTCCCGTGTTGAAGACATGGCCGAAGGATGGAGGCCCCTTTTTGACTTTGCCGCAGGTGATCACGGAGGATCCGGAGACCAAGGAGCGGAATGTCGGAATGTACCGGATGCAGGTTTTGGGTCCCTGGGAGGCGGCGCTGCACTGGCAGTTGCACAAGGTGGGAGCGCGCCATGGGAAAAAATACCGGGAGATGGGGAAACCGATGCCTGTGGCGGTGGCCTTGGGCGGGGATCCGGCGAACGCCTTTGCTGCAACGGCCCCGTTACCCGACGGGATTGACGAATATATGTTTGCGGGATTTTTGCGAAAACAGTCGGTGGGATTTGTTCCGGCGGTGAGCCAGCCGATCCGGGTGCCGGCGGACGCCGACTTTGTCATCGAGGGAACGGTGGATCCGGTGGGGGAGCCCGTGGACGAGGGGCCCTTTGGGGACCATACGGGATTTTACACCCCGGTGGACAAGTATCCGCGTTTCCGTGTGACGGCGATCACCCATCGGAACGGCGCGATCTACCCGGCGACGGTGGTGGGAAAGCCCCCGATGGAGGATTTCTGGCTGGGATCGGCCAGCGTTCGGATCTTGTTGCCCGTGCTGAAGATGAATTTTCCCGAGCTGGTGGATCTGGCGCTTCCTGCGGAGGGGGTTTTCCATAACCTGGCCTTGGTGAGCCTGAAAAAACAGTACCCGTACCAGGCGTTCAAGCTGATGCACGGCCTGTGGGGGGCGGGGCAGATGATGTTCACCAAGATCATCATTGCGGTGGATGCGGAGGTGAACGTGCACGACACGGGGGAGGTCCTTTTTTATCTTGGAGCGAATGTGGATCCGGAGCGGGACACGATCTTTATCAAAAGTCCCTGCGACAGCCTGGATCATGCGACCACGTTTCCCAATGTGGGAAGTCACATGGGCATCGATGCCACCAGAAAATTGCCGGGGGAGGGGTATGTGCGGGGTTGGCCGGAGGAGTGTCGAACCACACCCGAGGCGAGGGCCCGGGCCCACGAGCTGTTGGCGGCGGCGCGGCGGGGGGACGGATGAAGCTGGTCGTTGCCGTCACGGGGGCGAGCGGGTCGATTTACGCCCAGCGGCTGTTGGAGGAGATTGGCCGTTCGAAGGACGTGGAGGAGTGTCACGTGGTGCTGAGTGAGCATGCGGCGGAGGTGGCCGCGACCGAGTTGGGGGCCAAGGGTCTGCAGATTCCCGGGGGAATGAAAGTGCATGGGGACAAGACGATGCAGGTGCCGTTTGCCAGCGGGTCGGCCAAGTTCGAGGCGATGGCCATCGTTCCCTGTTCGATGGGAACGCTGGGAAGGATTGCGCACGGGTACAGTGACGGGACGATCGCCCGGTCCGCCGATGTTTTTCTGAAGGAAAAAAGGAAGCTGATTCTGGTTCCCCGGGAAACCCCCTGGAATCTGGTGCAGGCGCGGAATGTGGTCACGCTGCTGGAGGCGGGGGCCGTGATGTTGCCGGCGATTCCCTCCTTTTATGGAAAACCAAAATCGGTGGAGGACGTGGCCGATACGGTGGTTGCCAGGATCCTGGATCATTTGGGGATCAGCAATGATCTGGTGAAGCGGTGGAAGAGCGGGGGAGAAAAAGAGCAAGCTTGAGATTGGAACTCCCGCGGGGGAGGGATAGGGTTTGTTGATGCCCTACGCCAGCGTGGAAAAAGTTGCGGGTGTTCCCGTGGTTTTGCGACCCCGGGAAGAGGCCCCGGGGGTGTCGGTGGGTTTGTTTTATCCGGCAGGATCGCGTTGGGAAAAAACGAACGAGCATGGAGCGGCGCATTTTGTGGAGCATCTGCTTTTCAAGGGCACCCGGAAACGTTCGTGCAAGGAGTTGAGTCGTGAGGTGGAGGGGCGAGGCGGGGATCTGAATGCCTTTACGGGGGAGGAGACCCTTTGTCTGCATGGGAGGGTTCCTGCGGGCCACGGGGCGAGGTTGATTTCCCTGTTGGCCGAGATGGCCCTGGAGTCGACCTTTCCCTCCGCCGAGGTGGAGCGGGAACGGGGAGTCATCAGCGAGGAGATCCGGATGATGGAGGATCAGCCGGCGATGGTGGCGGGGGAATCGCTCAACGCGACCCTGTGGCCGAATCAGGCGGTGGGTCGTCCGATTGCGGGAACGATTGCATCGGTCGGCCGGATTTCCCGTTCCGGTTTGATGGGCTACTGGCAGCGGAGGATTCGGAGGGTACGACCGATCCTGGTGGTGGCGGGTGGAATTGCGGCCCGGGAGGCGTTGGAGACAGCCAAAAAGGTTTTGGGAAAATCGGGCAGGGAGTGCGACTTGGTGCCGACGCTGGCGCGACGGGTGAGGAGCCGGACGATGCGGGTCTCGGCGGTGGCCAAGCCGGTGCAGCAGGTGAACGTGGCTTTGGGGATGTATGCGTTTGGGAGGCTGGATGTAAGACGCCACGCGTTGCGGATGCTGAGCGTGATATTGGGGGAGGCGATGAGCTCCCGGCTTTTCCAGCGGTTACGGGAGGAGGAGGGGTTGGTTTACTCGGTATCCAGCGGGACCCATCTGCAAAGGGACGACGGGGTTTTCTATCTTTCGGCGGGACTGGAGCCGGGGAATCTGAAAAAGGCGTTCGACCTGATCGCACAGGAGTTGCGCTCGTTGGCCCGAAAAGGGCCGAGTGTGACCGAGCTGAAGAGAGCCAAGGATTATGCGATGGGGCAATTTGCCCTGGGTTTGGAGGGGACGAGCCAGCAGATGTTTTGGATGGGGGATGCGATGTTGACGCGCGGGCGTGTGATCGAACCCAAGGAGGCGATCGAGAAACTCTCCGAGGTGGATGTGGGGGCGGTCCGGGCGGTGGCACGGGAAATTTTCCAGCCCGGGAAGTTGTGTGTCTCCGCGGCAGGCCCGGAAATGAGTGAGGGTCAGCTGCGGTCGGCCGCCCTCTCGCTGGCGCGAGGATGAGATCGCCGGAGGCTTTGGCCGGGGCTTTGCCAAAAGCAGAACTCCATGTCCATTTGGAGGGGACGCTGGAACCGGAGATGGTTTTCTTTTTTGCCAAAAAGCATGGAGTGCGGATGCGCTTTCCCACGGCCACGGCGCTGCGTCAGGCGTACCGGTTTCAGGATCTCCAATCCTTTTTGGATTTGTATTACGAGGGGGCGGGAGTGCTCCGGGATCGAGAGGATTTTCATCAATTGACGTTGGCGTATGTCGACCGGGTGGCGCGGGAGGGGGTCTGGCATGTGGAGCCCTTCTTTGATCCCCAGACTCACACGGCGCGCGGGGTGGAGATGCGGGATGTGGTGGAGGGGGTGGTGGGCGGGCTGCGGGAGGGGCAAAAGAAACACGGCATCAGCTGGCGTTTGATTCCCTGTTTCCTGCGTCACCTGAGCGAGGAGGAGGCGCGAAAAACCTGGCGCGAGTTGCTGCCCTATCGGGAACATTTTTCGGCGGTGGGACTGGACTCCTCCGAAAAGGGAAATCCTCCCTCCAAATTTGCCGGGGTTTTTTCCGAGGTTCGGGCGGCGGGGCTTCCTGCCGTGGCTCACGCAGGCGAGGAGGGGCCTGCGGCTTACATCCGGGAGGCCATCGATGTGTTGAAGGCGGTCCGAATCGATCATGGGGTGCGTTGCCGGGAGGATCCGGGGTTGGTGGGGGAACTTGCCAGAGACCGGGTTCCCTTGACGGTCTGTCCGCTTTCGAATGTCAAACTATGCGTTTTCAAAAATCTTTCCGAGCATCCGCTGAAGGAGCTTCTTCGTGCGGGTGTGAACGTGTCGGTGAACTCGGATGATCCCGCATTTTTCGGTGGCTTGCTGGAGACCTGGCTGGCTTGTGTGAGGGAGTTGGGGTTGGGGGAGGAGGATTTGGCGCAACTGGCCAGGAACTCCTTTGCCGGTAGTTTTCTTCCGGAGGAGGAGAAGAGGAAATGGATCCAAAAGATCGATCGTTTGGCTGGAGTGTCTTTTTAATCGGATGAGGAGGCAACCCGAGGCTGCGGTTGTCCGGGGGGATTATGGGGCCGGGGTGGTTTATCTGGGGTATCAACCGGATCTGGTGCTTTCCGGCGGTTTTGCAGAGACAGGGAGGTTGGAGGCGGAGTTGACCCAGCGCAGGAAAAAAAGTGGAGGTTGGGATCGGGCCCATCCGACGGGGGCGGCCGTCGGGGCGTTTGATTTCGAAGGGAACTGGCATTTCTCGTTCTTTTCAGATTTGGAGGTGGAACCTTCGTCCGGGTTATGGCCGGAGGGGGAGGGAAGCTTTGCGGATACGGAGGAGGGTTGGAGCTGTCGGACGGGTATGGAGGAGTACGCCGGGATGGTCCGACAGGCACAGGAAGAGATCCGAAGGGGGGAGATTTATCAGGTGAACCTGGCGCGATTCCTCCATCGGGATGTGGAGGGTCTGGATCCCTGGGAGTTCTTCCGGTGGTTGTGGAGGACGGGGCAGGCCCCGCGGAGTTTTTTTTACCGGATGGGGAAAAAGGCGTTGGCGGGGGCATCGATGGAGCTCCTCTTGGGAATGGAGGGGGAACGGGTGATCACTCAACCCATCAAGGGAACGCGGGCACGCGTGAGGGCGCGGGAGGGGGATGAGCGGGCGGCGTTGGAGTTGGGGACGGATCCGAAGGAGGTGGCGGAGTTGGTGATGATCACCGACCTGTTGCGGAACGATCTGGGGGCGATCTGTCAGTTCGGTTCGGTGGAGGTGAGGGATCTTGTGCGGAGCCGAAGTTATTCGCATGTGCACCATCTGTACTCCACGATCGAGGGGGTGTTACGACCGGGGTTGGGTCGGGTGGAGGCGGTGCGGGAGTGTTTGCCCGGGGGATCGGTCACGGGCGCTCCCAAGAGGAGGGCGGTGGAAATTCTAAAAAAACTGGAGGTTGAGCCCCGGGGATTTTACACCGGGGCGGTCGGATATTTCGGGTATGACGGCACGGCACGGTTTGCGATGGGGATTCGGATGGCGGAGATGGAGGGAAATCACGTGAGGTGCGGGATTGGAAGCGGGATCACCATCGGATCCGATCCATGGGCGGAATATGAGGAGACGAAGGCCAAGGCCCGGGTGATGGTCGAGGCGATGGCAGCGTATGAGGCGGCGCGGCGGGTGCGGGCATGAGCCGTTTGGAAATTCCGATTTCAGACGCCGGGTTCCGGCACGGGGTTGGCGTGTTTGAGACCGTCCGGGTGGAGAGTGGCAGGGCTCGGTGGCGGGAGTGGCATCTGGAATCGATCCGGGAATCGGCCCGTGTCCTGGGCCTGAGCGTGGAGGAGGAGTTCAAGAACATCCCCAAAGGGAGTGGGTTGTGGCGATGGTTTGTGACCGAAACGGGAACCAGGAGTTGGTGGAGCGAGGGGATGGAGCCACCGCCGGCTGCCTATGAGTTGCGACTTTCGACGATCGGGGTGTGGTCGAGCTCGTGGGAGGCGAGGTACAAGACGCTGAGTTATCTGGGTCGGATTCAGGGCCGGGGGGAGGCGAACCCGAGTGGCGAGGTGGTGATGTTGAATGAGAAGGGGGAGATTGCTTCGGCCTCGATGGCGAATCTTTTTTGGGTCAAGGAGGGGAAGTTGAGGACTCCGGCGCGGGAGTGTGGTTGCCGGGCGGGGACGGTGAGGAGGTGGGTTTTCGAGCGGAGCGGCCAGAAAGTGGAAGAGGGGAGATGGGGGAAAGAGGAGTTGGACGGGGCGGAGGAGATTTTTGTGACAAATTCGAGGATCGGCATCCATCCGGTGGTTTCGTGGCAAGGAAAGAGGTTGGTCAGTGCCGGGGTGGCGGACGGGTTGGGCAAATCGTTCCGGGCTGAATCGGTCGGGGATTGAGGCGGAGCGGGCGGTGGCGTAGCCTTCAGGCTCGATGCGCTGGACCCAGACATTACTCACCACTCTGCGGGATGCCCCCGCGGAGGCGGAGATTGCCAGTCATCAGCTTCTCTTGCGGGCCGGATTGGCCCGGAAATTAACGAGCGGGCTCTATACTTTTCTTCCCCTGGGGCTTCGGGCCTTGCGGAAAGTGGAGAGGATTGTCCGGGAGGAGATGGATCGGGCGGGCGGATTGGAGATTTTAATGCCTGCCCTGCAGCCGCCCGATTTGTGGGAGAAGAGCGGACGGATTCAGGCGGCGGAGGATGTTTTGTTCCATGTGAAGGATCACCAAGATCGGCGCTGGATTCTGGGACCGACGCATGAGGAGGTGGTGACGTCGCTGGTGGCGGGGGAGGTGCAGAGTTACCGGCAACTGCCCCGCACGTTGTATCAGATTCAGACGAAGTATCGGGACGAGATCCGGCCGAGGTTCGGGCTGATGCGGGCAAGAGAGTTCATCATGAAGGATGCGTACAGCTTTGACACCGACGAGACGGCGGCCAAGAAAAGCTATGGGGCGATGGTCGGGGCGTATCGGAGGATTTTCGAACGGGTGGGTCTGGATGCGTTGCAGGTGGAGGCGGACACCGGGGTGATGGGAGGGGCGAGTTCCCATGAATTTTGCGTCGTGGCGGAGATCGGGGAGGGGGAGTTGGTGACGGAGGAGGGGGGGACGTATGCCGCGGCGATTGAAAAGGCAGAGGGAAAACCGGCCGAGAGGAGTGGGGTGGGTGGCATCATGGAAAAGTTTCCGACCCCCGGGATTCGTACGATTGCGGATCTGGAAAAGAAGCATGGTGTGTTGGCCCAGGATCAGGTGAAGACCTTGGTGTTTACGAACGGAAAGGAGACGATCCTTGTGTTGGTGAGGGGGGACGATGAGGCGCAGGAGACCAAAGTGGGGAAGGTGCTGGGAGCGGGATTTCGTGCTGCGGTGGATACGGAGATCAAAGAGGCGATGGGTGCTTCTCCGGGAAGTTTGGGGGCGGTGGCGTCCACCCTGGCGGGCAAAAAGGTGACGGTGGTGGCTGATTTCGCGTTGAGGGGTCAGACAGGGATGACGACCGGGGCGAATGACAACGGGTTTCATTTCAAAGGGGTCGATGTGGAGAGGGATCTGAAGATCGACACGTGGGCGGATGTGCGAAAAGTTCGGCAGGGGGATCTCTCCTCGGCGGGCAAGAAGCTCAACGTGAGTCGGGGAATCGAGGTGGGGCATGCCTTTTTATTGGGGACAAAATACAGCGTGGCGTTGGAGGCCAAGTTTTTGGACCCGCAGGGGAAACAGCAACCGGCGGTGATGGGCTGTTATGGAATCGGGGTGACGCGGACCTTGCAGGCAGTGATTGAGGTGCATCAGGACAAGGATGGGATCCGGTGGCCGGCGGCGGTGGCGCCCTATACGGTGATGTTGGTGACGCTGGATTTGGCGGATCCGGCGGTACAATCGGCGACGGATGCAGTGATCGCCTCGCTGGAGAAGGCGGGGATCGACTATTTGTGGGATGACCGGGACGAGCGGCCGGGGGTGAAGTTCAAGGATGCGGATCTGTTGGGATTTCCGTGGCGGGTGACGATCGGGGCGAAGTCGGTCGCGAAGGGCGGGGTGGAGGTGAAGTGTCGGAAGACCGGAGCGATGGAGATGATTCCCCCGGCGGAGGTGGGAAGCTGGGTTCAGAACAAACTGAAAAGCTGAACTACTCCGAGCGTTTCCGCTTGGTGTGGTCGAGAATCTTTTTCCGGAAGCGCAGGGTCTTGGGGGTGACTTCGAGATACTCGTCCTCGGCGAGATATTCCAGACCGCGTTCCAG
>Ga0214917_10004035_pt1 | contig 16622 bp, 19 predicted proteins | sample LL_1208_BB_MetaG_FD_177983 | JGI IMG/M metagenome (GOLD analysis project Ga0214917, IMG submission 177983) | Freshwater microbial communities from Lake Lanier, Atlanta, Georgia, United States - LL_1208_BB | ecosystem: Environmental > Aquatic > Freshwater > Lake | place: USA: Georgia | collected... | reverse complement strand
TTGCTCGAAGAAGCGCGCATCCACGCGTTTTGGGAGGGTGACAATGCGGCCGGTGATGCGCCGCCCACTCGGATATTTCGTGGTGGACCGACCGCGGACACATTCACGCTCATCGCGCATCAGGAAATTGAGTACCTCGCTCCCATCGCCTACCAGCGCGACCCTCTCGATTTGGAGCTCTGGATTGGACGACTCGGCGGCGCAAGTCTCGAAGTGTGTTACGAGGTATGGTCGCCCATCGGCGAGGTTCCTCGTATGTTGTTCACTCGAGCAACGACGACGATTGTCTTAGTGGACTCGGCGACGATGAAGCCGCGTCGCATTCGAGACGACGAGCGCGACGCTGTGGAACCCTACCTCGAACCGATGATCGAGTTCGGTCGCAAAGGCTCAGAGAACGCGCGTTGAACTTCGCGCGTCGACGTTCGTGCGTTGACCTTCGTGCGTTGACCTTCGTGCGTCGACTAGCTCGCGTCAGGCCGCTTACGCCGAGCCATGATTCGCTCTCGGAGTAACTCAAGTGGCATGGGCAGCGACGACAGCACAACGAACACGAGCACGACGATTTCGAAGTTGTGTTGCACAAAAGGAATGAGTCCGAGACCATATCCCAGTCCGGTTAGTCCGACGACCCAGGCGAAGCCGCCAATCAGGTTAAACGTGACAAAGCGCCGAGCTGGCATGTCTGCGATGCCGGCAAAGGTCGGCATGACGGCACGAACGACGGGAACGAAGCGGGCCAGGATGAGTGCGCGCGCTCCGTAGCGGTCAAGAAATCCGCGCGTTCGTTCGACGGTCTTTGGCGTGAAGAACCACGCCTTCTCTTTGGTGAACATTCGGCGACCGAATTTGTGCCCGAGCCAAAAGCCCACTTGAGCACCCAGGATTGCTCCGAGCAGAACGAGAAGCATCGCGAGTGGCAATGGAAACCACGTAATCTTCGTCGCCAATGTCATTCCGAGCAGAAACAGCAACGAGTCGCCCGGAAGGATGGAGCCAATGATGGTTGCCGTTTCAACAAAAATCAGCACGGCGACGCCGACGACAGCGAACGTGCCGAGCACGTCAATGAGTGTGTGCGGATCAAACCAATTCATCGGACGTTGTCGATTCAAACGCCCGCTGCCCGATTGCCATGGCATAGTGAGCGAGCAGCCGCTCGTTGTTTGCCTCCCACGTTCGGGTGAGCATCTTGCGTCGACCGGCCTCACCCATTCGCGCACGCAGAGCCTCATCGCGCAACAAGAAACGAACCGCGCGACGCGTGATGTGCTTATCATCCGGGTCGACGAGAAAACCTGTTTCCCCATTGTCAATCAGATACTTGGGTCCCCCGGCGTCGGGAGACACGACGGGAACACCGGATGCTTGGGCCTCTTGCAACGTTTGCCCAAACGTCTCCTCGGCGCCAAAGTGGACGAACACATCCATGGCCGCATAGGCACGAGCCAAGTCGTCTCCACTCTGTGAGCCCACAAAAGTGAACGACTTCTCTGGGAGCTCGCGTTCAAGTCGCGCTCGCTCAGCTCCATCACCCACGATAACGAAGGCCGTATCGCGCATGTCGGCGAGTTCCTTGAATCGGTGCACCTGCTTCTCGGGTGCCAGGCGACCCACGTAGCCCACCAGGTGGCGTCGACCCCGGGTGAGTTTTTCCCGCAACGCGATAGTTTCCGGTTCCGTCTTGAGGTTCGGGTGGAATCGCGAAATGTCGACACCGCGACCCCACACGGATACGTGAGGCGCACCGAGTTGGGTGAGGTACAGCGCCGACTCCGGGGTGGGGGCGAGGTTGATGTCGGCGTTGCCATGGATGCTGGCCACGAGTCGATCGGCGACCGCGCGCACGAAGGGCACGCCGTAGCGGTCGCTGTAGCCCGCCAAATCGGTCTGATAGATCGCAACTGTCGGAATCCCGAGACGGCGCGCGACTCCGATGGCTGCTCCGCCAAGCACGAACGGTGAGGCGACGTGCATCACATCAGGTGCGAACTGCGTCAGGATTCGGGCGAGAAAGGGACTGGGCATCCCCACAGGAAACTGGCGAAACGGCAGCGACGGTACGCGCACAATTCGAAAACCGCGATACTCACGTTCGAGGCTCAAATCGGCAATTCCATTCGACGGCGCAACAATGATGGCTTCGTGTCCCTGTTGCGCGAGAGTGTCGCACACGCGCAGAACAGAATTAGTCACGCCATTGAGTTGTGGGAGAAAAGACTCGGTGACGATGGCGACGCGAAGGCTCATGTCGTCAGAATAAGAACACCACGTTGTGCGAAGTATTCGTGAAAGTAAATGTCGGGTGAACTATTGCGGAACACGCAGCATGCCTTCTTGCGCAACGGAGGCGACGAGGATCCCATCCTGCGAATAGATGCGCCCGGTTCCGAGCGAGCGACCGCCCTGAGCACTCGGTGACTCGAGCACATAGAGCATCCATTCGTCTGCCCGCGCGTCACGGTGAAACCACATGGCGTGGTCAAGACTCGCCGCTTTGAGTCCCTCGGTTGCCCATGCGACTCCATGCCGGCGAAATGCGGGCTCAAAAATCGTGTAGTCGCTGGCCCACGCAATCGCGGCCCGATGAAGTGCGGGATTGTCCGGCAGTGGTGAGTGCGTGCGCATCCAAACCGACTGGCGTGCGACACGGTCACCGTGCACCACGTCATACAGGGTGCCGCCGATGTGTCGGATGTCGAACGGTCGATAGTTTGCCCAGTAATCCGCCATGGGATGGTCGAGGCGAGAGAGTTCTTCGGCCGCGCTCGGCAACTCGCTCGGGCCGGGAATGTCCTCGGGCATGTTGAGCTGGTGATCCAGACCGTTGTCTCGATCTTGAAACGACGCAATCAGGGACAAGATTGGCGCGCCCGACTGATAGGCCTGTGCTCGACGTGTCGAGAAGCTGCGTCCGTCATGAATTCGGTCAACGGCAAAGTCAATCCCGGCGCGATCGTCACCCGGTCGCAAGAAATAGGCGTGCACGGAGTGAAGCGGGCGGTCCTGCGGAACGCACAGGGTTGCCGCGAGAATCGACTGGGCGAGAACTTGACCCCCGTAGACGCGAGCTCGCGGCATGCGCAGACTCGGCGCAGAGAAGGAATCTGGCTGGTCACCCGGTACCAGCGTGAGGGCGTCCAGCATGAGCGCGACGCTATCGTGCACCAGGACCACCCCTTCGCTAGTTTGGACTCACCATGTCAGACACTCTTACTCTAGTTAGCGCACACGATGTGTCCGACCTTCACACGTTTGTGCAACGAGCTGAGCGCCTGGGATGTTCCCTCACTCGCCTCACGGTCGCCGGCTCGTTTCTCGTCGCCACGGTGTGCGTTCTCGAAAAGCAGGGCTTGCTCGACACGCACCCCAATGTTCTGGGAGCGCGCGTCATCGAAATTGAGTCACGTGACGATGCGGGAGGCGCGCATGGTGAGTTTCTCGTCGAGACGCGCGCTCTGCTCGATCGACTGGCTCGACTCTCCAGCAGCGACACACGAACGCTAGATGTGCCTCCCGCGCAACCGCGGGTTGCCTGGGCGGGAATAGCCCCACCGCGTTCCGACTGGCAACCGTGTGGCGAGGTATCGAGTGCCGAATGGGTCGCCACAGCGCGAGCCGGCATCGATGAGGTTGCCGCGGCAAATGGTCTCGGGTCGCAGATTGTCACGGAAGTGCGGCGAACCGTGTGGTCGCGCCCGCTCGTCGAACTCCCGTTCGCGGTGGCCGGGCTCGCCTTTGCAGCCTTTGGCCTGGGGTTCATCGTTGACGGAACCGACGAGATTGTGCGTCTCACCTCGCATGGCACGTGGATTCGCGCCTCGACGACACGTGGCGACGTGCTTGCGCGCGCCTAGTGCGCGCCCTCGTGCGTTACTCGTCGAGGAGTCGCGACCGATAATCTCACGGTCGATTTTGCATGGCATGCGCGGCTCGGTCGAAATAGTCGAGCATCGTCTCGCGGTAGAGCGGAGCAAGACTCAGGGAGTCGAGAGCTGCCGTCATGTGAGTCAGCCACCGCTCTCGGGCATCCGCATCAATATGAAAATCAACGTGTCGCATGCGCAATCGAGGATGACCTCGTGTTTCTTGGTACGTCGTGGGACCGCCAAAGTACTGCTCGAGAAAGAGTTGCAAACGAATGCGCGCCGGCTCGAGGTCAGCTTCGGGATACATCGGACGCATGACCGGGTCGTTCTCCACGCCGGCGTAGAACGCACGGGTCAGGGTTTCGAACGCGGCGTGGCCGCCGATTGCCTCAAACACGGTCTGTTCGCGTGGGTTGCCACCCGCAAAGGCGTCTCTAGTCATTTCGACGTTGCTGCTGTTCTGTCCCGGCATCGGTTGTCGAGCGCGAGCTCGTGTTCGAGTTCTTTCTCAACCGCCGTTGCGACACACTCGAGCGTCTCCCGCGACTGACCCGAACCACACTCGATGCGTCGATGGTTTGCGACTGGTTTCCAATGCGCAGGATTTCTCCGTTTCGCACGTACCACACCGTCCCGTCGTCACCGCGCAGTGTCGTCACGCGAATTCCCACGGATTCCACAACGCCACTCGCGAGACCCAAGTCGACAACGTCCCCCACGCCGAGCTGGTCTTCGAAGACAATCATGAGTCCGTTGATGACATCTTTGATGGTGTTTTGCGCGCCGAAACCCACGATCGCTGCGGTGATTCCGGCGCTTGCCACGAGCGCCGTGGGTGAGACGTCGAACCCGTAATAGAGCACGGCAAAGAACGCAAAAATTCCGATCGCCCACGTCGTCAAGCCCGTCAGAATTGTGCCCATCGTGCGCGCCCGCTGAACGATGCGCGCATGGGCGACGACACCATTCTTTGCCGACTGTCGACCATCCTGATGCTCGCGGGCCGTGCGCACCACCCGCGTGACCACGAGGTGCACAACCCACACGAGAATGGCGCGCAGGGCAATCGCAATGACCGCGATGAGAACAATGATGGCGACGCCATTCCACGGGGCACGCAGCCCGTCAAGCCAATCGATGACGGACACCCAGCCATCGCCGAGGCTCATCAGTCACGCACCGCCTCAACATAGGCGTCTGTCCGACCCGCCTCGCGGTCGCACTCCTGCGCACGCAAACTTCGTTCAATTCCGGCAAGGTTTTCGCGCACGAGGCGAACGAGGGGCGCGTCAGCATCAGGATTATCGCGAATCCATGCATGCAGACTGTCGGCGAGATACTGGTTTGCAAGCCCGCCCGGGAAGAAGTCGACAATGAGCGTCTCCGCAATGGCGTACGACCGGTTCGACCACACCTCACGCAAAGCCGCGGTGTACTGATCGACGAACGGGGACAGCAGAGTGATGTCCGTTGTGCGCTGAAAACCAAGCGCAGTTTTCTCCACAATTGTGTTGGGCTCCGAGTCGGATGTGAACACAGAATCCCACGCAGCCTGCTTGTCGGCGGGAGTCGCCAGCGCCGCGCGTGCGTGAGCAGCCGATTGCCGACCCGTCGCCGTGTCATCTTCGGCGAGATAGGCGTCGATGTCTGCGCGCGTGGCCTTGTTTCCCGCCGCCAGGCTGATGAGCAGCTCCCACCCGAGGTCGGTGTCGATGTCGAGGCCGCTCAACGTCGTCGTGCCGACACGTAGCTGTTCGACGATGTCGAGTTGCGCATCCGTCGACGCCAGAGATGTAAACGCGCGCAGAAACTGGAATTGCGCGTCGGAACCGGACTCGGCCGCACCGACAAGATCCCACAGTCGATCCGCGACACGGATAATCTGCTCCCCGCGCGAAGCCGGGTCAACGTAAACGCTCGTGGCGAGCGACAGTTGCGCGAGCACGGTGCGAATCGTGGTCGACTCGGTTTCGCTCGCAATATTGTTGAGCACGAGGTCGATAAAGTCACGCGCAGGCGTTTCTGCATCGCGCGTCGAGTCCCACACGGAACCCCACACAAGCGAGCGCGCAAGTGGCGACGCAATGTCCTTGAGATTGGCAATGGCCGATTTCAGTGACACCGAATCTAGTCGGATTTTCGCATACGCGAGGTCGTCGTCGTTGATGAGAACGAAGTCGGGCATCGCGTGACCAACGAGTTCGGGAACCTCGGTGCGTTCGCCGTCCACGTCGAGTTCGACACGGTGGATGCGCTCCAGCCGTTTCCCGTCGTGCGCGTACAGGCCAATCGCCATTCTGTGCGGGCGAATCGTTGACCATTCGGCTGGAGCGGTCTGCACGATGTGGAACGACGTAATCGTCCCGTCCGCGTTGACGTCTAGTTCGGGTCGCAGAGTATTTACTCCGGCCGTTTCAAGCCACAGCTTCGACCACTCCGAGAGGTCTCGCCCGCTGGTCTTCTCCAATTCGACAAGCAAATCGCTCAACTCGGTGTTCTGCCACGCGTGCTTCGTGAAGTAGGCAGACACGCCCGCGAGAAACTCGTCGAGTCCCACCCAGGCCGCAAGCTGCTTGAGCACAGATCCACCCTTGGCATAGGTGATGCCGTCGAAGTTCACCCGCACCGAGTCAAGATCCGGGATGTCGGCCACAATCGGGTGCGTCGACGGCAGTTGGTCCTGTCGATAGGCCCAACTCTTCTCCATGGCCGCAAACGTGGTCCACGCTTCGTGCCACTCCGTTGCCTCGGCCGTAGCCAAGGTGGATGCCCATTCCGCGAACGACTCGTTGAGCCACAGGTCGTTCCACCAGCGCATCGTCACGAGGTCGCCAAACCACATGTGTGCGAGTTCATGCAGAATCGTCACGACCCGGCGCTCGCGAACCGCGTCGGTCACTTTGGAACGAAACACGTACGCTTCGACGAACGTGACGCATCCTGCGTTCTCCATTGCACCCGCATTGAATTCGGGCACGAAGAGTTGGTCGTACTTGTCGAAGGGGTACGGAACGCCAAAGCGAGACTCGAAGTAAGCGAATCCCTGTCGTGTCTTTTCGAAGATGTAATCGGCGTCGAGATAGTCCGCCAGCGATGCGCGACAAAACACGCCGAGTGGAATCGTGCGTCCGTCGCTGCTCGTGAGCTCACTGCGCGAAGCTACGTAGGGGCCGGCAACGAGGGCCGTGATGTACGACGCAATTCGTGGTGTGGCTTCGAACGTCCAGGTGCTCGAGTCGTTGCCATTGTCGACCGGGGCGGGCGTAGGTTGATTGCTCACGACTTGCCAGTAGGACGGTGCGGTGACCGTGAATTGGAAGGTGGCCTTGAGGTCGGGTTGCTCGAAGACGGCAAACATGCGGCGCGAATCGGGAACTTCAAATTGCGTGTACAGGTACGTTTCGTCATCGACGGGGTCAACGAATCGGTGCAGCCCCTCACCCGTGTTTGTGTAGGCCGCCTCGGCGACGACGACGAGCTCGTTCTCCAGTGCGAGGTCGTCCAGGTGAATTCGGAAGCCATCGCTCACCTCGGCCGGATCGAGATCGATGCCGTTGAGAGTCACACGGTGCACGTGAGAGGTAATCGCGTCAATCCACGTCGACGCACCGGCCACTCGCGAGCCAAACCGCACGGTCGTGTTCGTCGCGAACGTTTCCGGCCCGCGGGTCACATCCAGCGTGACGGCGTAACTGTCGACGTGCAACAGCGCGGCTCGCTCTTGTGCTTCCTTGCGAGTGAGGTTGTCAGTTGGCACGGATGCTCCCTTGCATGATTGGCGGTGCAGGTCACCAGCCTAATCGCCCTAAAATCCTGAGTATGCGCATCCATGTGGCGACCGATCATGCAGGTCTCGAGTTCAGTCAGCAGTTGCAAGCTCACCTTGTCGCGGCTGGGCACGAGGTGATCGACCACGGGCCGACGGAGTACGACGCGCTCGACGACTATCCGGCGTTCTGCATCAACGCGGCGCTCGCGACGGCCCGTGACCAGGCGGCAGGAATCGACGCACTCGGCGTGGTTTTCGGCGGTTCGGGCAACGGCGAGCAAATGGCGGCCAACAAGGTGAAGGGTATCCGCGCCGCATTGGTGTGGAGTCTCGCGACCGCGCGGCTTGCCCGCGAGCACAACGATTCCAACGTCATCTCGATTGGCGCGCGCCAACACTCGGTTGACGATGCGGTGTCCTTCGTTGATGCGTTCATCGCCGAGCCATTCTCCGGCGATGAACGGCACGTTCGTCGCATCGCTCAGCTGGGCGAATACGAAATAACCGGCGACATTGCCGGCAAGGGCATCGACAAGTAAGTGCCGGAGGGGCATTCGGTTCACCGCATCGCACGACAATTTCGTGCGAATTTCTGTGGTGTGTCACTGGAGGCCACCTCTCCGCAAGGCAGGTTCGCCGAAGGTGCTGCGGTGTTGTCAGGACAGACGATGACCGACGTCTTTGCGGTGGGAAAACAGATGTTCGCGCAGTTCGATGGGGGAGCGTGGCTGCGGGTGCATCTTGGCATTTACGGAGCCTGGGACTTTTCGGGGGAAATCGTCGTCGACTCAACAATTGCGTCGGCCAACGGGCGCATGGGACAGACCAACCAGCGCGGCACAATCTTCGATACCGCGGGCGAGAATTCGATCACATCGATCGGAGCACCCCGTCTGGCTCGAATGCGAATGTCCGAGCAAAGCAAAATGTCGACCGCGAGCGACGTCTTTCCCCCTGAGCCGGTCGGTGCGGTTCGCCTGCGGCTGTTGACCCCGACCGTGTGCGCCGACTTGCGCGGTCCGACCGCGTGCGAGTTACTCACCGATGCACAGATTGCTACCGTCATTGATCGTCTCGGCCCTGACCCGCAACACGATTCAAGCCCTGCCGCCGAGGAGAAGTTCGTCACGGCATTACGCAAGCGGGCCGTGCCGGTCGGGCAACTACTCATGGACCAATCGGTCGTCGCCGGCATCGGCAATGTGTATCGTGCCGAAATGCTCTTTCGGGCGCGCATCGACCCGTACCGGGCAGGCACCACGATAACCGGTGACGAAGCTCAACAGCTCTGGCGCGACTGGGTCGTCTTGCTTGGTATCGGGATTGACACCGGCCAAATGATGACGATGGATGACCTCACTCCGGACCAGTGGACCGCTGCCATGGCGCGTCGCGAAGAGCGCCACTGGGTCTACAAGCGAGAGGGTCTTCCCTGCCGCGTGTGTGGAACGAATATCGCGCTGGCCGAGATGCAAAACCGCAAGTTGTACTGGTGCCCCTCATGCCAGACTTGAGCCATGTCGACGACGATTGCCAATGCCCGTATTCCTGGTGATCGTGGGCTCTTAGGCAGCATCGTCAACATTCGCGTCGATGACGCGGGCAAAATCTCGGACATTGAATTTGTCGGGTCGACAACGGCCATCGCCATTCCGTCCAGTCTGTCCGACGGTGGGGGTACCGACACCATCATCGACGCCGGAGGTCGATACGTCATACCAGGCTTGTGGGACAACCACACACACTTCACCAATTGGGCTCTCACTCTCACGCAAGCCGACGTGTCACACATCGAGTCGGCGGCCGACATGGCGGATTTCGTCGGTCGGTGGATGCGCGATCACGACGGTGACCTCGTCGGGCGAGATTTTCGCCCCAGCCAGTGGACCGTGCGCCCGCACTATTCCATCCTCGACGCAGTGACGGGCGATCGCGCTGTCGCCTTGATTTCGGCTGATCGACACAGCGTCTGGCTCAACACCGCCGGCTTGAAGAAGTACGGGTACGAGAATCACGTCGACGGGTACCTCGTCGAGCACGAGGCATTTCGTGTCGAAATTGCCATTCACGATTCAAATCAACCGGACCACGATGGAGCAGTCCTGCATGCAGCTCAGCTTGCCGCCGCGCGTGGAGTCGTGGGGATTGTCGATCTGGAATTTGCGTGGACCCTCGATTCGTGGCGCCGTCGAATCGCGGCAGGTAACGACCTGCTCCGAGTCGATGCAAACGTCTACACCGAAGACCTCGATCGCGCGATCGAAGCAGGGTTGCGAACGGGCGACGTCATTGCATCCACGCAGGGGCTCTTGCGATTCGGACGACACAAAATCATCAGCGACGGTGCACTCGGATCGCGCACCGCGTTTTGCTTTCACGCTTATCCCGGAATGTCCGGGCCGGGTGCGCACGGCATCCTGAATATCGCACCACACGAACTTGTTCCACTCATGGCACGCACGTGGGATGCCGGCATCGAGCTCGCCGTGCATGCCATCGGTGACCACGCCAACGCGATTGTGCTCGATTCGTTCGACACGGTGAAAGCCCGGGGCACCATCGAACACGCGCAACAACTCACCTACGATGACGCGGTGCGGTTGGCACGGTCGGGGATTATCGCGAGCATGCAACCGGAACATGCGATGGATGACCGAGACGCCGCTGAAGACCTGTGGTCCGGTCGTCACGATTTTTGCTTTCCTCATCGCACGATTCTCGACAACGGGGGAGTTCTTGCGTTTGGTTCGGACGCTCCCGTCGCTCCGCTCGACCCGTGGTTCGCGATTGCCTCGGCGGTGCATCGATCCCGGGACGGGCGCGAACCCTGGCATCCGGAGCAGCGCATCTCCGCTCAAGAAGCACTTGACGCGTCGACGCGAACGCGTGTCGCCGTCGGTGAGGTTGCGGATCTTGTGTTGGTGGAATCAGACCCGCTCGACGCCGACGTCGATACGTTGCGCAATATGAAGGTGGGCGCAACGTTTATCGCCGGTCGCCCCACTTTTGACGCGCTCTAGGAACCCCATGTCACAGCAGCGACGCGGATATGGTTGGTTTCTTTATCCCGGCTTCATCGTGCTGGTTGTCTTTTTCGGCACGATGTTTGTCTGGAACATCGGAATCTCGTTTTTGAAATGGCCCGGATACGGACCGGCCAAATGGATCGGCTTCGACAACTACGTTCATCTGTTTGACAAACCAGAGTTTTGGGAATCGTGGACCCATGCCCTCTTCTTTGTCGTGCCCTTTGCGCTACTACCGACCGTCGTCGGACTCGCACTTGCCTCCATCGTGTACGAAGCATTCCGCGGCACCATCTCCCGGGCACTCGTTCCCTTTGCTCGTGCCGGATTTTTCCTTCCCCAAATCGTTCCGATCAGCGTCGCCGGTCTCATTTGGTTGTGGATGCTCGACTCGATGTCGGTCACGTGGCTCACCGAGCCCCTTCCGGCGCTTCTCGTGTTGAGCGTGTTCATGTTCTGGCTTCAAATGGGATTCGCGTTCGTGGTGTACCTCGCGGGTTTTTCGCGCCTCGAACCTGCACTTCTCGAGGCGGCGAGTCTTGATGGGGCGGGCTGGTGGCATCGCCTGCGATACATTTCGGGGCCCGCTGTGTGGCCCGAAACATCGGTGATCCTCGTTTTTCTCGGAGTTGGGGCACTGAAAGTTTTCGCCCCCGTCTACTACCTGACCGGCGGAGGTCCCTACGACAGCACTATTTCTCCCGCAACATACGCGGTCACGAGTTTCTTCGGCGGTCGCTCCGTTGGATTTGCATCCGCCGTCTCGACCGTTCTCGCGCTCGTGATTCTCATTGCCGTGGTGACCGTGTTGACGGTTTCCACGCGACTCCGTCGGAGCAACCGATGAGTCGCGTCACGGGCAACATCGTGCAGCCCATTCTTGTGCGCGTCGTTCTCGTGCTTGCGGGGCTGTGGGTGGTTCCGATTTGGCTCGCGATCGTTGCGGGCACGAAAACCAACGCCGAATACGCGTTGACGGGAATCTTTGAATTTGGTTCGGGCGTCGAATGGATTAACTTCGGCATGTTCTTTGTTGCGCCGTTCAATTTCGGGCTCAACATTCTCAACTCGTTGACCATTTCGGTCGGCGCCGTTGTGGTCAGCCTCGTCATCGCGTTCCCCGTCTCTTACGCGATATCTATTGGGCGGCATCGGTTACGTGGCGCGGTGCTCGCCGTGTGCATCCTTATTTTCTTGCTCCCGCTCGAATCGGTCGCCTTCCCGATCTATCTCTTTTCAAAAATGATCGGGATGTACGGCAACCAGGGATTCATGGTTCTCACGCTCGGAATCACCGGTAGTGCGTTTGCCACATTCTTGCTCTCCAATGTGATGCGGCACGTCCCGGCCGACGTCGTGGATGCCGCACACATTGATGGCGCAGGCCGATGGGTGACTCTCACGCGTGTCGTCTGGCCGCTCATGCTGCCCACGGTCCTGACCGTCGCGCTGTTGCTCTACGTGTTCAACTGGAACGAGTACTTGCTGTCACTTCTCCTGCTTCCCGATTCGTCGAGCTACACCGTTCCGATTGCCATCTCTGCCGTCGACTACGGGCAACGCGGGGGAGCGCCCGGACAACTCGTGGCCGCCGGTGCAGTGCTCGGCTCACTGCCGTCGCTCATCATCTTCTTGTTCTTCCAGCGCACCCTCGTGCGGGGCATCACTGCAGGGGCGAGCTCGGGCTAGCACTCTGGTCAACGGTGAAGCTTGGCTGATAAAACCGAGGTGACCTCTTGCCCCGCCGCGATTCGCGTGACACGCTCACCCTGTTGACCCACGCACAACCCGGAGATGACCCCATGACGACAAAATTCACGTACGAGCCGCACGAACGCGTTCAAGAACGCCTTGCCGAGGGACCCGTCGTCACACACGCTCCGCGACGACCACCACGCTCGCATCGCATGCAGCGCATCAACGCGGCCATTGGTCTTCGCATCACGCAATCCGTGGGAACGATGTGGGCTGCGTATGCGTTTATGGCACTCACGTTGGTGAGCCTGCCCGCCGCGATCATGAGCGGAAATGCCATCATCATCGTGGCGTGGATCGCTCAAACGTTCCTGCAGCTGGTGTTACTCCCCATCATCATCGTTGGACAGAACATTCAAGCTAAAGCGTCGGATGCCCGATCGCTCGCCACCTACAAAGACGCCGGCGCGATTCTCGACGAGGCCGCGCGCATTCAAAAGCATCTCGAGGCGCAAGACCGGGCGATGACGCACATCCTCGATCAGGTCATGAAGTTGCAAAAGCAGGTCTCGGGCGAAGTGGATGAACTGGCTGCGGTTTCCAAGCCAAAGAAGTGAGTGGTGCGGCGTACTAGCAAAAGTGTTACACCGAAAGTAAGTGTTACACTTCTCGCATGCCGACCGCACGACCCCGTCACATGATCACGGAAACGGACGACATCACCGCGGCGCTCGATGCGGCAGCACGCCGGTGGCCGGAGTCCGCGGACAACCGCGCCGAACTCATTCGGCGATTGATATGTGAGCACTTGCCCGGGGAACAAACGGCACGGATGCAACGCTTGGTTGCTCGCCGGGACAGTATCCGCGCCGGTGCTGGTTCACTCCCCGGGCTCTGGCCGGAGAACTGGCGCGACGAACTTCGTGCCGAGTGGCCCGAGTGATTGTCCTCGATTCCGGTGTGCTCATCGCGTATCTCAATCCGGCGGATGCGCATCACGAGCGGGTCGTCTCGTTTTTGGTTGAGCACGCAGACGAGCAGTTCAGCGTGGCGACGTTGACTCTGTCAGAGTGTCTCGTCCACCCCGTTCGCTCAGACCAACTGCCGATTGCGCTCGAATCGTTGCGGATGCTTGAACTAGATGTCGAAGATATGCGTGAACGCGACGCAATTCCCATGGCTCGACTGCGAGAAGAAACCCGGCTGAAAATGCCCGATGCTGTCGTGCTTCACACGGCGATGGCGTTCGCTGGATCGGTTGCGACGACTGACCGCGCACTCTCGGTCGCGGCGGGACGTGTTGGCGTCGCAGCGCAGTTACTCGTTTAGAGCGCGGGCAAATTCTCGTCGCAAAGATGACATCGGGGCGAAGAGCCACGAGCTTCGCATGTCAAGTTCAATGAACTGGGTGACATTCAGATAGAAGGATTTGGCCGTCTCGTCCGCCGCCGACACCAATACGCCACCAGCACCGATGACAGTAGACACGCCAAGTGCCTTCTCGAATGCATGTGCAAGGAGTCGTTTCCCTAACCCCGTCCCCTGGGCTCGGGTGTCGACGGCGAGACGAGTGATAATCACCACGGGTACAAACTCGGGCGCGTTGCGTCCGATGTCTGCTGGCGCTAGTCGTCGGTCGATGCTTCCGGCGGAGATCGCCACGTAACCGAGTACCTCGTCGCTGTCGATGGCAAGGTACGTTCGGCTGAAGTCTCGGCTTTCATTCTGGCGCGCGTACTTATGTAGCCATTCATCAAGGATCTGGTTGCCACATCGAAAGCCGTCACGCTTGTGACGGGCGAGTGGTTCGATGATCACGAGTTGCGGAACTTCGCGGTGTCCTCGAAAAGCTTGCGAAGCTTGGGGTCCGGCTTGGGCGGCGCATCAAGGATTGCCAGCAAGCGATCGAACGCTTCGTCGTCGAGCGTAAACAACTGCTGGTCGCTGATGGCTCTGCGCGCGGCCGATGTTGCAGCGTCGAGAACGAAGTCTGACACGCTCTTGCCCTCAATCTGCGCAGCTTGACGAATGACCGAACTTTGTTGAGCGGTCAGGCGAAAGTTGAGTCGCTCAGTGCGGCCCTCATCGGGCGTGTCGGTGCGTGTACTCATCGCGTCTCCCGGAGGGTAGGTCACAATTTCATCCGCTTTGTGCGTGAGTACATTGTATGCACGGCTGACTTCCATGGAGAGAGTTTCTCTCTCATCGCGCTGCTCTCGATGACCAATGGATGCGCCTGCGCACAGATCCGTGCATGACCGGGTTGTTCGCGACAGGGTGAAGTGCGGCGCACGACTAGGTCTGTCTCCCGCGTCCCAAACTATGTATATTGAGTCTCGTCGCGAAGGGACGAGAGTGCACCACATCGAAGTGTTGGGGGGGGCTTAGCCTCCTAGCTTCCCCGTTCCGCCATACCTCAACTCAGGCTGAAGACGCGCTTTCGGTCGCTACGTCAATTGCGGGCCTTCTAACGTCTGTCGTTGCTGTCGTCGCGCTCGTTTTCGCATGGCGTCAAACATTGCAAGCTCGCAACATTCATGTTGCTGAGACGCGACCCTATGTTGTTCCCTCGTTGGTCGATGGTCTGAATAGGGATGGCAAAGCATCGTTGTATCTTCGGCTCGAAAATCACGGACGTACACCGGCAATTGACATTGTTGTGGACTTTGAGTCTGAATTGGGATGGCATCACGTGGCGCACCCTAGTTTTCCGTTCACCTCGAGCCCGGGCATACCGCTCCTCGCGCCTGGAAGCGCGCTTGAGTTTTTTCTTGGTGTCAAGGCACCGGAAGCCGAGTTCGTTGAAAACCTCGAATCTGGTCTCAGAGTCACCGTCTCGTTCGCTACCCAGATTCATGCGAAACGTCATCGCGACATGTTCTCTGTAACTGCTCGAAACAAATATGCCCGCGTAGACCGGGTTGAGACTTCAATAGTCAAACAACGAAAAGGAGATTAATCGTGACCAGCTCTGTTATGACCTGGAATTTGAGTTCCCGAGCGCGAAGGAAAACTCTTGCAGTAGGCGCAACGTTGACTCTCGTCTTTACCTTGTCTGGCTGCGCGAACTACTACGACTCGGCTGAGTACAAGAATCTTGCTGCTGACTGTGCACAAGTCGTTAAGAACCTGCGGCCGATTGCTGACTGGCCGTCAGCGTTTAGCGAGCTCGAATCCGCCGATGATGGGTTCATTGCGACGAATCTCGGCCATAAATCTCGTGCTGATTTCTTGCAATCGGTCCGTGACGGATTTCCGTATCTGGAAGCAATATCCGTGACAAGCCCCGACGATAACTACAGGCAAATCATCTCGCTTTGGGCCATGAAAATGGTGATAGCTACAGCCGGCACTCAATTTGAGACATCTTTCTCCGAAGATCAGATCAACGGATTCGTCGAAAATAGGACGCCTGTGACGGAAGAAATCGAGCGGCCTCTCTTTGGCTTCGGGGCATTCACCGACGAGGAGAATCGTGGAACATGCTTTGAAGTGGATGAACATGAAGGGCACGGCGGCGGCGTAGACGAAGATGGCACACTAAGTACCAGCGAAGCTCTGACGCGTTGGGATGACGCGGCGTTGGATTTGGTTGGCTTCATTGAAGTTGTGAAGCAATGTCAGGCAACGGGAAGCTTTTACGGCACGACATGCGCTGAAACCGACTATGACGGCTCTGGAGCAAATTACGATTGGGGCCCCACGCCAGTGCGCAATCCCTTCCTGAATCCTTTCTACGACGAAACCATTCAACAAATGTCTGAGTTCTTCTGGTGCGGCAATCAAGGTCTGGAAGTCAACGCAAGTCGTTCTGGATGCGAATAGAAAATGTCGGGGATGTCCCCGCGCGGGGGAGCAAACGCTAGCGCGTTTGCGCTGCTCGATTTGCGCGTGGGCCCAAGGAATCTTCGATTGCGCACTCCCGACAATGAGAAACGCCCACCGTTAGGGTGGGCGTTTCTCATTGGAGGGGATGACGGGAATCGAACCCGCGTAATCAGTTTGGAAGACTGAGGCTCTACCATTGAGCTACATCCCCGAGAGGCACCGGGAGCCACACGTGGTCGATCGGTACGGGAAAGTCTATACGTTAGACTCGACGAGGTCATTTCGCCTCGCGCGAATCTCATGGTCACAGCACTCCGATGGTGGAGTGCGACACAACATCCGGGGCGTAGCTCAGCTTGGTAGAGCGCTCGCTTTGGGAGCGAGAAGTCGCAGGTTCGAATCCTGTCGCCCCGACCATCCAGTGAACCTGCCCCA
>Ga0214917_10004033_pt1 | contig 16626 bp, 15 predicted proteins | sample LL_1208_BB_MetaG_FD_177983 | JGI IMG/M metagenome (GOLD analysis project Ga0214917, IMG submission 177983) | Freshwater microbial communities from Lake Lanier, Atlanta, Georgia, United States - LL_1208_BB | ecosystem: Environmental > Aquatic > Freshwater > Lake | place: USA: Georgia | collected... | reverse complement strand
AGCAGATTCGCGGTCTTATTTTTCACACCGCTGGTCATGAAATAGTTTGTCGCCGTAACCATGGATGTCCTCCTACCCCTTGTCAAGAAAAAAAAACACGGGAATAAAAATGACCATCGATGTGGCCCGCGTGCTCCGCGCCAGCGGCGCCGCGGAGAGGATCGTCCACGAGCTGGAAGACTTCCGTGTCGGCTTCGGTGTCCACACCGCCTCGCTGTTCCGTGAGGGCGGCTTTTTCGACGGCTTCACGGTGTTCTTTCCGGCCGGCGGTGGTGATGTGACGGACATGCTGGAAAAATTTTTTGAGGCCGAGGCGGCGACCCGGTGCGTCGTCTCGGACTCGGAGCTGGCCTTTGTCAACCTCTCGACCGCGGAGTTTGCGCAGTACCAGACCAATCTCCAGGCGATCCGAGACGGCCTGGACTTTCCGTTTGTCTTTCTCCGGAGCTACACGGCCGCCACGGAGCCGTCGCCGTGCGACGGCTTCCGGTCGGACGTCCGGCTGTTCCTTACGACTCTGTCGGTGCTCGTGGGCTCGCTGAGCGCTCTTCTCACGGAATTTTCTTTCCACGTCCTCAGCAGGACGGACGTGATGTGGGACGCCGATAACCTGAGCCTCCTCCAGAAAACACTGGATCGGATCCGTTCGGAGACGACCACACTGGCATCCCTGTTCATAAAGATCCGGCAAGACCTTCCATGATGGAGCCGCACGGGAGACAGCGAAAAGCGGGCGGATCCGCGTTGGTCGTCCTGACCACCTCGAAGCCGAGATCGCTCGTGCGGCGGAGGATCTCAAAGATGTTCTGGAGGTGGCTGAAGCCCAGGACGACGATCGGGATCTCGTCTGCCGGGAGCGCGAGGATCGAAAAGACCGTGTGGAAATCCACCAGGAGGCCGCCGAGCATCAGCGCCGCGTTCCACACGATAACAACGGCCGGATCATCCGCGCGCAGCGATCCGTCGCCCATGACGGCCGCTCCGAGCGCTTCCACGCACGCCCGCACCCGCAGCTCGAAACGCGACCGCAGGTTATTCCGGACGGGCCTCGAGAATGGAATCGGGATCTCCAGGAAATCCAGGATCTCTCGGGTGGGAAAACGGAGATGACGCTGGATGCGCCGGATCTTTTTCTCCGCATCCGGTCGCAGCGGCTCACCGCCTTCCATGAGCGGCTTGAGCAGGATCACGAGTTTCTGGACGGCGCCGATCTTTCGGCGGATGCCGGCGAGACGGACGTCCACGCCGCAAAAGACAGCGTTGGCGTGCCGGCAACCGGTGCGGCCGCCCACGAAGCAGTGCTTGAAGCGCTTGTAGCAGCGCACGACGCAGAGGTCGTTGGACGCGGACGCGTAGTCCACGTATTTCCTGACACCACCCTCCTGCATAAGATGAAAGGCCTGGATCTCGAGAAAGACGCGGAATCTTGTCTCTGGATTGGCTCGGAACAGGGCGCCGAGAAAATCCTCGAACGCGATCGTCTTGACGCGCCTCGGGCAGCGCTCGATGCCGGCGTGGATGTCGGCAAAGAAATGGATCCGCCTGCCGGCGAGCAGACACTCGTAGTACGCCGCCGGGCCACGGACATGAAAATCCCGAAACATCTTTTCTTGATGGCGATAATAATTTTGAATTTTGATTTTGTTCAGAGACGCACCTGGATGCGACGCACCAGTCCGGTCAACAACCGACCCGCCTCGTCGCCGATCGGGTTATTGCGCAGACTCAGCCTGGTAAGACTCGCCGTGTTGGGCAGCACACGAGCCAGCGCGCCCGCGCCCCTGTCACCAATGTCGTTGGAATCGAGGATCAGCTCGGACAGGCTCGCCATGCCGGGCAGCGCCGGGGCGAGCGCCTCCGCACCCGGGTCACCGATCATGTTAGTATGGAGATTCAGTGTAGTCAGGCTCGCCATGCCGGGCAGTGCCGGGGCGAGCGCCTCCGCACCCCGTACACCGATCTGGTTGATATTCAATAGGAGTTCTCTGAGGCTGTTCAGGTACGGGAGCGCGCGGGCAAGCGCGCCGGCGCCCTGATCACCAATCAGGTTCGCATACAGGTATAGCATCCTGAGTTCCCCGAGATAGGGAAACACGCGAGTCACCGCCTCCGTGCCGGCGTCTCGGATCTTGTTTTGTCCAAGATCCAGAGAGATCAGGCTGGTCAGGCTCGGCAGGGCGGTGGCCACCGCTTGCACACCCTGATCCTCGAGATCGTTATTGCCAAGGTACAGCTCCTTGAGGCCGGTGAGGTTTGGGAGCGCGGTGCTCAGCTCTTCAGCGCCCTGGATCCCGAGGCGGCCGAAGGTGAGATGCAGCGCCGTCAGGCGTGTCAGCCGCGGCAGCGCGTGAGCGAGCGCACAAGCGCCGGCCTGACCAATGTCGTTAAAACCAAGATTCAGATCGGTGAGCCGTACCGGCAGCGCGCCGGCCAATGCTCCGATGCCTCCTCCATCCATCCAATTGGCGGAAAGATCGAGCGTGGTAAGGTGGGATAGTTCTGGGAGAACACCGGCCAGCTCGTGAGCACCGGTGCTGCCGATCCGGTTGCCCTGGAGATCCAGCGTTTCCAGGCGCCTCAGCCTCAAAGGCGTGGCGGCGAGCGCCGCCGCGCCCTCGTGCCCGATCTCGTTATTTCGGAGGATCAATACCATCAGGTTTGGTGGGAGCACAGGGCTCAGCACCGTCATGCCGTTATTATCTATCTGGTTCCTGCCCAGAGACAGCGTCGTCAGGCTTGTCAGATGAGGCAGTGCGGTGGCGAGCGCCCGTACACCGCCGTCACCAATAGCATTATTATCGAGATTCAGCGTTGTCAGGCTCGTCAGGTTGGGCAAAGACGCGGCCAGCATCTCCGCGGCCGCCTCACCGATCCGGTAGTTTTTGAGATTCAGTTTCTTGAGTTTCCTGTACCGCGGAAATATATTGGTAAAAAAACGGGTGATGCGTTCGCGACGGAGGGCGGCAGGTCGGATGCTCAGGAGAGACGACAGCTGGAGCTCTTCCATGTGTTGGCGGCGCACCACGTCGCCGTGCTGTCGGTAGGCTCTGCAGGTCTCAGAGAGACGGCTCCTCTGCGCCTGGGTGAAAAAGGCATCCAGTTTGCCGGTGGTCTGGAGCCTGGGCATGTCGCGCCGACGGAAGAGCGAAAGGACGTGCCTCTTTACGGCCTCGCGGTGCCGCTCTTCCAGAGATTGACCACCGCCCGCAAGGATGTCGAGCACCAACCGTTCGTCCACACGGCCGTCTCCGGCGCTCTCGCGGAGGGCATTGATGACATCCTCTTTTTCTTGCGGCTTCAGGGCATGGTATTTCTGGAGGAGATCCGTCTGACGGGGCAGCTGCAGCCGCGTCTTGCCGGCGAGGAAGTTGACCATGGCCATGTCGCCCTGTCTCATCATGTGGCTCTTGAGATGCAACGAACCGTCCTTACGGATCCGGACGGCGGGAATCAGATCCGGTCGCTCGTCGATCAAGAACCGGTACAGACGGGGATGGACTTTCTGGAAAAACTCATTTATTTTTTATGATCCGGAATCACACAAAAAAAAAAAATCAACGACTTTTTTTTTTTTTCATCCTCCAATTAAAAATGGACAGAAAATTCAGGATCGTCAGTGTCTCCACCACCACAGGACGCGTCAAGGGAACCGAGAACCTTGGTGGTATCTTTATCGGAAAGAAGCCGGTGAATGCCGCCAAGAAAGCCGCGACCCGCATCTGCAAGGCCTCCAGGATCCGGGGGCAGTGCACGCTGCTCGTGACCATCGAGGAGATCACCAAAGGCAGCCGCCACAAGGTGTACACCTACAAGGTCAAGCGAACCAAAGAGCCCGTCACCATCTACCGAGACGGCGTGCCCATCACGTTCAAGTACGCCGTCACCGCCGAGAAGCACGACCTCGTCCGCTCCCCGGCCTCCATCAGCCGCATGCTCAAGCGCAAGAGCCCGCTGAAAAAGAGTCCCAAGAAGCGCAAGAGTCCGGTCAAGAAAAGCCCCAAGCGCAAGAGTCCGGTCAAGAAAAGCCCCAAGCGCAAGAGTCCGGTCAAGAAGAGCCCCAAGCGCAAGAGCCCGCTCAAGAAGAAGAGCCCCAAGCGCCGTCCCAAGACCAGCCCCAAGCATTTCATCCCGTCACTGCGTGAGCTCAGCGAGTCGATCCCTTTCTATTAAGAGGACGGGCTCCGTGCTCCGGGAGTAGTGCGTGTCGTCGAGACCGTGAAAAGACGAACCGTAGTCGAGGTGATCGACCGAGCGGAACCGACGGGTCTTTTCCGGGTGCCGTTCGAGGACGCGTGTGTAGGCCACCGGCCCGGTGAGCAGGACGACACCCTCTTTGCCGCAGAGTGTGAAGCGCTCCATCCTGGTGGCATTGAGGATTCGCCGCGTCGTCGTCTCCAGGTAATCGCGGAGGACCTCGTGCCCGGCCGGAGACGCAATCACCCAGTTCTGGATCTCGCCCCATTCGTTCTCCAGGTGGTCGCGGTTGAACCAGAGGCCGTCCCAGTACGAGTACCACAGCGCGTCCGAATCCATCCGCAGCCAGCGATCGATCGGCGTCCGGCAGCGGATCTTGACGTCCAGGTACACGCCCCCGTGCTGCCAGAGGATCAGAGCACGGAACAGATCCGCCCGGGCCTGGCCGAAATTGAGCCTCCGGTAGGCCTCGCACAGATCGTTGCCGGCGCCGGCAAAGAGCCGATCGAGATCCTCGTCCGAATAGAGGACAAAGCGGTATCCGGGGCTCATGGCCTCGTTGTGCCGCAGGATTGTTTCGTACGGAGGTGGGAGATGTCGATTTTTCCACGTCAGGTGGACGATTTTTGGGATGGTCATTTTTTTCTTACGCGACAAAAAAACTCAGGACGCAGACGACGGTGTTGCCGGCTGTCAGCGCCGCCCACTGCCAGTACCACACGCTCTGACCGCGCGGATCCTTGGTCTTTTCGTGCAGCAGGAGACCCACAAAGAAGCTGAACGAGCCCGAGATGGTGCCCGAGATGAGCGTCGCCGAGAGATCCGGGACACCGAGTCGTTGCTCGAGCAGCGTCGAGAACTTGTCCTGGACGAGCAGGAAAAAAAGATTGTCGATAAAGCCCATGAGCATGTACGGGTAGTAGTTCCGCAGACAGACCGGAATCATGATCTTTCTTTACCGCCGGAAAAGAAATAACTTCCTCAAAAGCCTGGCCTCACAATGCGGGATGTATAAAAAATGACTTTTCGCGCGGTAGATTTTTCTTTTTTTCTCATAGCATGGATTTGAAAAAAAGATGGATTTGTTTGGCCGTGCCCGGTTCTGGCATCCCGAGCGGAAAGACTCGTGCTACGTCCTGGAGCAGAAGCTGGAGTATAACGATTTTGTGCCTCTTGATAATGGCGTCTTCGTCTTTTTCATCTCACCGGATCTGACAAGAGCCGAGCGCGTCACGACCCTCTCGGCGGCAGAGACAACGGCGCTGCTCGAAGACCTCTCCGAAAAAGGCTGGCTCCCACTGGAAGAAAACGCAGATGTCCCGAAACTTAACGAGTGGGTCAAGTGGCATATCTGCCCAAAGATCCGTTCCGTTCTGCCGCAGTAGCGTGCTTATCGGCGTATAACGAACCAGTAATCGTGAGGGAGAGGCTGTTGCCGCGGTATAAAAAGAGTTGTCTATCCGCTAAACACGCAGGTACTGCCCACCCCCGTAGATATGAGGAATATCGAAAAGTTTCCTGATCTGTACATGTGGTGGCCGCCGTTCGTGACCGGCTGGTTTGTGGTCAATGTGGCGGAAAAGTCAAAAAACTGAGTTTTGGTCTGGCGCGAGCCAGCTTACGGATCACCATGGATCTCTACCAGACCTGTCTCGCTCGGTGTACACGTCCCGACGAGCGCGAACGGCTCGACACGGAATGGGCGCTTTTTTCGACGACAATCCTGGACAAGATTGCGATCCTCGCTTCGCTTGCTGAGTGCCTGCCCTGTCCATTTTTTGTCCGTGGGTCGGCCGGTGCCTCGCTGATCCTGTACTTGCTCGGCATCCACGTCGTGGGCGGGAGGAATGAGACGCGCCGGTGGCGCGTACGGGGAGACTCCATCCTCTGCCCGGAGAGCGGTGTCCAGCGACGGCTCCGACCGCTGGATCTCCGCTCTCAGATCCGAGCCAGCGGTGGGTTCTTCGATGCATGGCCCCGGCACCGACACGGGCGCGCTGAACGGGATGGTCGCGGTGGCGCGCCGGAGTGGTACGGTCTCTTTGGAGCACCGCTACGACGACTCCATCCACGCCTTTGTCGATCGGATCGAACGCTATGACGTGCCATCTAAAGACCGGGCAGTTGTCCAGAAATGAAGATCCTGGTCACCGGCGGTCTTGGCTTTATCGGTTCGTCCCTCGTGGAGTTCCTGCTGGAAAAAAAGAATTCATCGGAAATCCACGTCCTGAACCACCTCCTGACGGAAAAGACCAAACGGAACTACGACCGTCTCAGGGATCGGGTGAGGATCCACGTCATGGACGTCTGCGACGAGGCGGGTGTGTCTGCGCTCTTTGAGCGCGAGCGGTACGACACGGTGATCCACCTGGCGGCCAGGGCGGGTGTCCGCGAGTCGTCTGCGATCCCGGGCATCTACCGCCGGAACAACATCGAGGGCACGCTCGTGCTCCTGGAGGCGGTGCGCCGGCACGCGCCCGCGGCGAGGTGTGTGCTCGCGTCCTCCAGCACGGTTCACGCCGAGCCGGTCACGTCGTTCTACGGGCTGACCAAAAAGGTCATGGAGCAGATGGCCGAGCTGTACTGCCGCCTCCACGGGCTGAACATCGTCTGCCTGCGTTTCTTCAGCGTGTACGGGAGCGACTGCCGCAACGACCTCCTCGTGGGCAGGATCCTGGAATGCATCCGAGAACAAAGAAGCCTGGAGATCTTTGGCGACGGGAGCATACGGCGAGACTTTACGCATATCGAGGACACGTTGGAGGCCATCCGGCGCACGATCCAGACACCGATCCAGGGCTTCCACGTCATGGACGTGGGCACGGGCGAGAACCATTCGATCCTCGACGTCGTCGAGGTGATCCGGGGCATGCGGCCGCTGGAGGTCGTCCACGTCTCACGGAATCGCGAGGATCAGGAGGTGTCGCGGGCGCGCGTGGACGACGCGCTGCGGGTGCTCGGCTTTCGCGCGGGGATCGACCTGCACACTGGTCTCCGAAAAACGATCGAAAAAACACCGCAGCAGATGCGTTGAAAAATGTCATTTTTGGTCTGTGTCCGCACCACCAGATCGGCGCCGGTAGTAAGCGTATCGCTGCGCCGGGCGGAGATCCTCCCACTCTTTATCGTGCCCCTGCTCCGTATAATTCCAGTAGAGGTGAGACATCTTGGACAGGATGTCCGGCTCTTTCTCCAGCTCGGCCTGTACGGCATCCATTTCACCGCTCTGGAGCAAACCGTCGATGCGCTTCATGGCCTGCTCTAGGCGCTTTTCTTGCCGTTTATAGAGATAGAAATGGTATTTATCGCCCGTAGACAGCTCCTGCCACGGCCGCGCCTGCCACACCGACCAGTTTCTCGCCTGCTGCTCTACGCGCCGCAGGATCTCTGGATGTTTCTGGAGCAGAGCCTGTCCCGATCTCCAATTTATGCGAAAAGCCCTGTTGATCTGCTCCACGGCCTCTTCCAGAGCGCGCCCAGCAATGATGCGTCGGGACGTGCCGATGGTGAGCAGCGACAGGTCGGGATACTCGGGGAAACTGCTCCGGAGCCGGCCGTCCAGCCCGGCCAGGCCGGCAAGATCTTTATCGACATGGATGCGGATAAAAGCACCTGTTTCTCCGATAACCCACAGCAGCATAAGACCCAAAACCCACAGGTCGTACTGCTGGTATATTTTTCCCGAGACCTGTTTCTCGTAGTCGTCCCTGTTCTGCGGAGCATAGTAGGCTGGTGTGCCGAGGAGGACGTAGTCTTTTCTCTGGATAGATCCCGAATATCCAAAATCGATAAACATGATTTCGAGCGTCGCCGGGTCGATAATCACGTTCTCGGGTTTGAGGTCGCCGTGGACGATGCCGTTCTCGTGCAGGCACCGAACGCCCTCGATGAGCCGTCTCCCGATCTCGAGGCGTTCTTTCCGCGTCAGCGGTTTATCCTGACGCAAGAATTCAAAAAGATCCATGCTCCCGGGCCGATGATCCATCACGAGCACCAACCGGCCGTCCGGCAGCCGGGTCGAGCCGTAGTAATGCGGGAAAAAGCGCTTGCACCGGCTCGACATCCGCTCCTGGATCGACCTGTACACGGCGTCCTGGTTCTGCCCGGGGCGGTCGTGGCACTGCTCTTTTAGCACTTTGAGCAGGTAGTTGCCGCCGCGGAACGTCCCGGTGTAGATGTCGGCGCTCATCCCGCCGGTGCCCAGCTTTTGCCCTTGCCGGATCACAACCGAAACGACCTGCTCCAGAGAATGTGGTTGCTGCTGTTTATCCTGTTTTCGTGACGACATTTTTGTCTTTACGGGTAAATTTTTTTTTCTCGAGACGCACAGATAAAATGAGGATCTGCGCCACCTGTTCGACTCCGACGGTACGCGACACGGTCTCCGCGCAGCAGGCGTATTTTACCAGATTCTACCCGCGTGAGCCGTCGCCGTTCGTGCCGCGCGGGCACCACCTCGTCTCGCTGCGTCTCGTCGGTCTGCGCCCCGACGCGCTCGTCTTTTATTTTGCGGCCCGCGGCATCGAGCGCCTCGACGAGGCGATCGTCGATCGGGACGTGGCCTACGGCCGTCTCGAGAACAGCGGCGTTGTGCGGACGGACGCGGCCGGTACGGCCGTCTTTGTGCTCCGGTGTCCCGTCGTGTACCGCGTCGAAAACGACAAGATTTTCCCCCGGCACGTCCATTTTGTGTACCGGGACGGCGAGTCGTGGGGGAAGCGGCTCTACACGCACCGGATCGACTGTCCGATCAACAAAACGACCGTCCGGCGCTTTCCCGGCGTGCTGAGGATCGATGCCCGGTATGCTTCCGGAGCCGATGCCCTGCCGGGTGCCATCGCGATCCCGGTGAGCCAGCAGCGGATCGGTCGTCAGCAGGTCAGGACGCGGCTCGGTCTCTCGGCCTCGGCGCATCCCGGAGAGATCCCGCTCATCGTGTACTGCTCGGACGAGGCGTGCTCCGCATCGGAGCGGGTCATCGACCGGCTGGCCGCCCTCGGTTTTGTCAACACGTTCTGGTACCGCGGCGGCGTCCGGGACTGGTGGTCTCAGAGAAAAATCGAGTAGACCGAGACCGGGCACTCGGGGATGTCGCCGTAGAACGACGAGAAGATATCCGAGCGCGTCAGGTCGTACCGGTAGACAAAGTTCTTGCCGACAATGTTGCGCTTCTGCTCGCTCGGGCTCAGCCGCTTCTCCAGCCGCTCGTACTCGCTCCGAAAAGCCGTGAACGACAGCGTCGGCAGGATGACCACGCCCTCCCAGTCTTTTCGCTTGCCGGTCATGTCGATCTCGAACGTCTCCGGGAAATAGGGCGCGAGGACGGAGCCGCGATCGAGGAGCGGGGCGAGCACGGGCGGGAGGAGATCCCTGCTGCCACCCGGGAGCACCATCATGAGCTGGAGGAACGACGGGACGGGCTCGTGTGTCTTGAAAGCGATCGCGCCGGTGTCTTGGCCGATACAGGCCGCAAAATCACTCAGGAACGGGCCGTAACAGTGCGGGTAGGACCACGTCCAGTCCGGGATGCCGTCCTGGTAGTAGTTCAGGATCCAGGCCATTCCGCGGAGGTAGTCCCTGACGATCGGGGCGATCGAGACACCGGCCCCAAACTTGGTCCGGTAGAACTCTTCCTTGTACGCCTCCATGTTGATGACGTGCCGCTGATCGACGAGCCTCATATTCTTGATGACGAGCGGATCCGGAAAGAAAGGCTGCTGCGAGTTGTATTTCTGCTCCAGCATGGTCTTCTCGTGCCTCCCGAACTCGGTAAAAAAACGGCGGAGCGCCTCGATCCGGAAAAAGACGCCGCCGCGCTCACGGGTCTCGGTCAGGTGGCCGCAGGTCTTTCCGACATCCCGGTAGATCGCGAGGATCGTGTCGATGGCGCCGTCGAGGATCGAGATGGTCGGAATCGTCGGCAAAAAATCGTTGCCCACAAGGAAGCTGATGAGGACAAAGTCGTGGAGCGCGACCGCCTGGCTAAAGATGGGCTCGTCGTCCGAGACAAAGTCCCGCTCCCATCGGAGCATGGCCAGCAGCTCCTCGCGGAACACCGGGATGTCGACGTACTCCATGAAGCCCAGCTCCGGCTCCCGCGCGATGACGACGTGGTCGAACGGCAGGAGGATGCCCAGCATCATGAGATCGGCGTCCAGGCCGTAGATGCAGATCCGATCGTTCGCGCCGGCGAAGCGCTTCAGGTAGCTGATGATCTTGTGCTCGCCCTCGCCGGGCACTTTCTCGTTCGAAAAGACCACCTCCAGCTCCTGCCACTCCGGGCTCAGCGTAATCATCGTCCGGATGTACCAGTCGATGTATTTCGTGAGGTGATCCATGATCTTGGTTCCCGGCGTGAAGCCGTTGGGATCGAACTGCTGCGTCTTTTGCGTCAGCCCGGTCTTGAAGCGGCGCTGGCGCTGCTGGTTCATCTTGGCGATCCCGGCCACGCCGTCCACGCACAGGACCAGCCGCTTCTTCGGCCGGATCTGCGTGCGCAGGCTCTCGATCCGCTCGCAGATCTCGCGAAAGAGCGTCAGGTGGCTCTTGGGAAGCGCGTGCTGCTGGTGGTACAGCAGGTGGGTGGCGTGATTGCCGTACTGGTACACTTTCTGCGCACAGGAGTGAAAGATCCCGTTCATGTCGATCGCGAGCGTGTCGATCGGCTCGGTCGTTTTCCTGATGCATCCCGAGAAATTTTTCTTGTACCACAGGTAAAAATGCTTGACGCCCATGTCTCGTTGTCGGAGAGGATTTTTGGGATTCGCTCGTTTCATTTTTTGGAAAAGCAAAAAATGATAAGGAAGCCATACTCGGCATGTCCGGGAATAACCATGAACATCATTACGGTTTTTTTTCTTTCTCGCGGCAACGGCGCTGGCCTACGACGAGAGCGCGACCTTTTACGGCGGTGCCGGTGAACAAGGCGCCTGCGGCCTGCCCAGAGGATTCAATGGCGTGGCCAACACTGTGGCCATCGCGCCCGATCAGTTTAACGGCGGAAAATCCTGTGGTCGGTGTATCCGGCTGTACTCCAGCGGCGTCAAGAAACCGCCGAGAAGCCTCTTTGCGACCGTTGATAACCTGTGTCCCGAGTGCCGGAGCGGTGACATCGACCTCGGTCTGGAGGGCGACGGGATCTGGCGGGTGAACTGGGAGTTCGTCCCCTGCCACTGGCGGCTCCGCGGCTAGCCCTGGATGAGGTTATAGAGGTTCTTGATGCGCTTCATGCAGTCCACGCTGCACACCCTGATCTTTTTCCCGTTGATCTGGAACTCGACCGCGGAGGCCGCATCGATCTTGTTCCCGGTGATGGGACACAAGGCCGGCGGTGGCTGGTTTCTGGTGTCCGAGATCTTGTGGTAGTTTCTCGGGTAGTGCTGATTCATCTTTTCTGATCTCGGAAAAAAAAAAATTGCTCACCGCGATCGGAAACACCGCGTGTTCGCCCGCACACCGTCCCCACGCGCCACCGCTCGTGCCACGGAGAGTGATGCGACCGATCTTGGGATCCGGCACCGGGAGGAGCCTCTGCGGGTGGAGGCGAGCCGGGACGAACCATCCGCCCTCCGTCTCGGCTCTTTTCTCGGCCTCCTCCTCGGAGAGACAGCACGTGACGCCGCTCCGGTACATGGATCGGAGCGCCCTGCACACGGTCTCTGACGAACAGAAAAAGACATTGGGGATGGAGACAGATCGTCGGAAAGACGCGAAACGGGGGAGTCGCACGTCCGAGCCCATGGCGGAGCACCGGATCAGCGGGTGCTGAAAGAGCAAGACGCGGACTCGGCCGAGCCGGTGATGGATCGTGAGGATGGCATTATCAATGTGCCCGAGAAACCTCTTCTCCAGCAGCCCAGAGAGTAGCGCCGCGTGCCGCGGATGGATGATGTAGCCGTCCGTGCAGTAGTAGCCGTCGGAGATGGCAAAAAAGATGGGGTTGACGGGCTCGGAGTGCGGGATCCAGCGTCCCAACGGCTGATTCAGGTAGATCATGTCAAAGTCGTTATCGACGGAGGCCAGCCCTCCTTCGATCTTGGCGAGCAGGCCGGGAAAGATCTCGACATCGTCCTCGAGGATGAGCATCGGCCGTTGAGCCGCCACACACTCCCGGTAGAGAGCAAGATGAGACAGGTAGCAGCCGATACAGCCTTTGGTGATGTACGAGGTTCGTCCGGCGATGAGCATGACGTACTCGTCTACCGTCAGGAAGCCGTTGTCGACCATCGGCTCCAGGTCGGAAAAATACACGTCCACCGCCTCGAAACGCTGCGCCGTGGTGATCCCGTGCTCCATCAGCTGTCTCTTCATGAGCTCGTTCCGGTCTTTTCGGAGCGATAAATTAATGTACCGGATATCCATTTCTTTTCGACGGAAAAGAAACTTTTATACCAGACGCGTTTCAGCATCACGGATACGGATCGCCGGACAGACTGTGAGCGTGTCGCGCAGTGATCGAAGCCAGCGATAACATGCCAGCGCCGAATAAAAACTGAACCTCTTTCTGGCTCCGTAACCTCCACAACAAAATACCCCACACTAATTTATTTTATCTTGATGTCCAGTAAAATGGCTTCTCAGGTATTCTCGACGGATCGGTTCCAGACCTATCCCGATTACGCGCTGAGGGCCGAGACGCTCGTCAAGAAGAACAACAATCCGCGGTACAAGTTCTTCCGGCAGAATCATTTCACGGCAGGCGACGAGGATCAGTTCCTGGAGTGGTGGGATCGTTCGACGCCGCGAGTGGCTCCGCGCGGCGACGGCGGTGTCCTCGTCCATCCCAACGTGCGCTGGAGCCGCTACCAGAAACTGTGCGTCGACGACGTCATCCACACCTACCACTACATTGCCGACAAGTTCAAGAAAGGCATCTTTTTCAAGGTCGTCGACGGCGTGGGCAAGACGTACCTGCCGTTCAGCAAGGTGGCCTATACCAACGAGTGGGCCGATCGCGTGCGGACGAATCCCCGGCGTTTTCGATCCGTGGAGGAGATGGTGGCCTACACCTGCTCTGTCGAGAAGCGCGAGTTTGTGGAGAGCCGGATCCACAAGAACACCCGGGCCTGGTACGGGAACAACGGCCTCGTCCGCTTCGAGTTTCCCATCTCGGAGGGCGATTCCGGTGTCGGCATGATCCGCGACATGCTGGCGACGCTCCTCCGCGAGCGATCGATCCCTTCCTGCGAGGTCTTTCTCAACAAGCGGGACTTTCCGATCCTCAAGAAAGACGGCACCGAATCCTACGACTCGTTCTTTGGGAACACCCCCCTCCTGTCGCACCGGTACAACAGGTACTGTCCCATCCTCGGCATGACGACCTCGTGCCACCACGCGGACATCCCCATCCCGACGTGGGAGGACTGGTGCCGGGCGGCGTACTGGGCGGACGGGAGGCTGTTTCCCAAAGAGTACCGTGCCCTCCCGCGGCTCGAAGCATTCGATGCCATCCCCTGGTCGGCCAAGAGGCCGACCGCCGTGTTTCGCGGAGCCTCGACCGGTCTCGGCACCACCACCGAGAACAATCCGAGGCTCATGTTCTCGGCCGAGTCGGCCGGGGGGCGGCGCCACGCGGACGATCTGTACCTGGATGCCGGCATCACCAGGTGGAACCTGCGGCCGAGGAAGCACCCGTCGTTCTCCTACCTGGAGACGATCCACGTGGAGGAGATGCCGTTCGGCCTCGTGGAGCCGCTGGATCCGCTCGCGCAGGCCTCGTACAAGTACCTCCTCCACCTGCCGGGCCACTCGGAGGCGTACCGCCTCGGGACGGAAATGTTCATGGGCTCCGTCATCCTCTACTACCCGTGCGAGTACCAGGTCTGGTTTTTCCAGTGGCTCAAGCCCTGGGTACACTACGTGCCGCTGGTGGGCACGACGGAGGATTTCTACGACAAGATGGACTGGTGCCTGGCCAACGACGACAAGTGCCGGGAGATCGCGGCGAACGCGCGCGCTTTTGCCGAGCAGCACCTGACGAGAACCGCGATGCTGGACTACCTGGAGCGGCTCTTCCGGCAGCTGTACAAGACGACCGGGAGGATCGTCCACGCGCCGGCCTCCAGCATCGAGCACAACCTGGCCGCGTTCGACGAGGTGGTGGCCGCGGAGAAGGCGTTCCTCGACGGCGCGCCGGTGCCGAGCGACACTCTTTCGAGAGAAGCGCTGGCGGTGCTGCTGAACCGCCCGCACGAGCGCCGGAACCGCAGGATGCTCCGGGAGAACCGGGCGACGAGCCTGGAGTATTTCGAGTTCCAGTCGCGGCCGCTGTGCGAGAAACAGACGTCTCGCACCTGGAAGCACGAGGATCGATTCCACGTGCTCTGCGCGCTCTCTTGCGTCAACGCGCTCGCCGTCCTGCCGAATTTCGTCTACACGTACGGCCACCGGGTGACGGACACGACCGTCGCCGTCGTGATGGATTTCGTCCCGGGCCGGTCTATGGACGAGTACCTCCGCTCGGCCGACATGAGCCTCGGCGACGTGCTCGATGCATTCCTCTGCCTGTCGCTGGCGCTGGAGACCGCCCAGCAGCGGTGCGGCTTTCTCCATATGGATCTTTTCCCCTGGAACGTGATTGTGCGCTCGGAGCGTCAGACCGTCGCCTACGACACACGGGACGGTCGGGTGCGCGTGTCGAGCGCGCTGCTGCCGGTCATGATCGACTATGGGAAGAGCTGCTTCCTCCGCGAGGGCCGCATCCACACCAACACCTGCCCGTTCCGGTACTGCCGTCTCCAGGACATCATGAGCCTCGTCTTTTCGTCGTTCTGGATCATCCTGGAGAGCCGCATATCCGACAAGGACACCCGCACCCTGGTGCGGGTGATGAATTTCTTTGCCGGATCCGAGTACACCCGGTGTACCGCTTTCCACAACATTTTCCAGGTCAAGTCGTTCCTGAAAAAGCACAAGAAATTCTCGAGCATGATGTCCGAGCCCAAGACCGGACTCGAGGATCGCTCGCCGCTCGAGTTCTTTCGCTTCCTCCGCACCCTCCGATCCGATAGCGTTGATGCCGATGACACGGTCGCTCCCATCCCGATCCCCCTCGCCGTCCTGCCGACGGACTACCGCCTGGCCGCGCTGGCGCTGGACACGATCCCACCGGACGCCGATGCCATCGTCTTCCGCTCCGCCTGGATCATGCTGGAGAACCTCCTGGCGGGCACAGAAAATGCCGATGATGCCGCGATCCGGCGGCTCGCGGTGTTCCGGATGCTCGAGCGTCTCCGGGAGCGGATCCGCGGCGAGAAAGTCTGGGAGAACCTCGACCCGGACACGCTGCTCGCACAGCTCCGGAACGCGTTCCCGATCGACGCGGTCGCGGCGTCGGACACCACCACCGAGCCCGCCGTCCCGTTCTACCCGCTGTACCCTACGCATCCATGCCCGTCCTGTCGGCCGGACACGGCCGTGCCCGACCCGAAGCGCTTTCGGCGGCTCTGCCTGCGGCGGTGGCTCGACTCGTCTGACTCGACCACAGACTGGTTCCTCGTCCTGAACGGCGCGTGCGTCTGCTGATCAAAAATCGTAAAAAATCGTAAAAAATATCAAGTCTAAAATGCGGCAGCAACGACAACAGCAAAGAGCTCGAGAGAATTTCGTGCGGCTCATGGCGTGCCTCAAGGACGACGAACCCGACCTGGAAGAGGCTCGGCGTCTGCTGTCCGATCCCGCCCTCCGGTGGTCGCATCGCGATTTCGATACTCCCGACGAGGAAGGCCTTTTACCCGTTACACACGCCATCCTCAGCGGCGACGCGGATCTCGTGCGCCGGTTCTACGAGCATACCAAACTGTTATCGAGAAACGGAGACGGCGTCCACCCCTACGACGTCATCGAGATGAGCCTCAAGGCGCTGCGGGGGCTGCGGCAGAACGCAAAACGGACCCAGCAGCAGACGAGGATGTACCAGAACCTGCTCGCGGCAGAAGAGGAATTGCTGGCGATGCAGGAGTACGTGGGTGGCCGGTGGCTCCCGATCCTGGGGTACCTTCGCCGTCATTCTCGCCATCGCACGGTGTCGCAACAAAGAGATACAGAACGAAATGAGCCACCGGCACTCCAACAAGCCTGGATGGACGTAGTAGTACCACCGCAACGGAGCCAGCGGCAGCCAACACCGGCACTCCAACAAGCCCGGATGGACGCAGTAGTACCACCGCAACGGAGCCACAGCCAACACCGGCACTCCAACAAGTACCACCGCAACGGAGCCAGCGGCAGGTCGACACCGCCGTAACGCAGAGCCAGCAGATCGGCAAGCGGCTCTTGGCCAGAACGGTACAGAAAAAACAGACAGTTCGTGAACCAAATCCGATCTCGGCTCAGGCAACTCGGCTTCTCCAGCAGTATGCCAGACTCGGGATCCGTCCGCCGAACTGTCGTCTATGAAAAAAAAAATCTCATCATTCCGATAAATGAAACAAC
>Ga0214917_10004032_pt1 | contig 16626 bp, 11 predicted proteins | sample LL_1208_BB_MetaG_FD_177983 | JGI IMG/M metagenome (GOLD analysis project Ga0214917, IMG submission 177983) | Freshwater microbial communities from Lake Lanier, Atlanta, Georgia, United States - LL_1208_BB | ecosystem: Environmental > Aquatic > Freshwater > Lake | place: USA: Georgia | collected... | reverse complement strand
CGAGCGGTTGAGCCATCGAACGATCCGATGTAGCCCTTCTCCTCCAGTTGGTCGATGATTCGGGCGGCCCGTGCATAACCGATACGGAGACGGCGCTGCAGGAGCGAAGCAGAGGCGCGGTCGTGCTGCGCAACCACCTGTACCGCCTCATCAAACAGACGGTCTGCCGGCTCTTCGTCCCGAACCTGACCTTTTGACCCGCCACTGGTTTTCTTAGGCGCGGGCAGATCCCAGTTATCGCGATAGCTTTTCGGACGTTGGCTGGTCCAGTGATCCACCACCAGGTTAATCTCCTGGTCAGAGACAAAAACACCTTGCATGCGAATGGGCTTCGGCTCATCCAAAGGCTGAAACAGCATATCGCCGCGACCGATAAGGTCCTCCGCGCCCGGAGCATCTAGAACTGTGCGTGAATCAATTTGACTGGCCATAGAAAAGGCGATTCGGCTAGGAATGTTTGCCTTGATTAGCCCTGTGACGACATTGACCGAAGGGCGTTGGGTGGCGAGGATAAGGTGGATTCCAGTGGCGCGGGCTTTCTGCGCAATTCGCACGATTGACTCTTCTGTCTCTCGACCATCTTGCATCATCAAATCAGCTAGTTCATCAATCACGATAACAATTGAGTACATCTTCTCTTCTTTTGGCTTGCGGCGGGCGTTGTAGCCTTCAATATTCCGGACACCAGTAGCAGCGAATATCTCGTAGCGCTCTTCCATCTTATGTACCGCCATCTTCAACATATGGGCTGCTACGTCTGCATCCGTGATTACATCGTGCAGTAGATGTGGGAGATCATTGTAGTTTGCTAGTTCAACACGTTTTGGATCAACGAGAAGCATGCGGAGCTCAGATGGCTTCCGAGCGAAAAGAAGTGACGTGATAATCGCGTTGACCATGACACTCTTACCTGAACCAGTGGCCCCCGCGATCAACAGATGCGGCATTTTTGCAAGATCCCGAACTTGCGGAACGCCGACAACATCTTTTCCCAGCGCAAACGGTATAGGCAAATTAGGTTCCCAGGTTTCGTCTGTCCCTGTCTCTTCTAGCAACGACCGCAGCCGAATAGGCTCTGCCTTTTTGTTCGGGATTTCAATGCCAACAACAGCTTTGCCTGGGATCGGAGCTTGGATGCGGATTGATCGAGCGCTTAATGCCATGGCTAGATCATCGCCAAGGCCTTCAATGCGGCTGATTCGAACATCCGGTGCAGGGATCAGCTCGTATTGCGTCACGACTGGTCCAGGGTTGGCCTTAACGTCCAAAATCACAATGCCAAGTTGGCCTAGCTTCGCCTTGATGATTTCTCCATTCTTCGTGTGGATGTCAGCATCAGGGCTGACAGATTTTCCTGGCGCATCCAAGAGGTTGGTCGCAGGTAGCTTCCACGAGACTGCTCCATCGGTATTCGCTTCAGTTTCAGATGAGTCGGTTGTGGGCGTGGCGTTACTCCCTGATCCCCGTGCAGGCGACCCAGCGCGCACGTTTGTGGCGTCTGCTCCGGTAGCGGTACCTGTGGGCAAGATCGGTTCATCTATGACTTCTACGGGCGTGTCGACCAATACCGATTGGCTCGCAGCCTCGGCACGAGCTCGAGCCTCCTCGGCAACGCGTGCAGCCTCTCGCGCAATCATGATCTGTTCGCGTGCGTCAACAAGCTTTTCAACGCCATCGCCGAGCACCTCCGCCCCCACCTTTGCCCCTGCAAAGAGGGTTGCGAAGAGCTTCCGTACCGTTGCTTCAGCGAGGATCAGACCGATGCCGGTCAAGACTCCGATCCATGCTGCAAACGCGCCAATGCCGGTGAGCAAGCTTGCAGCGCCGTTGCCTGCGATGCTTCCGATGCGACCGCCGTGGGTTGGGAAGACAATCTCGACGAGCGCAAGCAGGCCGATGAGGGCAAGGAGCGACAAGGCGATGCGCAAAGGGACTCGTGAGGAGGTGGCGGCGCGACGCTCAATCCAGACGGCGAAACCGATGAGTAGCACCGGAACAAGCCAGCGGCCAGCACCGAACCATGGGGCGAGCACGTCGCGAAGCACGTCAGCGAGTGCGCCACGTCCTGGAAGGATTAGACCAACGGCAAAGATGACGCCAGTAACGGCAAAGGCCAGGGAGAGCAGGGTGCGGAGCGCTGTGCGGGATGCAAGCGGACTACGTCGCGTGTGGCGACCGGTGCTCTCCCCTCCCCGTTTCGCCATCGCTTAAACCTCCACCACCACAGGAACGACAAGTGGGCGCCGTCGCGTCTCTTTGCCAAGGAACCTTGAGACCGATTCACTGAGCTGCGCCTTGATCAGGCCAACCTCGGCACCCCGATCGCCCTTCTGCTGGATCGCCCTCAACGCGATGGTGATCGCCTCTTCGACGAGCTTGTTGTCTTCATCTCCGTTGAGGAAGCCGCGGGTGACCAGCGCGGGGCGGCCGACAGGTTTGCCGGTGCGTGCGTCTACGGTTGCAATGACAACAACAATGCCGTCATCGGCAAGGGTGCGCCGATCACGAAGAACGATTTCGCTGATCTCACCAACCGACGAACCGTCAACAAAGACAGATCCATGTTCAATCGGCTTACCTCGTCGCGCGCTGCCATCAGCGGCGAACTCAACGGGTGTGCCGTTATCGATGATGAACACGGCGGACGGGGGCACGCCCATTTGTGTCGCGAGTCGCCCGTGGGCCACCTGCATGCGCATCTCGCCGTGCATCGGTACGAAGTACTTCGGCTTGGTGAGCGCGAGCATCATCTTTAGCTCCTCTTGCGAGGCGTGGCCAGAAACGTGCACCTGTGCGATGGAGTGATAGATCACGTTCGCACCAGACTTGAAGAGATTGTCGATCGTGCGCCCAACAGCCTCCTCGTTTCCTGGGATGGGCGAGGCAGAGACGATCACGGTGTCACCGTTCTGAATCTCAACGTTGCGGTGCTCCCCGTTCGCCATCTTCGCGAGGCCTGCCATCGGTTCGCCCTGCGCGCCGGTGGTGGCGATCACGAGCGGCTCTTTCGTGCGACGCGCGATCTCCTCTTTGGCAATGAGTGGGGTTGGGAACTTCAAGTAGCCAAGGTCGCGTGCGATCTTGACGTTCTGCTCCATGGAACGACCAACAACGGCAACCTTGCGGTGAAACTCCCCCGCTGCGTCAAGCACCTGTTGAATGCGGGCGATGTTCGAGGCGAAGGTTGCAATGATCACGCGACCGGGTGCGCTGCTGATGATCCCCTTGAACGCCTGGCCAACAACCTGCTCGCTCGGCGTGTATCCGGGAGCTTCGGCGCGAGTGCTGTCCGACACCAGGGCGAGGACGCCTTCGGCACCAAACTTTGCCAGCATGGCGAAATCGGCCGTCTTGCCATCGGCTGGGGTCTGGTCAAACTTAAAGTCGCCAGTGTGAATCACCGTTCCCACAGGCGAATGAATTGCGTAGCCCATGGCATCGGGGATGGAGTGACCGACGCGGAAGGGCTCAATCGTGAAGGGACCAACTTCGAGTCGGCCGCCTGGGTCGAGCGGACGCAGCGGATTTGCGGTGACCTTGAACTCCTTCAGCTTATTGGCGAGGAGTCCACGCGCCAGGGTGCTGGCGTAGACCGGCACGCCAGGAAGCTCAGGGAGAATGTGTGGGAGCGCGCCGACATGGTCCTCGTGTCCGTGGGTGATGAGGACTGCCTTCACGGCACTGCGGCGTGCGCGCAGGTAGCTGATGTCGGGAATGATGATGTCGACGCCGAGGGTGGTCTCGTCGGGGAAGGCGAGGCCACAGTCGACGAGGATGATGGTGTCCTGGTACTCGTAGAGGTAGAGGTTCTTCCCAATCTCGCCCATGCCGCCGAGGGGGATGAGGCGAAGCGCTGGTCCGCTGGCAGCTGCCTTATGGGGGCGGCGGGTCTCCTGCGGGTGCCTCGCTTCAGCTGGTCGGCGTGCCGGTTGTGGGCGTCGCGTCATTCAGCCTCCCCTGTCCTCTTGGAACGGGGCCGAGTCGGCACCGAATCCACCTCGCGTAGGGTAGCCTCCCCCGCCCCTTCGCGAGTGCTCGCACTGAGATACGCCCGCAAGGCCGCCATGTCGCGCTCCAACGTAGGACGCAAGCTCCCGTTGTGGAGTGCCGCCGCAGGGTGATAGAGGGGGAAGAGCACAGCATCTCCATGCTGCGTACCTGCTGTCTGTGCGTACGGACGCCCGTGCACCTCGGCGATCTTCGCGCTCGGCGCAAAGACAGCAAGGGCATGCCTCCCGAGGGTGGCGATGACCCGCGGCTGGAGCGCCTGCAGCTGCCGTGTCAGGAGTGGCGCGCAGGCAGCAATCTCAGAGCGCAGGGGGCTGCGGTTCTCTGGGGGTCGGCATTTCACCGTGTTCACGATGAACACCTGCTCGCGCCGAATTCCGATAGAGGCCAACAGGTCGTCCAGAAGGCGTCCTGAGGCACCAGCAAACGGACGGCCAGTCCGATCCTCTCGAGCGCCCGGGGCCTCCCCGACGAAGACCAGCGCTGCCGTTGGGCTCCCCTCCCCGGGGACCGTCTGTGTTCTGGTCGCGGAGAGTCCGCACGCCGTACAGGTGGAGGCGTCGCGGGCTACTGAGGCGAGCTCGAGAGCGGCCCGGTCAGGCGTTGTGGTTTGCTCCATGGACCAGGTCCATGCGGACCAGGAGCTCAGCGATCTCAACGGCGTTCGTTGCGGCGCCCTTTCGCACGTTGTCGCTGACGACCCAGAAGGCGAGCCCATGCTCAACGCTGGCGTCGGTGCGCACTCGCCCGACATAGATCTCGTCGCTGCCTGCTGCGGCTGCCGCCAGAGGGTACGAGTGGTTCGCAGGGTCATCAACCACCGTTACCCCTTGCATGGCTGCAAAGGCGGTACGAGCCTGGTCTGGGCTGAGCGCCCGAGATAGCTCGACGTGCACCGCCTCGGAGTGGCTTCGTTCAACTGGAACCCGAACTGCCGTTGCAGTGATGCGCAGCTTCGGCAGGTCGAGAATCTTTCTACTCTCGTTGACGACCTTCGTCTCCTCTTTGGTTGAACCGTCTGGGAGGAATACATCAATGGCGGGAATTGGGCTCGATACGACCGCGTGCGGGTAGATTGTTGAGATGGCGCTGCCCCCGCTCACCACTGTGGCACGCTGCTGATCGAGATCCACGACCGCTTTTGCACCCGCACCCGAAACCGCCTGGTAGGTCGCAACAACAACGCGCTCGAGTCCCGCTGCATCAGAGAGCGCCTTGAGAAGTGGCGCTAGTTGCATGGTTGAACAGTTCGGGTTGGCAATGATGCCGTCGTGCGTTGTGAGTGCTCCAGGGTTTACCTGCGAGACAACAAGCGGAACTTTTGGATCCATGCGCCATGCGCTGGAGTTGTCGACGACGACACATCCACGAGAAGCAGCTTCTGGTGCATACGTGAGGCTCGCTGCCCCACCTGCGCTAAAGATTGCAATATCAACACCGCTGAACGATTCAGGCTGAACCTGCTGGACCGGAACCTCAGCGCCGCGAAAACGCACGGTGCGGCCACCGCTCGTTGACGCAAGTGGTACAAGCGTGAGCACAGGAAAGTTGCGCTCTTCAAGCACGGAGATCATGGTCTGCCCAACAAGCCCGGTTGCGCCGAGCACGGCGACTACGTAGCCCTCTGGGTGCGATGCGTTGCTCATGCTGCCCAGTATACGACTGAGGACCTGCGGTTTGACCGCAAGTCCTCAGTTGCTGTCCTAACGTTTAGGAGCACGGTTACTCCTGAGGTGCGGCCTTGTGACGCTGCATGGCGGCGCGGCGCGAGAGGTTGACGCGACCCTGGCGGTCAACTTCGGTGACCACAACCATGATCTCGTCGCCCACGGCGACCTCATCCTCGACGGTGTTCACACGATAGTCAGCGAGCTCGCCGATGCGCACGAGGCCTTCCTTGCCTGGAAGGATCTCGACGAAGCAGCCGAAGCCCATGATGCGGGTGACCTTGCCCATGTAGAGCGCGCCGAGCTCAACCTCTTTGGTGATCCCGTTGATCGCATCAAGGACGCCCTTGGTGCGCTCTGGGTCAGCCGAAGCGATCTGCACGGTGCCGTCGTCCTGCACGTTGATGTTGACCTGGAAGTCGTCCTGCAACTTGCGGATGACTGCTCCACCCTTACCAATGATGTCGCGGATCTTCTCCGGATTGATCTTGATCGTGGTGATGCGTGGAGCGAAATCAGAGAGCTCCGGTCGAGCGGTGCTGATGATCGCGTCCATCTTGTCGAGGATCTCAAGTCGCGCAGCGAGCGCATCCTTGAGGCCGGTGCGAATGATCGCCCCGTTGATCCCCTGCACCTTGATGTCCATCTGCAAGGCAGTGATCCCTGTGCGGGTACCGGTCACCTTGAAGTCCATGTCGCCGAAGGCATCCTCTTTGCCGAGGATGTCCGTGAGGACGATGAACTCGCCATCTGGCTCCGACATCAGGCCCATTGCCGCACCAGCGACCGACGCCTTGAGCGGCACGCCGGCATCAAGGAGTGAGAGGCTCGAACCACAGGTCGAGGCCATGGAGGTCGATCCGTTAGAGGTCACGCACTCCGAGACGACTCGGATCGCGTATGGGAACTCCTCGATCGATGGGAGCACGGGGATCAGCGCGCGCTCGGCAAGGGCTCCGTGCCCAATCTCGCGTCGCCCTGGGCCACGCATCGGCTTGTTCTCGCCGGTGCTGTATGGCGGCATGTTGTAGTGATGGATGTAGCGCTTCTCGGTGATCGGCGAGATCGTGTCGAGACGCTGCCCCTGTGCCACTGGACCAAGGGTGGCCACACTCAACGCCTGTGTCTCACCACGGGTGAAGAGGCCTGAGCCGTGTGCGCGTGGAAGGAGACCAACCTCTACCGAGATCTTGCGGATCTCATCAGCCTTACGGCCGTCGAGGCGGATCCCCTCCTTCATCGTGAGGCTACGCGCGGTCTTCTTATGCATCCAAGCGAAGAGGTTCTTGCCGACGCGCGCCTTGCGACGTGCCGCCTCGAAGATCGCCTTTGGCTCGCCCTTACCGCTGCGTGCGGCGCGGATCGAATCGGCAATCCCCTCCTTGAGCGCCGCGAGGCGACCTGGAAGTTCGTTGGCGAGGATCAGCAGAAGCTCTGCTGTTGCCTCAGCATCAGCGGCGGCTCGATGGTTTGGAGTTGTCGCTGCGCCATAGACGCGTGCGAGATCTCCGAGCTTGAACGACTCGCTCTCTGGGTACGCCTCCTTGAAGAGGACGTAGGTGTCGAGGTAGCTCCCCTGTTCGGTCGCAAATGCGCGGCCCTTGCCGAGTGCCTCATCGAGGAAGGCGACGTCAAAGCCAAGGTTATGTCCGACAAGGATTGAACCCTTGGCGAATTCAGCAATCTTCTCGGCTGCCGCCTTCGGCGCCAGACCGCCCTTGATGTCCTTGTTGGTGATGCCGTGCATCTGGGCGCCGACGATACCGTTGCCGGCGTCAACAAAACTACTCCAACGGTCGGTGATCTTGCCACCCTTGATCTTCACTGCAGCGACTTCGACGAGGTCCGAAATCTTTGGATCCAGGCCGGTCGTCTCCGTGTCGACGATCACGAAAGTGCCACGATTGGCGGCCGCCTCTGCGAACGCCAGCACGCTGTCGGTGCTTGGCTCGATGTACGGAACGCGCTTCTCCTTGCCGACCTTGGCTCGGAGCTCCTCTTGTAGGGCAACAAGTGCCTTGATCGCGTTGTGGCCGAACTCAATGGCCTCGGCCATCTTGTCTTCGGTGATCAGGTTTGCGCCAGCTTCGACCATCATGATCGCGTCAACCGTTCCTGAAACAACCAAGTCGAGATCGCTCTCCTTGAGCTGGTCGAATGTCGGGTTGATGACAAAGGCACCGTTCACGATGCCGACGCGCACGGCTCCGATTGGCCCGAGGAACGGAATCTCAGAGATCGTCAACGCCGCAGAGGCGGCGAGCGTTCCGAGAATGTCCGGGTCGTTCTCCTGGTCCGCGCTCAGCACGGTGATCACAACCTGCACGTCGTCCTTGTACCCCTCTGGGAAGAGTGGTCGAATCGGTCGGTCGGTGAGACGTGCGGAGAGCGTTGCGTTCTCGGAGGCTCGTCCTTCGCGCTTGATGTATCCGCCTGGAATCTTTCCCGCGGCGTACATGCGCTCTTCGAATTCAATCGTGAGTGGGAAGAAGTCGAGGCCTGGTCGTGGCTCGCTGCGGTTTGCAGTGCCAAGGACCACGGTGTCTCCGTAGCGAACGGTGACTGCGCCGCCGGCGAGGCGGGCCAATCGGCCGGTCTCAATCGTGAGGGTCTGACCGCCGAACTCGGCGGATACGCTGGTGATGTTGCTCATTCTGTTCTCCTGTCAGGCCGCGAGCGGTTCTTCCACTCGCACGCCGATGTAGTCCCAGCCTGAGGCCGGGGGGTGGTTAGCGTCGAAGTCCGAGCTTCTCGGAGAGCGCGGCGTAGCGCGCTGCATCTTCACGCTTGAGGAATGTCAGCAGTCGACGTCGCTGACCGACAAGCTTCAAGAGCCCGCGGCGCGAGTGATTGTCCTGCTTAAAGGTTTGCAGGTGCGCGGTCAGTCCCTGAATGCGCTCCGTGAGGAGTGCGATCTGAACGTCTGCGGACCCAGTGTCAGTGCCGTGACGCCCGTTGTCGGCAACGATGCGTGCGGTCGTTTCTTGGTCTAGAGGCAAGTGGTGGTTCTCCTTACATCGGAGGTGCTCCAAGGGCACCCCTCATCTCTTCATCACATCTTGGATGTGCATAGGGTAGCAAATCTACGCCTGGAGGCGTTCTCCAAGCAGGGCGACCCGTACGAGACCCCCCTCAAAACGTCGATCGGCCGCCTCTGGCCGAAGGAGCGTGATGGTCAGCCCATCCGGGTTGACCCGCACCGTGGTGAGCCGCCCTACGAGGGGGAGGCGCCCCTCAGGCCGGCCGGCTACCCCAACGCGAGCCCGATACTCCCCTGGCGGTGGTACGGCCGCCTCGCTTCGCTGAAGGCGCACCTCGTCACCCTGGAGCCTGCCCACGAGGGCATACGGTCGAGCGAGAAGGCGCGCCGCCCCAGTCAGGTCCCCACCCACAATGGCCTCCCGGACGCGGGTACTCCGAATGGGAGCTCCGCCAGAGGTCGCCTCCGCTACTGGATGCACCTGCAGGCCGTGCGCAGCCCCCCAGGCCCGAACGTTGGTGAGCGTTCCTTCCCGGCCCTTCCCAAACGCGGATTCTGGGGAGAGGACGATGCTCTTCGCTTTGGTCACCTCAACGAGGCGCTCGATGAATCGCTCCCACGGTGTATCCCGCGTCTCTGGCGTAAAGGGGAGGTCGCACCAGAGGTCGACACCCGCCCCCGCCATGCGGAGCTCAAGCTCGCCTGGGTCAAGGAGGAGCAGCGGCGCAGCGCCACGAATCAGCAGATCGGGGTGCGGCGTGAAGCCAATATGCACGCGCTGGAGCCCTGCCGCCCGGGCCAGCCGCTCAGCTGCGGCGAGGAGGCGCACATGCCCACGATGCAACCCATCAAAGACCCCAAGGGTGAGAACCGACCCGGGAGCACCCCCCGCAACCACAGCCTCCGCAGCCAGATCGTCCCAGCCGACCACTCGCTTCATGCGGGCTGCCCGATCAGCGCATTTGATTCAATGAAGACGCGTTCAGGTTGCGCACCAAATGCAGTGCGTCGACCGAGCGCCGCAATCACGCCATGCACGTGCAGTCGGAGCGGGCTCCCCTCCGCTGCTTCTTGGCCGGTGCCATCAAGCATGCCGACTGGGAGTGCAATGCCGTCACGCAGCAGGGCTGCACCCTTCTCGCCAACCTCCGTTGCGGCGATGTGGTCAAGCCCAGCGTCAAGCGGCAGCAGCAGATTGCGCAGCCCACCCGTAAGCGCAGCGGCGGCGATCTGCTCCATGGTGTGCGCCTCCCCCACCGCAAAGACACCAGAGCCCACGCGACGAAGCGCAACCAGGTGTGCCCCGCTTCCTGCATCGCGGCCAAGGTCTCGCGCGATGGCGCGAATGTAGGTGCCAGAGCTCACAGCGAGCCTGGCGTGCATGAGTGGCTCTTCAGCATGGGAGTCATCCCAGCCAAGCACATCGAATCGCTTGATCTCAATCGGACGTGGTGCCAGTTCTACCAGCTCCCCAGCGCGCGCCCGTTCGTAGGCGCGCACGCCATCTGTGCGCTTAGCGGAATGCGAAGGCGGAATCTGTTCTAGCGAGCCGCGGTAGCGCGGTAGCAACGTCTCAATGGCTGCCTGGGAGGGCGGCGCTCCGAGATCGCCCATGCGCTCACCGTCGAGATCGTCGGTTGTCGTTGCGCCGCCAAATGAGAAGGTCGCCTCGTAGCGCTTCTCGCCGCCGAGGTGTAGGCTGGCGAGGCGCGTCGCCCGACCGAGGACGAGCACCAGGAGGCCAGTGGCAAACGGGTCTAGGGTGCCGCCATGACCGATACGTGGCTGGCCAGCTATGCGACGGATTTTCGCCACGATGTCGTGGCTGGTTGGGCCATTGGGCTTGTCGACGAGAAGGACCCCGTCGATACCTGGCGTACTCGGCCGTCGCCGCGCCATTCTCTCAGCCCGCTACGCCGTGCGCGCGAAGCTCAGCCACACGCGCCAGCACGAGGGCAACCGCGTCGTTCACGGGGCGTTCAATCGTGGCGCCGGCCGCACGTGCATGTCCGCCACCGCCAAATGCGCCGGTAATCGCAGTGGCATCAGGACCCTCGCCCTTTGTTCGGACTGAGATGCGTGCGGTGCTCGCGCTATCTTCTTTGAAGAAGATCGCCACATCAGCCTCCGCCACATGAGCGAGTGCATCGACAATGCCCTCGCTCATTTCGAGGGTTGCTCCACTTTCAGTGAGGTCACCCAGCGTCATTGTTGCGAACACCGTGCGCCCGCCGTCAGCGGTGGTCAGGTTTGCCAACACACGCGCATGGAGCTGTACCTGCGCAAGCGGCTTTGATCGATAAATCTTTCGGGAGATCTCACTGATCGGCGCCCCTGCCGCAAGGAGAAGCCCCCCTACCTCTAGGGTTCGTGGCGTTGTGTTGCCATGCTGGAAGGTTGCGGTATCCATGATGACGCCCGCGGCAAGTGTCGTGGCGAGCCTCCCATCATCAGCGGAGAGGTCTGCCTCTAGCGCAAGCGCAATCAGGCTCACCATTTCGCAGGTTGCCGCTGCATGCGCATCAACCCAAGCGAGCGGCCAGGTTGTCTCGTTGGAAACGTGGTGGTCAATCAGGATGCGTGGCGTTGAAGCTGGGAGGGCATTGATCAGGTCGCCAATACGGCCGGCACGCTTCGGATCAGCGCAATCAACGAGCACAATCGCATCTGGCACCCAGCTAGGTGCGTCAAGGACAACCTCGCGAATGGTCGGAATCACGTCGTAGACTGCCGGTGGGGCGTCGGCGCTGATCACTGCCACCTCAGCACCGCGCTGCCCGAGGATTGCCTTGATCCCAAGTGCTGCACCGAGCGCATCGGCATCGGGTCGTTCGTGCGGCACAACCCAGAGCCTCTTCGCTGCGCGAAGTGCCTCCAACACATTGGCAGGCACAGCAGCGAGAGCCGATGCTCGAAGTGCATCAGCGCGCTGCAGGTACTCCGCTGTGTGCACCGACCCTTGTTCGCTCATCCCTTGCTCCTTCGGCTCTTTTCTTCGACCCCTGTGCGTGTTGGAGCTGGAAGCGGCGAGAGTGTCTCTGGTGGGAGCCCGCCGTCGGCGATGCTTCCAAGCAGTTGCTGAATGCGTGCGCCGCGATCCCCCGCCTCATCAAGTTCAAAGTGAAGGTCCGGAACACGCCGGATGCGTAGCCCTTTGCCGATCACGGTGCGAAGGTGCGATGCGGCACTCTTGAGCGCTGCGAGTGAGGCAATGCGTTGCTCTTCACTTCCGATCGTGCTGACGAATACCTTGGCGTGACGAAGGTCTGGCGACGTAGAGACAGAGGTAACCGTAACGAAGCCGAGCCGAGGGTCACTGAGAGATCGTCCGATATGGGCACTGATCTCTTCACGGAGGAGCTCGTCGACACGGGGCATCCGCTCAGACATGCTTAGAGGGTCCGCCTCGTCGACTTCTCGCCGATGATCTCCAAGATGTCGCCCTCTTGCACCGTGACCGAAGCGCCGAGGCCGATGCCGCACTCCTGGCCCTCTTTCACTTCACGGACGTCATCACGAAAGCGGCGCAGGGATTCAATCACGTCAGTGGCTACAAGGTTCCCGCCGCGCACGACGCGAACCTTCGCGCCACGAGTGACGCGGCCTTCGCGAATGATGGAGCCAGCGATGACAAAGCCCTTTCCAGGGAAGAGCTGCTTCACCTCGGCACGCCCCTCAACAACCTCTGACTTCTCAGGGTCGAGCATCCCCTCGAGCGCAGCCTTCATATCGTCGGCAAGCTCGTAGATGATCTCGTAGAGGCGAACGTCGACCTTGTTCGTTTCGGCCATACGGCGCGCACCTGGGGTAAGCGTTGTGGTGAAGCCCAGCACGATGGCATCCGAAGCCGAAGCGAGCAAGATGTCGTTCTCGGTGACCTCTCCAGCCGCAGAGAGGAGCACATTGATGCGCACCTCGTCACTCTGCATCTTCTCAAGCTGATGCTCGATAGCGCCGAGTGAGCCAGCCACATCTGACTTCAAGATGACGCGCACCTCTTTGCCGGCCCCAGACTGAATGCGCTTGTACAGGTCCTCCATGGTGGCGCTCCCGCTATCGCGCCCAGCGCTGGTGGCGTCGGCGGCGGCCTCAGACCAGGATCGGGCCTCTTTCTCGTCCGCCGCAATGCGGAAGATCTCACCGCTGACGGGGACCTCAGGAAGGCCGGACACCACAACTGCGGTCGACGGACCTGCCAACTTGATGCGTCCCCCGTCGGTTGACTCAAGCGATCGAACCTTCCCTGAGATGGCACCGACGACCATGTGGTCGCCAACGCGAAGGGTGCCCGTCTGCACAATTACTGTGGCGATCGGACCGCGCCCCTTGTCGCGCTGGGCCTCAATCACGGTGCCGACGGCACGGCGTGCGGCATCGGCTTTGTAGTCGCCGAGATCTGCGACGAGGAGGACCATGTCGAGGAGATCTTCAAGGCCTGCACCGGTTCGAGCCGATACGGCCACGAGTGGCACGTCGCCACCATAGTCCTCAATCACCACGTTCGACTCTGCAAGCTCTGTCTTGACGCGATCTGGGTTGGCATCTGGCTTATCGACCTTATTGAGCGCGATAATGATCGGCACGTTGGCGGCGCGCGCATGGCTGATCGCCTCTTTTGTCTGTGGCATCACACCATCATCGGCGGCAACTACAACGATGGCGATGTCGGTAACGCGCGCGCCACGGGCTCGCATCGCTGTGAATGCCTCGTGTCCTGGGGTATCAAGGAACAGGATTGAGCGATCGCCACGCTTCACCTGGCTCGCTCCAAGATGTTGGGTGATACCACCACGTTCGCCCGCAGCAACGCTTGTTTTGCGCAGTGCATCGAGCAGGCTCGTCTTGCCGTGGTCAACGTGGCCCATCACCGTGACGATTGGGGCGCGTGAGATCAGCGTTGCATCAGGAGCTTCGCTGAAGAATTCGGTCTTCGTAGCTGCCGGCAGTGCCTCTGGTGCCGCCTCTGGTGCAACCTCGGTCTCATCGGGTTCCGGCTCTTTGACGGTGAAGCCGAGCTCGGTAGCAATGAGAGATGCTGTCTCGCGATCAATACCCTGGTTCATGGTGGCAAAGACTCCACTGCGAATCAGTGGATTGATGATGTCGGCAGGGTTCACCTTGAGTAGCGTGGCAAGATCACCGACAGCGATTGAGGCTGGCAGCTCAAGTACGCCATCGTGCACCTGTGCAATGCGTGCAGGCTTCGGCTCTGGCGGCAAGCGATCGGGGCGTGGTGGTCGAATGCTCTTGCGCTGCTTCGTCATCTGCTACCCCCTTTCGCTTCGTCGGCTCGTCGCTCAATGAGAATCCGTTCGATGTCTGCGGCCGCAACGCGACCCTTCAGTCCTCTTCGTAGTCCATCACCAACCAGCAGCTCGTGCGCTTGATCGCCACTCGCGCAGAGCCACGCGCCTCGACCGCCAACAGCACCAGCGCGTACCCCTCCATCTGCGGAGGCCCCGTACCGCACAAGCGCTTCAGCCGGCTGTGTCTGCCGACAGGCCACGCACGTGCGCGCACGACCGGCAGGCGTCTTAGGCCTCCTCGCCCGCTGGGGCATCTGCAGGAGTCTCAGCAGCTCCAGTTCCATCGCTGGCGATGTCGATGCGGAATCCGGTGAGTCGCGCCGCGAGGCGGGCATTCTGTCCACCAGCGCCGATCGCTAGTGAAAGTGCGCGCTCAGGAACCACAACGGTTGCCGACTTGGCCGCCTCATCAACGGTGACCGAAACGACGGGTGCTGGTGAGAGGGCTCGCCCAATCGCCTCAGCCGCGTCGTCGGTGTGCGCGATGATGTCAATCTTCTCGCCGCCAAGGTCTTCCACAACAGCCTGCACGCGTGCGCCGCGTTGGCCAACCACTGCACCGACTGGGTCGAGGCCGACCTGCTTCGTGGCCACAACGATCTTGGTGCGGCTGCCCGGCTCACGAGCGATCGAGGTGATCTCCACCGTGCCCGCAGTCAGTTCAGGAACCTCGAGCTCAAAGAGCTTCTTGACGAAGTTCTTGTGCGTACGGGTCAAGAGAATCTCTGGGCCACGAACTGTTGTGCGCACCTCAAGGAGGAGCGCCTTAACGTTTTCGCCGATGCGGAACGTGTCGAGCTGCGACTGCTCTGTTGCAGGGAGGTATGCCTCCGCCTTCCCCACGTCCAAGACGAGGTTGCGGCGATCAACACGCATCACGACGCCAGTGAGGATCTCCCCAGCGCGCTCGGCAAACGACTGCATGATGAGGTCGCGCTGGATCTGGATGAGGCGCTGCTGGAGCGCCTGACGCGCCTGGGCGGCAACGATGCGACCCATGTCGCCATCCATCTCTTCCAGTTCAATGAGGTCGCCTACTACGGCTCCGGGCTTTGCAGCCTGGGCCTCTTCTGTCGTCCACTCGGCACCTGGGACGAGGACCTCGTCAACCACTCGGCGGGCCCGGAATACCCGCATTGCCCCTGATTCAGGATCGAGGCGCACGTGGATGTCGGACGAGGTGTGTCGGCGATTGAGGGCGACCGCGTAGGACTCCTCTGCCGCCTGCAACACCGCGGCTCGATCGATACCGCGCTCAGCGCCTAGCTGAATGAGGGCGCTCACAAGCTCTTTGCTCACGTCACGCCTCCCTTCTGTACTTGCGACCCCGATAAAAAAGACGTGGGGGTCACCCACGTCTCTCGTTCGGCGGCCGTTGTTACAGGGACTATACCACGAGCGTTCGAAGGCCTAACCTCTGCGGGCTCGTAGGCCCTCCTGGGGCGCCCGGAGCCTGCACAAAGACAGCGGGGCTAGTTCTTAGGGTAGTGAGCCTCAACGTAGCGTTCGAGGATCTCCAGGAACTCGGCCACGATGCGATCGCCGCGGAGAGTGGTGAGCAGTGCGCCATCCTGGAATACGGGGGCAACCGGCTCTTCGAATGTGCCAGGAAGGCTGATCCCGAGGTTCGCGTGCTTCGACTCCCCTGGCCCGTTGACCACACAGCCCATCACCGCAACCTCGAGGTTCTCAACCCCAGGGTGCAGCGGACGCCACTCGGGCAGGCGTGCCTTGAGGTAGGCCTGAATCTCCTGGGCCATCTCCTGGAAGAAGGTGCTCGTTGTCCGTCCGCATCCCGGACACGAGGTCACCTGCGGCGAGAAGGCGCGAAGACCGAGCGACTGCAGAATCTGCTGCGCGACTTCAACCTCAAGCGCGCGATCCGCCCCTGGCTCTGGCGTCAGTGAAACACGAATCGTATCGCCGATCCCTTGGTTCAAAAGATGTCCGAGGGCGGCACTCGTGGCGACGATCCCCTTCATCCCCATCCCTGCCTCGGTCAGACCGAGATGCAGCGGGTAGTCACATCGGCCCGCAAGCTCGGTGTACACATCGAAGAGGTCGCGCACGTTTGAAGTCTTAGCGGAGAGCAGGATGCGATCGTGCGGCAGTCCGGTGGATTCGGCGAGTTCAGCTGACTGGGTTGCCGAGCGCACGATCGCTTCAATCGTGACTGCCCGGGCACTTGCAGGAGTGGCCGAAGCGGCGTTCTCTTCCATGAGCCTGGTGAGGAGGTCCTGGTCAAGCGAACCCCAGTTCACCCCGATCCGCACCGGCTTGCCGTAATCAATCGCCACCTTGACGATCGTCTGGAAGTTTTCATCGCGGTGCTTACTCCCCACGTTCCCTGGGTTGATTCGGTACTTCGCAAGAAGCGCCGCTGCTTTCGGGTGCGCAGCGAGTAGCTTATGGCCGTTGTAGTGAAAGTCGCCCACGATGGGCGTGGTGAGGCCATCGTCGGCGAGTCGCTGGACGATCTCGGGAATCGCCGCAGCAGCTGCGTCATTGTTTACGGTGACACGTACCACCTGGCTCCCAGCGCGCGCCAGATGCGCTACCTGTGCCGCAGTGCTAGCAGCGTCAGCGGTGTCGGTGTTCGTCATAGATTGCACGACAATCGGGTGAGCCGATCCAACCATCACACCGCCAACAGAGACGCTCGGCG
>Ga0214917_10004031_pt1 | contig 16633 bp, 20 predicted proteins | sample LL_1208_BB_MetaG_FD_177983 | JGI IMG/M metagenome (GOLD analysis project Ga0214917, IMG submission 177983) | Freshwater microbial communities from Lake Lanier, Atlanta, Georgia, United States - LL_1208_BB | ecosystem: Environmental > Aquatic > Freshwater > Lake | place: USA: Georgia | collected... | reverse complement strand
TCTTTAACAATCGTCGTTTCTTTGAATGATGACTTTGAGGGTGGTCTTTATAACTTTCCCAATCAAAATATTAGTATTAAACCAAAAAAGGGGACGGCTATTTTATTCCCGCCATATTATACTCATCCACATAGTGTATCCGCTGTCGAAACTGGAAAATTTAGGTATATATGTAGTTCATGGGCATTGGACGATTTTATAATTCGTGAAGAAAGTGATAATACATGTGATGGTGATGAAAATGACTGTACAGTAGATGAGCATCTGGATGAATGGTCCTATAAAAATTTTTTTATTTCTCCTTCTAAAATTAAGTCATAACGCATAATATTTTATTTTGTATTTTGTATAAATAAAATATTATTCATCTTCTTAGTTATATTTTTAATCGTTCTTTATCTTCATATGAATTCTTATTTTATATATAATTATGTTTTCAGAGGAAATTTTGTTAATATTATATGCGATCTGGTTTGAATATATAACCATATCTCCTTGATTTAATATCACACTTAAACCATCCTCAAACATAAGTTGTCCTTCTTTATTATTATTTTCATCTGGTATTGTTGATAACATTATTTCTGTGGTAATATGATGACCTGTTTTTGAAAACATTTTTAATCCGTTATTCATTGTATTGTTTTTATCGTATTTGACTAGTAAAACATCAGTGATTTCAATTTTGTGATTCAAAGTATTATTTATATTGTATGATTTATTTACCTCATCACAAACTGTTTCCAACATTGTTCTTGTAAAACTATTCATTTTTTTACTTTCCATCATACAAATATCACTTTGATCATGTGGTGATGATAAATTCATATCATTTTTTGTTGCGGTATTGATTAACCAATCACATGTATTTGATGATAAGAATTTTTTTATGGTAAAACGTTGTAAAAAACGATTTTTTATGTTAGGTTGGTTATTATTTTTTGAATTGGTATTTGTAATCGTATTCACATTTTTTAAATTTATTTCACTTTTTGTAATTAGATACCAATTTTGCGGGGCATCATTATTATACAATTCAAGAATAGGCGTCATATCTTCATGCGTGTATTTTTTCATATACAATAAATTGTTGTACATATTATAAGTGAGTAAATCATTTGTCCATATGATTTGGTTATTTAGGGGAGTAAAATCGGTTGTTGTTGTTATATTTTCTATTTTTATAGGTTTCTTATTGTCGATTTCAGAATTAACTTTTATCTCTGTGTCCCATACATTGATTAATATTGCGTTGATTGTATTTTCATGAATTGTATCCTTCGAGTCAGGAATCATAAAACCATTACACGTATTTCCATTAAAAACAACATGAGTATTCTTTTTTGGAAAAATCACATTTAATGTATCTTGATTTTTGAATTCCTTGTATTTGTAAGTATCGATATCTATTTCGGTCATGACAAACGGTAATTCGCTATCTGTTAAAAATACCATACATGATAATATTGGATACTTGATGGTTTCGTTTTTCTTGAGAATAGGATATATATTGTTTTCTGGATTTTTTAATGTTTGGACCTCTATGGTATTTGTTTGTGATTTGTCATGTAAATGGAGTCGTTGTATATGATAATTTATGATATTTGAAATATATTTTTCAGTATCAGTATAGGGCTCAATCTCATTGTATAACCAATAACTTATATTATTCATATTTTTGAATTTTGTTTTTGTTTATAAATACTATTTATTATAAATAATATTTATATTGTTTATATTGTTTATATCATTAAATAAAGTATTTTATCTATCACTATGAGTATAAATCCACCCAGTGATTATATATTTATCATGTGATATTGGCATCAATCCACTATGTGGATATGTCCAAGACGCAGGAAACAATACTAATTTCCCTTTTTGTGGTTTTATTTTATAATTATCCCAAAACTGCGTCTCGCCACCTTCTTCCACATCGTTTAAATAATAAATATAAGTAAGAACTCTATATCTTTTTTGATATGACTCCGAAGAAAAATCATTGTGATATACATATCTTCCTTTCTTTGATTTGTATTTTTGAATCATGATGGTTTCAAAAAATAATCCGTTTGCTTCTAATTCTTTGAATTTTTTTCTGAGAGGAATGGTATTTACATCATTTATATCTTCCGGTTGTGAATGATACATTGGCGTGTCTAATTTACACGTATATATTACAATGTTATTTATAAGTTCGGCGATTAATGTCTCTCTAATTCGAGACCATTTGGCATTATTTATTTCAATATTATAATCTGTCGTATCCTTTACTTTTGGCTGTACGCCACCAAATGTTGAACCTGGACCTTTGTTTTCTTCCTGTTCTTCAAATTTATTTATAATTTCATCACATAAATCTCTTGATAGAGAGTTTTCATTTATATATATATATCTGTCTAATCCGTACATTTAGATGAATATGAATGAATTATAATGAATACATTATATATTTTTAAGTATTTATATTTAAATTTTTATAACTATTAATTATAAGTATATTTTCACTATAATGAGTTCTTTTAAGGTTACTAATACTACAAACTCACGTAGTAATACATTAACTAATACATTCGCTCCTGGTAATACTGTGGTTACTGGCTATAAACAAGCCGGGTCTAATATTATTTTCGCATCACTTCTAGATTCGACAATTGAATCTACGACTACTGGTTATAAATCTAGCGGAACTGATATTGGTAATTCTTTCTGTGCGATATATAATAATCATACTGGACCATCTAGTGGAACTATAAATGTTTCGAATTATTCAAAATGTACTATTGTTATGGTTGGCGGGGGTGGAGGCGGAGGAGGAGGACAAGGCTCACCTGGTTTTAACCCTAAAACTTCAGGAACTGGAGGAGATGGAGGTATAACTATTATACAACGAGTGGATATTTCTTCTCTTACTACTATACCTTATAGTGTTGGGTCAGCGGGGAATGGTGGTCAAGGTGAAAATAACTTTTTACAAATTGCCGGAAACGTAGGAAATAGTGGTAATGCCACAACTGTTACTATTTCTGGTACGACATATTCAGCAAATGGAGGGGGAGGGGGTCCTGCTGGATCAGGCAATGGAAACGGAACTGACGGAACTATAAGTCCAGCTACACAAAGTGTTACAACTGCTACTTTAAATGGTCCGCTTACTTATAACGCTACCAATCGTGTTATTAATATTTCTTCGACTAATTATGGTCAAGGGGGAGCCGGAGGATACTCAGCTAATCCAATTGCTGGAAATGATGGATCCGCAGGTACTAATGGTTATCTTCGTGTTTATTTATATCCATAAATTATTAAATTATTATCTAAAAAAACTGGTTCAAAAATTTTGTTACGCCTTTTGCTTTGTTTTTATCATGTTTTCGTGAGTTCTTATTATTTACTTTCTTTTTAGGGTTTTGTTTAGAGTGTTGTTTCGCTTCTTTCGCTTTACGCGTTTTATTTATTGCGCCATGATGCGTCAAATGGTATGGCGTCATTAGTTTTTTTCTTAAAGTAAATAAATCTTCCAATTCGTCGTAATTTCTTTTAGATTTAGATCTGGATTTGGATTTATTTAGAACATTTTGTTTAGGAAATGATGATTCTGATTCAAAAATAGAAAAATCATGTGCTAATCTTTGGTCTAATGATTGATTTACCACTGGCATTTTTAATATATTTTCCAAATCATTCTTGTTTAGCTTGACTTGGTATTTATTTTTCTTGCCATTTTTATTTATATTGACATTCATTTTTCCTTGATTGTTTTTATAATTAGCGTCCCATTCTATTTCATTGATTACGGGTTTTGAATTTAGCCCGTCATTTGTTATACTTTGTTGAAAACCTGTGCTGTAAATGATTGCCATTTGTTGTGTTGTTGGTATAATATATTATAATATTTTTATTTTTGGACTTTATGGTTTAAAATTCAAAAATAAAATATTTCTTTTCATTATATTCATTCTATTATGGATTTTATTCATATTGACGATAATATTCATAATCTTGATGATGATGATTCTGATCAAGTAGAAGATATTGGTTTCATTGAAAATAATAAACTTTATAATTCTAGGTTTCATGATAGACAAACACAAAATTCTCAAAATACACAAAATAAACGTGTTTATCCTACTGCTCAAAAAATATTACCCACAAATGGTTTTTCTCTTGCCGATGATAATAAAAAAGTGAGTAAAAAAGTGACCTATGATGACATATTATCGTCTCTAAATATGAAAGTCATTAATGGAAAACTACAAATTGTGCGAGGGGACGCTGACGTTGTTCCACCACCGCAAAAAAAGCAAGTCATCAATAATCGTCAGAAATTTAATGAGAATGTAAATATGAATGCGTATTCAAAACAAAACGAGTTTTATAACAAGTTTTTACAGGCGCAAACACAAGCACCTGTTGTTGTGGAGACCTTAACGCCTGAAGAAAAAAAACGTTTATTGATGATACAATACATAAAGCATCAGCAAGAAAGACAACGCATATCGCGTGTAAAATCCCGAAAATTGAGTTTTGTTTAGGAATCGAGTATTCATCTAAACAATTGGGAATGATGGTTGTGCTGCAATACCACAAATACCAATGTCATTTGTGCTATCGCTTCTTTCAATTTTCACATAACCCTCGTCTCCCCAGGTGGTTGACCAAGAATTCTTGACCAACCAATAATCGACATCGTTTTCAGTTCCGTAACCAACAATAAGCACGCCATGGTCCAAATCAGTACCACAAGTTGAACTGGTAATTACGCCGCTTGAATAAGATTGGAATATTCTGGTGTCCGCCTCAATCGCAATCGAAACAGGTCCAAAAGAAACTGCCTCTTTTAAGGCAAGTTGGTTATTCGCTGGGACGTCCGCACAGTCTGTGATGGTTACCTCTGGCTCACAAGTGGATTGGCATGATCCGGATGATCCAGCGGACGCGGTATAAGGATAATCGGATTCAACGCACATACCATTATCGATTGCGTATTGAAAAGCATTGTCCATGAGTCCGCCATTACAGCCTAAATTGCCGTATCTCTTTGAGCAATCCACCAATTGTTCTTCGGATAAACTCACAAGATTTCCAGTATGGATTGACCAGGCGCCCTCCATCGCACCTGTTGCTGAAAAAGACCAACATGAACCGCATTGTCCTTGGTCTTTTACTGGAGTGACTGCGCCTGAAGTACGCCAGTCAATCGATGATGGGACCTTTATTTGTTGGTAACTATATTGCGAGCATTTTGATTTTCCTCTTAGGGATGATGCGGTGGCGCCAATGAAACCACTGTGGATTACATTTTTTTCGAACTCTTGGGAGGTTAAATCAGTGAATTGATTGATACCCATGGTATAGTTTTCCTTTTTTTCTAAATTATGTTGGAAAATAGTGATTACGTTTTCCTTGAATATTTGAAAACGTTGTTGTAATTCGGTTTCGGAGGGGTAGATTTTCTTGAAACGCGATTGAAATGAAACAAAAGATTTCCAGAAATCAATATTCTCGATATTTTCGTCAAGTGCGGAAGATGAAAATACAAGAGGACTAGAGGTCGTGGTCATTAGTAAAGAACCAAGCAAAAAAAGTTGTAAAATAATTTGCATTATTTTGTATATAAGGTAAATATAATAATCTTTTTATTACCTTTTCATTTATCTTATTTTTGGCTTGGGGGGGAGGGGGGAGGGGAGGGGAGTTAGAAACTATAAGAAATTGTTTTCAAATCGGTTTGAACCGAATTATACAAATGGGTACGGATTTTTCCAATCGTTGATTGTGAATTGAAATCTACACTCATCAGTTTTCCCAGATTTTTTTGATACTCGTCACTCATACGGTCACTGCGAGATATTGCCTCTTTATTCTTCTTATACCAACCGGATAATGCCTGTGTTATTTTTGAATGAATAAATTTAAATAATGACACGAATTCTTCGGGGGTTTGTTTTCTCCAACAATAGGTGGCATTGTTTTCTTCAGTGGATAATGCATATATGTAAATCGCGTGTTTTTTTTGAGCGAAACTGATAAAAGGTGACGAGGACGCGAGATTCTTTTTAATCAATGTCTTGATGGTTTCCACCATATTTTCCAAGTTTCGGATGTCTTGTTCAGAAACAAGGAAATCTCTTTTCCATTCTTCAAAGGTTATTGTTGGAGTAGGAATAGGTGATGTATGGGAATTCAACATGTTGATTACATTTATATTGTTCACGTTTGTGGAAATATATTTTTTTATTTCGTGTAATTCTTCTTCCATATGTTTCGTTTTAAATGCTAATTCTTGAACAATTTGGTATAATAGTTGTGTTGAAATATTGGTCGGAGGTGACTCTTCCTCATCGCATTTTTCTTCACGTTTTTGTGATGCTTTTGACTGGGTTTTTTGTTTGTATATGATTTCACATACGATAATATGTTTTGAGTATGAGGTTTTTCTGGTATATTCTTTATTACAATATAAGCAGTTAAACATTATGATTGATTGTGATTAATTGCGATTTTTATAGTTAAGGTTAAGATTAAGATTCAAATAGATATATACTAAAAATATAAACTATCATTATTCTTCAATTTTATTTTTTAGTTTGGATACGAAAGAGAGAAATAATATATTGTTATAGTATATTATAAAGTAAAAATATGCCAATTGCGACTGATGATCAAATAACAACAAATTGCCGCTGGTGTAACAATAACATAAGTTATAACGACCCAGCATCTCAATATCAGACTTTAAAAATTATTCAAAATACAGTAAGAGTGCCCGCCTCATTATACATGAATGATTTAGCAGCATTGAATGTATATCAAACACCAGGAAAATACGGCGTAAATTGGAATCAAATGAGCGACCGTCGTGTGCGCCATGTTCAGCCATCGACTGTTGCTGGTGGTAGTTTTTACCACGCAAGTAGTACTCGAGCGACCATTACTAGATGTAGACCCGGAGCAGGTTGTCCTGGCGGTTCAGGAGTGGATATTAAACATAATTCCTATGATCGCTATTTGAATCGTATTAAGGGAAAAGGACCGGTCCGCCGTGGTGTTATTCCGCCTGATTTTGGGAAACCTATTGTATTCAATCCAGCATTCCCTATTTATGGCGGAAAAACCACCAAGACCAGTATTGTGTCGGGTGGTGGATATCAAGGCAACTGTATTTGTGGTGATCAGAATGATGCGATTTATGATACATTGGCTGATCCGCAACGATTCCAATATTATTATCAATTTGATGTTGGAACTTATGTTTATGCCACGAATACCGACGGATATTATGTTAAGGCGCTTGTTATTGAAAAAATGGGAACAAATTATATTGTTCAATATGATGACGGAACTGTAGCTGAAAGAAATATAAGCGAATTATTGGTTTATTATCCTTGTAATAGCGAGACATGTTAGGTTAGGGGTGGGTTTTCTCTCTTTGTGTCTTTTTTATAAAACAAAAAATAAACAAAAAATGTATATTCTATAAAAATTAATTTGTTATTTATATAATATAATGCCAGTTAAATTAAACATGGTTTTACATAACGGGTCTGTTCCGCGCGTTTCCTATTCTGAAATCGTTTCCAAATCAGCTTCCGCCGTGAAGCCTACGATGAATTCTTCTTTAAAATCAAACATGATTCAACGGGTACATACTGCAACTGGTGGTTGTAGTGCGTGTGGTAAGAAATAACCGTCTCTCGGGATTGGATTATTATATTTGCCTATATAAATGGGTTCTTGTTCTGTTCCTCCTGTTGGACGCGCTAATAATTTAAGTAGTTTCGGATATTTTGTTCCAGTGACAATCGGTAGATTAAATAATTGTAACAATACATTATGCTATACGTATAATCATAATTATATTTACCAACCTCATAGTGGTTATGGAAAGGTTGGGACAACCGCCGCGGCTTATTTAGCAAGTCGTAAAAGATTGTAATCATCTAAACAATAAAATAATAAATCATGTATTTTATTGTTATTTGGGTAACATGTTTGGTATTTGAAATGTTGGAATATTGCTTCTTACTCTTGAAAAGAATGATTGAGCAGGTGAAACGATGTGTTTGTCGAATGATTGACCCACTGACTGACCAATTGATTTACCTTTTGATGCTACATAATTTCCAGTAAGGTGTAATAATAGACGAGGAATACAATCTCCAAATTTTCCTACTAATTTTAGCACTTCTGTATAATTTATATTTGCGCTATCTATTTTCAATGACTCAAAATAGTTTGTTATTAATTTACGTACCATTATATTATTTTTTATATCTATTTTTCTGATATCATTTATAACACATTTTATATCCGATAAATTGTTTTGAAAGACAACTTTATTGTTATTAATAAAATTTGATATTGCCAAAGTTACACTTGGTATAGTTAATAAATATAATATTAATATTAATAAATTTATTTCGTTTTTCTTATCATCATCAACCGCATTAAAATTTTCGTTCATTCTTTGAAGTATCATGTTTTGTAAATTGTCAAATAATATTTGAAATGAATCTGTGTCATTGTTAAGAAATTTTGGATTTTCGAAACAATTATAAATTACTGTTAATAAAGTATTGAAAATATATGGATTATAATCGAGTAATAACCATTGTACTAAATCATCTATGAATTTTCTAAATTCCGCATTATTTACATAATTAAAAGACTCGGGAATATTATCATTATTTATACTGATACTCTGTATAAATGTTTTATTTTTGTCAAACACTTTTGTTTTGAAATCTGGTCTATTCAATAATTCAACCAAATATTCAAATATTGTATCATAAGTTATACCCAATGATATTTCCGATTTTCCACCTTTCATCATTCTTTTATTTCTTCTTGATTTTGATTTTGATTTTGTTTTTGTTTTCGATCGGGTTGATTTTGTTTTCGATCGGGTTGTTTTTGTTTTTGTTCTGGTTGATTTTCTTAATTGTTTCATTATATATATTATTATTATTATATTTACCCCTTTATTATGTCTAATATGTGTAATACTACAACTATTTTATTATTGTAATATATTATATATTATACATGAATTTCGACTTGAACTTGAATAATTACAAAAAAGAAGAATTAGAAGATATTTTTGATTTACCGGTTAATTATGACTCATCTACTCTTGATATGAAAGAAAGTAAATTAAGAGAAAATATATACGCGGACTTTACATTGAATCAACAAGTGAGAAATAAAACAATTGCCTTTTTACAAGAAGCCAAAAAAATACTTTTAACCGACTTGAAAAGCACTGTATTCAGCAAAATTTCCGCTGCGAATATTTACAATACTGACATGAGCTTAAAACCGGTGAAAGTCATTGAGGAAAACGGAGCAAATATGGTCATTAACCGTCCCAATACGGCGTTTGCCCAATCGTTTCCTAGTGAATTTTATGAGGGAATTATTAATCCGCTCAAGAAAAGATCATTAAGGCAGTATTTGAATATTGATACCCGGTTTCGCGATAATTATTACGGTTCGCTTTCCACTGATTTTCATTTTGATTTGCCCATTAAATTTTCCAGTGTTGCGACCATGCAGCTGACCGCGTTTGAAATTCCCAAGACTTATTATTATATTTCTAGCAAAACTGGCAATAACTTTTTTACGATTGGGATTGAGACGAGTAGCGATTCGACGCAAGAAGTCGTCTTTGTTCCGGATGGAAATTACACTCCTGAAACAATGGTTGCGTTTTTGAATAATTACGTCAGCGGTACGGAGGGTCCTTTGTCTACTTTGGATAAGTACAAGGATTTAGTATTTAGTTTGAATACTAGTTCCGGTTCGGGGACTGGACAGTTGGTCGTCGGCATTGCCGATGGAGCGACATTATTTGATTTTTCTTTGGAATTTAATACGAATAGCAGCGGGGGTGAGGATTCAAGTACGCCATTGCCGTTGAAATTGGGCTGGATTCTAGGATTTAGAAATGGTAAATATATTGGTAGTCCTAATTATGTTGGCGAGGCACCCGTGGATCTGAATGGTATCAAGTACATGTATTTGGTGGTAGATGATTACAACAATAACGTCAATAATAGTTTTTACAGTGCTTTTAATTCCTCCATTTTGAATCAAAATATTTTAGCACGCATTTCATTACAAACCGGGACTGGATATTTAGACGTCAATAGCCAGAATAATTTAATGCTCACCACTACGGCGCGACAGTATTTTGGTCCGGTGGATATACAAAAGTTGAAAATACAATTGTTGGATGAATATGGTCGGGTCATTGATTTGAATAACATGGATTATTCTTTTTGTTTAACCTTACAATCTTTGTACGATTTATAATTGTTGTACGATTTATAATTTTTGTGTAGGTAGGTTTTTGGGTAATAATTATTATCTTTATTATTTATATATGTCGTCATGTACAAATAATGAAAAAGCAAAATCTTGTTTTGGGAATGGAAATGGAAAAAATGGGATTTCCTATGCGAGTGATTATATTACAAACAAACGCAAAAAATGTGTGAAAAAATGTGTCAATCGTCGAAAGGAGGTGAATACTGCTGACCTGGGATATGGTACGGTTACTACCAAAGATTACACGGATATTACTGTTATTTGTAAAGTGGGTCCTAAAGCGGGGGGTGAATTTGTTTGCGATGCGCCGACTGATATTGATGATACACTGACACCTTTTTATAGTTATTATAATATTCCGGTAAATTATTAACCATGGTTGGTTTTAACGGAAATGAGACAATATGTAACCAATGAAAACGCCTACGAATAATAAATAAATACCTGTTGTTGTCTTTGAACCACCACCAATTAAAACATGGGGTTTATCATCGGATTTATCATTGTATTTGTATTCTCTTTCTGCCGTGTGTCTTGCGTGGTCTCTCAATGTTTTTCTGGTTGATCTTATCATTAAAACTGCGATTAATAACGCAACTATTACCGATACAGTAATCGCAATTATATCACTTTGTCTTATCTTTGACATACGTGGATAGGATAATATATTATATAAGAAGAAAACTTATTTTATTTCTTATATAACTTTATTCATTGAATTATTTTTACACAATTTTTGATGTTATGTAACCGACTAAAACACCGGCTAATAATAAATATATACCCGAGGTTGTCATCGTTTTTGATGATTTTTTATTTCTTTTACCACCTTGTTGTGTTTGTACTGGTGAGTAAACTGGTTGAGAAGTAGTGGTAGAAGTACCTGAAAAATCACTTTTAATATATCCGGTTCCCATTAAACCAACTATAACCGCACCAATAATTAAGATTGCTATGAATACCCACATTGTTGCTGATAATTTTGCCATATCTATATATTTTACAAAGAAAAAAACATTTTGATTTTGAGTTTTGAGTTTTTGAGTTTGTTCAAAATGTATTTTCTAAATATAAATATAATTATTTTAAGAAGAACGTATTTTATTATAAAAGTAAATAGATGCGGTTGTTAACGCACAAATTGTTATACCCGAAAATATGTTTTGGGAAATCTTTTCTTTGTAGCCATATGTTTTACGATTACTATGGTCATGTGGTAAATCCATATCTAAAATGAATTGATCCTCTTGGTCTTCTTCTTGTATTTGCGGTAAATAATTCATATTCTTTTGTTGTGTTGTTTCGTTATAATGGGGGGGAGGTGTTGCTAAATGTGAATTGGGATTGTTTTTTCGTGGAAATACGTGTTTCGGTGGTGTTGGCGGGTCTATTTCCACATAAAATCCCCAGTCTTCATCATTCATACTTTCTACATGTGTATTTTTTATTACTTTTTTATAATTTTGATGATTTTGATGATTTTTATTTACATTTGAAGAAAATGGAATAGATTTTTGATATATTGAATAATCGTTATCATAATAATGCATATATTCACTCATCAAATCATCATTTTGAAATATCATTTGTAACATTTTTGTTTTTAATTTGTGTAATACTAATAAATATAAATATTTAATTTATTTTTATTTCAATTTTATTTTTAGTTTTTCATTTTTGGATTGTTTGTGTTTTTATAACATGCGTTTTGCCTTTTGGGCGACCCTGTTGTGTTTTGTTTGGCGTGCTCTAACATACGCAGCATATACTCCCTTTCGGGAAACCTTACACGTATTCTTTTTACATATAGGGAATGATTTTTTGCTTTTGGGTCCTAAAAAACATTTGGATCCGCATTTTTTACGCATGACTGTTCGCTGATGGTAATTGGGTTTTTCGTTTTTCCATCCTTTCCATGGAGTATTTTTACGAGTTTGAGTCATATATAATATTGCTAGATTTTATTGCTAGCTAGATTTTTAAAATAAAAATAAATATCAAAATAAATATCAAAATAAAAATATGTTTGTATTGTATCTATGAATCAAGGCAATGATATATCTATTCAAGAAGTGAAAATTGACATTACAGATATTGATGATGATAATTGTGACAATTGTGATACAGGGGATATGATGATCAAAAAAAATGTGTTTCAACTTTTAAAGAAGAAAAAGAGAAATTCGGGTGAAGAAGCGATGAGAAGTTTTGAGGATGGGGGAAGCAGTAGTGGAGATGATAATTATTTCGGGGAAAACACTAGCGATTTAAGTGATACCTATAGCGAAGACGATATGAATTCTATAGATGATAAACATATGGTGGGGGGTGGTGTGAAAAATCGGATTATTTACAAAAAATTAAATTATCATCAAGTGGAACGCAGTATTGACAAATATTATTCGGATATTAATCATAAATATTCGTCGGCGTTGGATATATTAGCCAGTTATTTGAAGGGTCATAAAATTATTTACATGGAGGCAAAGTCCTATTCGGAACAAAAGTTGAATATGCTTATGATGCCGGCGATTTTACTATCGACCGCCGCGACGGTCTTGGCATCAGTGGTACAGGGGTTTAGTTGGGGATCTATATTGATATCGTCTGTGAATGCGGTGATTGCCTTTTTGTTGGCGATTGTGAATTATTTGAAATTGGACGCCGCGTCCGAGGCGCACAAAATATCGTCACACCAATACGATAAATTACAATCGACGGTTGAATTCACCTCGGGGTCTATCTTGTTGTTTAGGGATTTTTCGATTGGTGTTGGAGGTTCTGGGGATCAAGAAAATGCGTTGGTCGTGCGGAATCATGATACGAATTTGAAAAAGGAATTGGAACAAGAAATGATGAAAAAGCTGACGGATGTGGAGAAGAAAATCGCGGAAATCAAAGAAACGAATCAGTTTTTGATTCCACAGGCGATACGCATGCGTTATCCGGTTATTTATGGGACGAATATTTTTTCCATCATCAAAAAAATAGATGATCATAGAAAAAAGACGATTACGAATTTGAAAAATGTCAAGAATGAAATTCGGTATATTAATGCTGTGTCTAGGACGAATCGACACATGTTAGCAGATGATTATCGTGCGCAGTTGGTGAAATTATTTAATTTGAAAAAGGATTTGGTTAAAGAAATATTACTTTTAAAGTCCGCTTTTTCCATCATTGACCAAATGTTTCAAAAAGAAATATTGAATGCGGAGATCATAAAGAACCGCTGGATTTGGGGATATATTTTTCATTACAAAAAATTGGTGAGCCCGCTTGATATAAATCCTTTTATTGCGAATTTGATGGATCCATTCAGGGAAAAAATAGAATAGATTGGGCGAGGTGGGGTGGTGGTGGTGGGTTGCTATTCTATTTTTCCTTTTTTAGATATGTGTATGGATTAGAAACCGATAAATCGATAAAATATGCTTATTAATGATGTATTGAAATTGTGTGGGTTTTCTGGCGGACGCTCTGGGCGGGGTGGTGGATTTCGGGGGACGAGTATCTCTCTATAAATATTTCTATTATTATCAATGACTATTTGTAATTTAAGTTCTTCTTGTTCTTGGTTACAATACCTGGTTTGTATTTGTTTACATAAAACGGGGTTAGGTATTTCCAATCTTTTCATAGGGTCCCGACAATAAGCGCAAACGGGGAGGTTGTTGTTACTATTGAGACTTTTGAAATATTTTTGAATACAATCATTACAAAATGTATGATTACAATTTGTGATGATTTGGTTGGTTGGTGGGATTTCGTCCAGGCAAATGGGGCAGACGTGTGTTTGTGTTTGGTTTTTTTGGGTTGTTGTTGTTGTTGTTGTTGGGGATTGGGTTGATGTTTTTATGTCGAATTTTCTTTGTGGTGGTCGGAATTCATGCATACGGTTCAATAATAGTTCTTCCAGTTCAAATGAGTCTGAAATTACTTGGGTTTTTAAATATTCATCTCCATATATTTGATAATTTTCGTCACTTATTTCATTGAGTTTTTGTTTTAATTCATTCTTTGAATATGAATAAACTTTGTCTTGATAATTTAGACGCAAATAATGTACGTATGTATTTTTGTCATCATTTATAGTTATTTTTTTCAAGTTTTTTTTATAAATTAATATTTTTAATTCATCGTAGGACAACAGATTCAATAATTCTTTAACACATAAACTGATGTCATAATGTGAAACGAGGGTTCTAAAAAGAACCGTTATGAATATGAACTTTTCTAATATTGTTTTATCGAGTATTTCAATAGACGGGTCTTTACATTTATTTATGTTGTGACCAACATGGTGGCAATATGCGCATTTTGTTTTTGACATGTTTTGTTCGTTGTTTGACAATATAAATGGTTTGAAAACGAAATTCAATTTTATTTTATTTTAATTAAAAATTGATTGTTTTTATTTCTTTGTTATAAATGTAAAAAATAAATAAAATGACACATGATGTTGATTTGGATGGTAATCACTCTAATAAAAATATAATACCTGTACCAGTAGAAAATTTCCCTAATCTATGTATTCCCCGCGTGAATACATGTGTTACCAAAGACCAGGTCTTTGAAATTATAAATAAATATTCCCTCGGATCTATTCAAAAAATAGATGTTATTAAAAAAAAAGGGTCTTATAAAAATAATGATTATTCCAATATGGTTTTTATATATTTTAATGAATGGTATAATAATACACTGGCGAATAGTGTGAAAGACCGGTTGATGTCTGGTAAAGATATTAAAATAATCTATGATGATCCCTGGTATTGGAAAATATCGGCGATCAAAGTTTAGACCACGACCGAAAGTTTAGGCGATGTTATGTAATGTATATTTTTATTTTTTTGTTTTTGGTTTTAATATCTTCCTTTATCATATATATGTCTATTCAAGCATTCAAAAAAAAGGGCGTTATTCGATATGGATCAAATGTATCGGGAAAACGACCTGGGGGTGTGTGGCTAAATCAAGGACCTTTTGGCAAAAATGATGGGACACTGGTGATCGGGGCATCGGGTCCAGAGGGATTTTCTTTAAATGGTGGCAGAAGAAACGTCGGGTATGTCGGTCAAAGTATGGCAATGTCTAGAAATGGCACTCCTTTTAGGGGACAATTTCCCTATGGTTCTGGTGGTTGTTGCGGTACATACAAACGCGCCGAGCCAGTTTATAATGCAAGTCGCGCGATTGTTTTAGGCGATCAATATCAATATATTAAACCATCGGTTCTCTCTACAAAGGGCATGTTGGAAAAGAAATACAAGTGGATCAACAATGGTCAGTATCCGAATGTTTGGGTACAACCTGTTTATGGAAATAGTAACTTGTCGGATAACGCAAGTCAATGGCTATATATTCAGACCAAAGCCGCTGCGAATATTTGTGTCAATGATACGAATAAAGAATATTTATATGTGGGTCATCGTGTTCGGGGTGGTCCAAATGGTTGTTCCACATCGTCGGCGAAATATGTGTATAAAATACAGGAGTCAAACGCTGGTTATACTAAGACATTACATATTCCGCAGACCGCGAGTCAATACACTTTACAGGTACAGCGCAAGTGTGCGAATCCTGTGGGCGCGTTAAAACCTTTCCCTTTTGCGGTGAATGGTGGGTCGAATAACTCGAAAGTGTCTTATGCTCCTCCTCCGGTTCAAATTGTGAATTATAGTACGCCACCTGAATGGTATACTGGGGTTAAAGAGTAAGGGGTTTCATGCGTGGTTTTTGAAAAATAAAACGGATTTCATATTTATATATATTTATAATATATTATGGCTTCTTACAAAAGAGAGTTTAGTAAAAGTAAAAAGGTAAAAAGAAATATTCGGAAAAATACGAAAACCCGTAAAACCTATAAAAAAAGAATTAGTTATAAAAATAAAAGAAGAAATGGTAATAAAAGTAAAAAGGTTGGTGGATGGGGATTTTCATTGAGTAGTAATAGTAGTGATAGTGGTAAGACTACGAATAGTAGTTATAGTAATACTAGTAATACTAGTAATAGCAGTATGAATAGTAATACAGATTATGAAAATAATATTCGAATTAATATGAAAGAACCTTTTGTTCTTAAAGATGATATGGTTATGTTAGAAAAAAGAATAATACAAAATACCAGAGATAATCCGAATCGCAAAAATAAATATAATAAGTATGCTTACCTCGATAACTCTCTTGCTTGTAATAAATTACCATCTTCTTCATCTAAGAAAGAATGTTTAACATTTAAAACAAAATTATATAATCATAATTTTACTGAAGCGTATGCGTATGATAGAGGAGAAGA
>Ga0214917_10004029_pt1 | contig 16642 bp, 15 predicted proteins | sample LL_1208_BB_MetaG_FD_177983 | JGI IMG/M metagenome (GOLD analysis project Ga0214917, IMG submission 177983) | Freshwater microbial communities from Lake Lanier, Atlanta, Georgia, United States - LL_1208_BB | ecosystem: Environmental > Aquatic > Freshwater > Lake | place: USA: Georgia | collected... | reverse complement strand
AGAGGGTGGGGCAACGGTTGGCCATGGCAGGTTGGGCAGAGTTGTTGGCCCTGTTGGCAGTGTGGGCAATCGATTTGGCGCAGGCTCCCAGGCACAATCAATTGGCCGGCGCTGGGCGTGGCATTGATCTGGGCAGTGGGTAAGGGGATCTGCCAGCGATCGGTAATGGCTGTTTGTGTTGTCCCAGTATGGGCATCGTCGCCTGCAGTGCTGGTTACGAGGGTAGGCGGGAAGCGCGTTTCGATGATGACATGCAGTGTATAGGTGTAGATGATGCGGTTTTGGATGGACTTGATGTGAGCGAGGCGCCCGAGTAGTTGACGACGCCAGTAGTCTTGTTGCCCCCAGGCCGTCAGCGTATCGGCGATGATGGCTGGGGTACCCGTTTGTTGCCCAAACGTGACACTCTCGGTGAGGGCATCGTGGTCAATGTCAATCGCCAAAGCCGATTCGACGGGATGGAGCGGAGTATTGCTTGGGCTATTAGCGGTGGTGGGCGCCGCGGTAATCACTGTTTGGGCGGTATGTTTGGCGATAATTTTGTCGATATCAGTCATGGCCGCAGTGGCGGTTTGGTAGCGTTGGGTAGGGCTTGGGGCGAGTAATTTGGCAAATACATCGTCGAGCTCGATGGGCAAGCCATCGCCGTTGCGTGATTTGAGGGTTGGGACTGGTTCACTACTCTCGCCATCCCAAGGCAAATTGCCGGTGAGCACTTCAAACAGCACCACGCCCATACTAAATAAATCAGAATGGTAGGTTGCGTTGTGGGGCGCAGTGATTTGTTCGGGTGCCATATAGCCTGGAGTGCCGATGGTGGTTGGGGTGATGCTGCTACTATTCGTGCCTAATTCACGCGCCACTCCAAAATCAATCAGCGCAGTGCGCCCAGTGTCACGGTCAATCAATATATTGTTGGGCGTGACATCGCGGTGGATGACTCCTTGAGTGTGGATGTAATCAAGCGCAGTGGCGATGGCCGTGGCGATGCGGAGACTTTGTTCGATGCCGAGGCGGCGGTGGGCGGTGAGGAGCTGGCGCACCGACACCCCGGGTACATAATCCATGATGGTGTAATGGAACGGGTAGAGGTAGCCGTGGTCGTAGATGCGCGGGATCGCTACGTGGTCGAGGCGACTCATGAGTAGCGCTTCGCGACTAAATAATTCGACTTCGTGTGGCACACTGGTATTGGTTAATTTGATGGCAAATAAGCGGTGCCCAAAGGTACGATGGCGGCCCAGCCAAATCCGCGCCGTCGCCCCACGCCCGATTTGGCGTTCGAGTAGATAATTGCCAATCCGTTGTGGCACAGGTATTTGGGTCACCGCGATCCCCCCACAACCGGCACGCCCGGCGTGGTCGTGCGGATGCGATAGACCGATGTGCGGGCAGTAATGTAGAGGGTCTGCAAATCGGCATCGCCCCACGCCAAGTTGGCAGGTAATTCGGGCATGGCAATGATGCCAATCAATTCGCCACTCGGCTCAAAAACCCAGATGCCGGTGGCGCCAGCCACGTACAACCGCCCGGTCTGGTCGACCTTCATGCCATCGGGCGAACCGGGCTGGGGATGATCCATGTCAAACAGGGTGCGGCTATTGCTGAGGGTGCCATCACTGGCTACATCAAATGCGCGTACGTGGCGGCGCCGTGAATCGCCGATGTAGAGGGTTTTTTCATCGGGGGCAAACGCCAGTCCATTGGGACGGTCAAAATCAGTGCCAACGAGCAGCATCTGACCATCGGGATGGACGGCATACACACCGTTGAGCGGTTGTTCGCGTTGCGATTCGGCGATGCCGTAGGGTGGGTCCGTAAAAAATATCACGCCGTCGGAGCGCACCACTACGTCGTTGGGGCTATTGAGGCGCTTGCCGTTGTAGCCATCGACAATGGTATGTGGGTTGCCATGGGCATCGCTCCGGCTGACGCGGCGGTTGCCATGCTCGCAGGCTACTACCATGCCGCTGCGGTCAAGGGTAAGCCCATTGGAATTGCCACTCGGGTAACGCCAGCGACTGACGTGGCCGTCGGGGTGCCATTGGTAAATGCAATCGCCGGGGATATCCGAAAAGCGCAAGCCGCCATCACACCACACCGGACCTTCGGTAAACAAAAATCCGGTTGCAATGCGTTCAGCATTCCCACCTGCAAAGAGCGATTTGAGCTTCATTGGGGATCCTCGATCCAATTTAAGGTGCGGCTGACGGCTTTTTTCCAGAGGGTGTATTGCTGGTCGCGGGTGGCAGCAGGCATGTTGGGGGTCCAGCGTTGGTCTTCGCGCCAGTAGCGTTGCACATCGCCGAAGTCTTGCCAAAAGCCGACGGCGATGCCGGCGGCGTAAGCAGCGCCGAGGGCGGTGGTCTCGGCAATCACGGGGCGAATCACGGGGACGCCCACCACATCGCTTTGGAACTGCATCAGCAGAGTGTTGGCGGTCATGCCACCATCCACTCTGAGTTGGGTGAGGGCCACGCCGCTGTCTTGTTCCATGGCGTCGAGTACTTCGCGGGTTTGCCAGGCGACGGCTTCGAGGGCGGCCCGGGCGATATGCGCTTTGGTGACATAACGTGTTAATCCAACCATGACGCCGCGGGCATCACTGCGCCAATAGGGGGCAAATAATCCCGAAAAGGCCGGCACCACAAACATGCCACCGTTGTCGGGCACACTAGCGGCCAAGGCTTCAACATCGCTACTTTTGGTGATGATACCGAGATTGTCACGGAGCCACTGTACCAAAGCACCAGCAATGGCAATCGAGCCTTCGAGGGCATAAACGGCCGGTTGATTACCAAAGCGATAGGCCAGGGTGGTGAGCAAGCCGTGTTGCGAGGGGACGGCAGTGGTACCGGTGTTGAGCAACATAAAACATCCCGTGCCGTAGGTGTTTTTGACATCGCCGGGGGCGATACAGGCCTGCCCCACCATGGCGGCGTGTTGGTCGCCGAGGGCGCCGGCTACCGGCACGTCGGCGAGAATGCCGGTGGCGTGGCCATAAATGTCGCTGGACGAACAGATGCGGGGCAACATGGCGGCAGGAATCTGCATGGCGGCGAGGATGTCGGTGTCCCACGCGAGGGTATGCAGGTTCATCAGCATAGTACGGCCGGCATTGGTGACATCGGTGATATGGATGCCGCCATTGACGCCACCGGTGAGATGCCAAATCAAAAAGGTATCGACGGTGCCAAACAGGGCGTCGCCACACTCGGCGTCGGCACGCAGGCCGGGAATGTTGTCGAGGAGCCAACGGATTTTGGGGCCCGAAAAGTAGGTGGCGAGGGGGAGTCCGGTTTGGGCGCGGAAGCGGTCATTGCCGATGGTGCCGGCCAATTCGCGGCAGATGGCGTCGGTGCGCATATCTTGCCAGACGATGGCGTTGGCGTAGGGGGTACCGGTGTGGCGATTCCAGACGATGGTGGTTTCACGTTGGTTGGTAATGCCGATGGCGGCGATATCGGCGCGGCTGAGGTTGGCGTTGGTGAAGGCTTCACCGATGACTTGTTGGGTGCGTTGCCAGATTTCGTGGGGGTCATGCTCGACCCAACCTGGCTGGGGGTAGATTTGGGTGTGCTCGTGTTGGGCTACGGCGATGACTTGGCTGGTCTGATCAAAAATCATGCAGCGGGTGCTGGTCGTGCCTTGATCTATGGCGAGGATATAGCGTGACATACGTCAACTCCACATACGATAGAACGCATCTCTGTTATAGGCATTATATCGTACTGCGCCGGGCGTTGCGACGAGTTGTCGCAGATGTTGATTTGACGCTTGACAAAATTTCCAAATCTGCGTATTATCTAACTAGGATTCTTTTTGAAAACAAAATGCCGTCTAGGCATAAAGGAGGTGGTGCTCATGGGTAGTAGTCACATGCGTATGGGTATCACCGTAGAGGTAGCCCGCTAACGAGTTGCCGTACGGAGATACCCTCCCTCCATCCCACTGTCGACGGGGTCGACGGTGGGATACTTTTTTGGAAGTGGAGTTGTCTGTTGCGTCACCAAAAATCCCCCTCACCGCGCAATCGCACGGTGAGGGGGATTGTGCGAATGAGTTAGGCTTTGGCTTCGCGGGCGCGCACCAATTCGGGCTGGGCAGCACTGGCGGCGGCGGCGGCATCACCACGACCGGCAGTAGCCAACCCAACGACCAAATCACTGGCATGGCCGAGGATGATGGCGCCGCCGATGAGCTTGATGTCGCTAATGTGGATGGCTTTTTCGAACATGTCGAGGCCGCTTACATCTACCACAATCTCGGTGGGTAAATTGGCGGGCAAGGCGCGGATGCGCAAAGTGGTCACGTGATTAAAAATCGCATCGCCACGGTGTACCAACGGCGACACCCCCTTCATGTGCACGGGGACATCGACTTCGACCGTCTCGCTCATATCGACGGCGTGGAAGTCGACGTGAATGATGGCACGGCTGACCGGGTGGCGTTGAAAGCTGTGGATAAAGGCGGCAATTGGTTCTTCGCCGGCGATGTTGAGGGTGACCAACGACGTTTTGCCGGCAGCCTTCATGACTGGGGCAAAGGCGCGGGCATCGGTCTGTACGGTGATGGGGGCCAAGTGCTTGCCGTATACGGTAGCGGGCAATACACCGGTTTTGCGCAAATTGTTGACCTTTTTGCCGGTCACGGTGCGCTTGGTCAAATTGAGTTCGATCGCCATGGTGACAACTCCTCTTGTGTCAGTACCTTCGCATGTGCTGCTACGGGACAACCCCGGCACGAGGATTTATTCTACCACAATTTGGCGCTAATAGGAAATCCAGGATTGGACTGATTGTCACCTACCACGCATCCAGCGCCGAGTGTGGTCTTACTGCGTGCTCATTCACCGCCATGCGCCCCACGCATTTTTTATCAAAAAGAAAAATAATGCGGCATAGACTGTGTTGCGAGCCATTGATATGCGGGTAATATGCGACGATACAAATGGATTATCGACGTAGTGTCTACTAGTCCATTTATCATTGTCATTCCCCCCAATCACCGAAACGTCTGCGTCGCTCATCCTCACGTATTTGTTTCACCCATTCTACGGGGTCTTCTATCTCAGGATGTGTCATTTCAATTGGGGGCATTGATTCGATTAAGCGCACAATGTTTTGCCCCCACGTTAATTGCTTGTCACTTGCATGATCTGGCGCGCTATCGGGCAACAGGCGCGCGATGAGCGTGGCCCGTTGGTCGGGTGGCAACGCATTTATTTGGGCATAGCGTTCATCAATAGTCGTCATCATTTGTTCCTCACCAATGCAACGATGTATGTATGCTTAGTATGGATAAAAACACAAAAAATGTAAATAGTTTCGTCGATGTCATCACGTCAAATCTGTTGCGTTGTGGGGAGCGACGCGCAGGGTACCATCGGCGGTGCAGGTCACTAGTCCAGGGGGACCACCTTTGACTTTGCGCACACTACTGCGCCGGCAATAGTCGATATCGACCGCCAATTCATGGCGTGATTTGCTGTGATAGGCGGCGAGGGCAGCTGCGTGGTGCATCACGTGGTCGGGCACTGGGCGTCCTTGGGTTTTGATGATGACGTGGCCGCCGGGCATACCGCGGGCATGCATCCAGATGTCTTGCGATTCGCCGATGGTAAAGGTCACCAGCTGGTTTTGGTAGGCGTTGCGTCCACAATAGACGATGAAATTGGCGAAATTAAAGCGCAACGGCGGCAATGGTTTGACACGGGCTTGGCGGGGGACATCGGCGGCCCGCACCCAGCCGGCGTTGAGGGCGTCGCGGGCGACTGACTCGATGGCTTCGAAGCTTTCGGCCAAATCGAGGAAGGTCAGGGTTTCGTCGATGCCGGCGAGTTCATCGCTGGCTTTTTGGATGCGTTCGGGCAAGCCGGCTAGGGCCGATTTGGCCTTGTCGTACTGTTTGAAACGCTCTTGGGCTTGGAGCGATGGGGGGGTGTGGGGCGCGAGGCTAATTGTCTGTCCGTCGACGACGAGGCTACTCATAGTGGGGGTGATGTCATGGATGTAGGCATAGATCATCTGGCCTTCCCAGCGCAATTGCTCGAGCGCTTCGGCCTTGGTCATCTCTTGGCTGAGGGCGTTGTATTGGCGCAATACCCGCTCGCGGTGGTCGCCAATGCGCTGGGCCAAGGCATCGCGGCGGCGGCGGTAATCACCTAGCGCTTCGCGCGAGGCCGCATAGGCGATGATGGCGTCGCTGACGCTGGCGATTTGCTTGAAGTGCTCTTTGTGGGTCAGTAGATAGGCGGCAAAAAACTGCGGCACACCATATTGATCGTGAATAATCGACGGCTGCGCCGGGGCCGCAAATAATGCGGCCAGCTGGGCCACGCTCTGGCTGGCGTCGTCGTCGCCGCGAAAGGCCGCTTCGCGTGCCAGCTGGGGCGACACGCCGCGGTAGGTAGTGACCAAGGCCTTGGCGATGTTGGGTTCGTGGGCTAGGGTGGCGAGCAGGGGCGTGGCATCGCCGGTGCGTGGGTCGGCTTTGTCGGGGATGGGGGGGATGGTGTAGGGGTGTTGAGGGAGTGCCACCCGCCGGCTCATCTGGGCCGTGACCCGTTTGACACACTCGATGACGATGCCTTGTTCGTCGACGAGGAATACATTGCTGCGTTGATCCATGATTTCGATGATGAGTTTGACGGTGACGAGCTCGGTCACCGGCTCGTCCGGGTTGCGTGGTTCAGGTGGTTTGGCTATACTAAGCGATATGATGCGTTCTAAGTCGGGTTGGTCGACAGCGACCAAGCGACCGCCTTCGACATATTTGCGCAAAAGGAGCAGTAACGGCGTGGCCTGATCGACCCCGCGGGGGATGCGTTGGCTGTGCAAGGCGATGCGAGCGAGTTTGGGGTGAGCCGACAGCAACAGCCAGCGGCGCTGGCGTTGGTGGTAGAGCTCAAGTGCAAGGCTCAAGGGTGAGGCGATGACGCTGTCTTGAATTTTGGCGCCAACAAAAGCGTGGAGCTCGTGGCACAGGGCCGTGACGGCCAATGTATCGATTGTCATAGCTGTTAGTATACCAATATGATGACACACGACAACGAACTGAATCCGCTCTTGCGTGGTGGGCACCCGCAACCGTTGATGCTGGTGATCTCGGGGCCGTCAGGCGTCGGCAAAGATGCGTTGTTGGCGCGCTTGCGCGCATGCGACGAACAAATCCAATTCGTGGTGACGGCGACCAGCCGGCCACCACGGCCAGGGGAAGTCGACGGCGTCGACTATTTTTTCTATGATACCGCAGGATTTGAGTCCTTGATTGCCCAAAACGAACTGGTGGAATGGGCCATGGTCTATGGGCACTACAAAGGCATCCCCAAGCGGAGTATCCGCTCGGGGCTCGATTCGGGGTATAACGTGATTTTACGCATCGACGTGCAAGGGGCGGCCACCCTCAAGCGCCTCGTGCCTGGTGCGATCCAGGTCTTTTTGGCGCCAGGCAGTATGGCCGAGCTCGAGCAACGTTTGTTGGGGCGAGGTACTGAATCCCCTGAGCAGTTTGCCCGCCGGATGACCCATGCCGAACGCGAAATGGCCCAAGTAGGAGCCTTTGATTATGTGGTGTTTAACCGCGCCGAGCGCCTTGATGATGCAGTAGCGCAAATTCAGGCTATTATGAAGGCAGAACAACAACGCGTCCGACCACGGCGCATTTATCTGTAAGCAACGAAAGTGAGTCTAGTGATGATGAATATGCACCAACGCCTGCAAAACGACATGAAAGAAGCCATGCGCGCCCGCGACCAATTGCGCGTCGAAACGTTGCGCATGGCGATGAATGCCATCAAAACCAGTTTTGATAATCTCAAGAAACAAGCCTATGACGCTGCTGGTGGCGAATCAAATATGGCTGCGAGTCAAGCGGCCGTCGATGCGGTGTCGTTGAGCGAAGCCCAGATGATCGAAATCATCATCAAAGAAGTCAAGCGCCGCCGTGAATCGGTGGAAATTTATCGCAAAGGCAATCGCCTCGAGCTGGCCGAAAAAGAAGAAAAAGAAGTCGCCATTCTCGAAGCGTATCTGCCCCGCATGTTGAGTGCTGACGAATTGCGCCCCCAGATTGCCGCAATCATCGCCCAAGTCGGCGCCAAAGGGGCCGCCGACATGAACAAAGTGATGCCGGTCGTGATGCAACAATTCAAAGGGCGTGCCGACGGGCGCATCCTCAATCAGGTCGTGCGCGAGTTGTTGAGTTAACCATGAAACTGCCCTCCCTGTCAGTAATTGTGCCGTTTATAGCACCTCAGCAACGGTTGTTGTGGGGGGCTACTAGCGTCCTTGCACTCTGCTTCTGGGGCGTGTTTAATGTGCAACCAGTGTCGGTACAGGGCATCGTGGTGGGGAGTCCTAGCCCGTTGAGTGTGCAAGCGCCCCGCCAAGTGACTTTTGTCAGTGATGTGTTGACCACCCAAGCCCAAGATGCGGCGGCGGCCAACCCCGAACTCATCCAAGCCTCGATTGACCCGTACTTGTTGCTCAACCAACGGGTGCAACTCGTGAATTTGCTCGATAACATCGAAAAAATTCGCACCAATGGCGAACCATGGAAAAATCGCATGCAAAAGCTCGATGACCTCGATACCACCCTCGATGTCGACCTGATTTCGCGCCAAATTGCCCAACAACTTGCAGACTTGAGTGTGGCCGATTGGGAAAAGCTGCGTACCCAAATCCTAGTGATTTATGATCGTTCGCTCAATGATGTAGGCAATCGTATTGATGGGCATTCGATGCAAGTATTGACCGAATCAATCATCCCATCGTACATCAGTGGGAATACACCTGCCGATCGCAGTGCCTTGATTTTGCGGTTTATTACGCCGTTCATTCAAATCAATGTGGCAGTCGACACCGTGCGTACGCAACAAGCCCAAATGGCCGCCCGTGCCAAAGTTGCACCCGTCACAGTGGCGATTCAACAAGGCGAAAACATCGTGCGTGCGGGTGATGTGGTTACTCCGGTCATCCTCGAAAAATTGACCGCCCTCGGGGTTTTGACGATGCGGGTCACTTGGTTCGAAGTGCTTGGTCAGTTCTTGCTGGCGGCGGTGCTTGCGACGCTCTTTGCCGCCATGTTGTGGTTTAGCGACCGCAATGCGGCTACCCGTGCCACCGAGCTGTGGGCGCTGGTAGGGTTGATGGTGGTGGCGTTAGTATTGACACGAATCGAGGCGGGTGTGGCGCCGATGTTGGTGGCAGCGTCGCCCCTCGTGATGGCAGCGTTGCTAGTGTCGACGTTTTATGGGTTGCGTAGTGCCTTGCTCGTGACCATTACCGTTGGATTTGCCGTCTTTTTGATTGGGCGAGGTTCGTTGTCACTCGGTTTTCCACCGTTTGCGGCTGCGATTGTAGGGAGCATTTTGACCCGCCGTGTCGAACGTTCATTGACGTTTGTGGTGGCCGGTGGTGTGGCGATGCTTACTAGCATGCTGGCGGCCCTCGGCGTGTTGCTGATGATCGAACATCAAACTGATTGGAATGCGATTTGGCCACTGTTGTCGATTAGCGGTGGCGGCGCCTTATTATCGGCGCTGTTGGCGCTTAGTTTGTGTGGGATTTTTGGTGGCTTAGCAGGCATGGTGTCGGGTCTGCAATTGCTCGAGTTAGCACACCCGGCCCAGCCCTTGCTCCAACGCCTCGTGCGCGAAGCGCCGGGCACCTATTACCATAGTGTTGCCGTAGGGAATTTGGCTGAAAGTGCTGCCGAGGCAATTAACGCCGACGGATTGTTGTTGCGGGTGGCGTCGTATTATCACGATATCGGCAAGGTCGAGCATCCCTTTTACTTCACCGATAATCAAAGCGATGGGGTCAATCTGCACGATCACTTGCCTCCCCACAAAAGCGCACAGATTATCATCGATCATGTCCGCAATGGGCTGGTAATGGCCAAAGCTGCTCGGTTACCCGCGAAACTGATTGACTTTATTGCGACTCACCATGGAACATCCGTTGTGCGCTATTTTTATACCAAAGCGCTTGAGGCTGATGCACCCGTCGATATCGCCGACTTTACCTACCCTGGTCCCATCCCCACCACGCGTGAGCAAGTGATTATGATGCTGGCCGATAGCGTCGAAGCAACGGTGCGTTCGAAGGTCCAGAGTGGTGCGGTTGCTAGCAAAATGGGTGAAGGTCAAACCATTGACGTGTTAGTGACATCGATTATTGAAGAACGGATACAAAATGGTCAATTAGCCGATGCCCAAGTCACATTGCATGACATAACGCGTATTCGTGAGGCATTTATTACTACACTCAAAGGAATTTATCACCCGCGTATCGATTATTCGCCTGCCAAAAAAACCACCGGCGAACCTGTCGTAGAACCACAAGGACATATATGAGCAATGCGCTTGTTGATGTACAAACGTCAGACGAATTAGCAGGAGTGGCACTCGATGTGGCATTGGTTGAGCGGGCTGTGCGGGCCACATTGGCGCAGCAACAAATCAGCAGTGCAGTCGAAGTGACGGTTTATGTCACCACTGCCGCAGAAATTCACCAATACAACCGTGATTACCGCAACATCGACAGTCCTACCGATGTATTGTCGTTTGCGGATGATGATAGTGACACGCGATTTGTGCTCCCGCCCGGGATGCCGCGCTATCTTGGAGACATTGCCATTTCGTGGCCACATGTCCAGCGGCAAGCGGCCGAGTATGGGCATAGCGAAGCGCGTGAATTGGCGTTTTTGACGGTGCATGGCATGTTGCATTTGTTGGGCTTTGACCATGAGCAAAGTCTCGACGCAGATGTATTGATGCGCCAACACCAAGATGCTATTATGGAATTATTAGCGCTACCCCGAGTATAACCGTATGACACCACCACTTCCACCGCGCAATATCACCCTGCCGGAATCATTCGGGTATGCCATCCGCGGGATTTGGTTGCTGACTCAGCGCGAGCGTAACTTCCAAATTCATCTCGTGGCGAGTGTGGTGGTTATTATCCTCGCCATTGTGGTTCGTTGTAATGCCTATGATTGGGCATTGTTGTGTGTGGCAATGGGACTGGTGCTGGTGGCCGAGAGTCTCAATACCGCCATCGAAACGGTGGTCGATCTGGTGAGCCCCGAATACCATCCCTTGGCCGGTCGTGCCAAGGACATCGCTGCAGGCGCGGTATTGTTGGCGGCACTGACGGCAGTCGCGGTGGCTGGTTGGATTTTGGTGATTCCCATTTATCACTGGATACAACGATGAAAATACTCGCCTTGACTCCGTATGCACCGTGGCCACCCTATGGTGGTGGCACAATGCGGATTTATCAACTGCTCCGCGGGATTGCACTCACGCATGGTGTGACCTGCTTGACCTTTGTGGCCAACATTACCGATCAAGCCGCGGTGCAGTCTCAACTGGCGCCAGTGACGGTAATTGGTGTGGCTGGTCCTGCTCCGCGTAATCTGCGGCAACGTGCAGTGCAGACGTTGACGAATCCGTTGCCCGATATGGCGTTGCGCAATCTCGATGTGAACTATCGCCAGCAACTCGACGTGCTGTTGCAACAGCGCTATTTCGATGTGGTGGTTGCCTTTAGTATCGAAATGGCGCCCTACCTCGATGTCGTCAAAGCCTATGGCATTCCCACGTTGTTTGATGAATTCAATGCCGAATATATCATCCAACAACGGGCGGCCATGACCGATGCGGCCAATCCGTTGCGGTGGCATGGGGCACTTTATTCGTTGATTCAATGGCAAAAGTTAAAGTATTTTGAAAAAAATATGCTGGCGACGGTGAATACAGTCACCGCGGTATCGACGGGAGATGCCCAAACGTTGTCACAGTTGGTGCCCACGGTGGCCCCGTTTGTGGTGCCTAATGGTGTCGATACCAGTTATTTTGACCGCCGTCGCGTGGTGCCACATCCATTTGTCCGTCCTACGTTAGTCTTTAGTGGTACGTTGGATTACCGCCCCAATATCGATGCATTGCGCTGGTTTGTGGCACAAGTATTGCCACTCGTGCGCCAGACCATCCCCGACGTCGTCCTGGTCGCAGTCGGACGCCGTCCCACGCCGGTGTTGGTGGCGTTGCAGGCTGCCGGCGAATTATCGTTGACGGGTGAGGTGCCAGATACGCGGGCCTATTTGTGTGGGGCGCACGTATATGTGGTGCCAATGCGCATTGGTGGTGGAGTGCGACTCAAAGTGCTCGAAGCAATGGCGCTTGCAGTGCCGATTGTCAGTACTCGTCTCGGGGTTGATGGGATTGATGGACTCAACGAAACGCTGTGTAGCGTGGCTGATACCCCGCAAGCCATGGCAGCAGCCATTGTGGCTACATTGGCAACGCCTCCTGCCACCAAGCCAGCCCGTGATTTTGTGGTGGCCAATTATGATTGGCGTGTGATTGTGCCACGTTTTTTGGCAGCGCTTGCCCACACAGCTCACGGTAGCGAACAATTATGACAAAAGCGTGAATATATCACGCTTTTTGCCACCTTTGGGCTAGATGGTATAAAGAAACGAATAGTTTACGGTATAATTATATATATTATTGTAGATAATTGTTTGACAGCTACACAGAGAGTGATAACCATGAATGATGCGCGTACGCAAATGCTTGAACGCATATCCGAAGACGAATCATTGGTTGGTGACCTCGAAGGCGATCAAGCGACGCAGTTGCGGCAGTGGGCCATGACTACAGCCGAAGCGATTGCTGAACGCGACGACCTTGATGATCAAGCAGTGGGAGCGCAACTGAATGCCATTCGTACGGCGGCGCGTATCACGGCTGCCAATGGGGGTGACGTTATCCAAGCGCAAGCAAATTTTAATCAGGTACTTCAAGCATCTGACCGTACCGTGGCAATCCGGACTACGCCATTGCGTCCTATGCAACCACCCGCGCCACCTAGTTTGTGGCAACGTTTTGTATCGTTTTGGCGTAGAGAGAAGCAATAAATGAACCAGAACAATTTGCCCAAGGATTGGCGTGTGTTGTTGCTGATTGCAGTGGTATTGTTGGTTGCGCTGTTCTTTAAGCAACAAATCGACCCCACGAGTATCCCCGATAGTAGTAACCCGGTGCCAACCGTTGACAGCAATCCAGACACGAATCCGACAGGACCAACCCCGAGTGACCCCTCGGCCCCAATTGTCCCCATCAAAGGGGTGACGTTGTATACCACGACTCCGTCGTTGGTTTACCCTGATGTCGCCGCCAACCGGACCAAACCACCGATGTACAAAGCGTTTTTGGCTGATGTCGCAGCAGCCAAATCAACCGTCGATATTGCGGTGTTTGATATTGATCTGCCGGAATTGCGTGATGCGCTCATCGCTGCCCACAAACGCGGCGTGACGGTGCGCCTAGCCTATGACGATACTAATGTCACTGATGCGCGCGTTGCCCAGCTGGTGGGGGCCTTGCAAGACGCCAAAATTGAAGTAATTGCCGATGGTCGCGAACCCTTTATGCACGAAAAAATCGCCGCCATCGATGACAACATTGTCTGGACCGGCTCGTGGAACATGACATTCAATGACACCTACCGCAATAACAATCAAGTGTGGCGCTTTGTCAATAGCACCATGGCAGAAATGTACCACCAAGAAGTCGATCAACTGATGAGCGGCAAATTTGGGATTGGTAAAGTCAGCCATGCCCCTTACCCCACCATCGACTTGCCCGATGGCGACTTGACGTTCTTTTTTTCGCCGGTAGACGACATCAACAAACATGTGGTGGCGGAGATTAAAGCCGCCAAAAAGAACGTGCGCTTTATGGCGTTTTCGTATACTGACAAGGCGATTAGTCAAGCCATGATTGCAGCCCACAAACGCAATTTGCCGGTGCAAGGGGTGATGGAAACCCAAAACGTCAAGGGGACAGGTTCTGCCTTCCCCGCATTGCAATCAGCTGGGGTAGATATTTTGCCAGACGGTAATTGTTATATCATGCACCACAAGACCATCATTATCGATGATGAAACCGTGATTACTGGCTCGTACAACTTTACCAAAAGTGCGGAGCAGAGCAATGATGAGAATTTGCTTATCATCCATAGCCCGAGTTTGGCTGCCCAGATGATTGCAGAGTATAAATTAGTTCGTGCGCAAGCAGAGCAACCAACCACGTGCGGCAAATAATCGACCCGCACCACACAGAAAACAGAGGTGTCTCGATGACACGCATGACACAAGTATTGGTAGCAGGCGTAGTGGTGTTGGCAGTCGTAGCGGTGGTACTTGGGCAATCGGCGGCTTTTTTGATGGGAGCACTCCAAGGGGTAACCGAGTTTTTGCCGATTTCGTCATCTGGTCACTTGATTTTGTTGCCGTGGTTGTTTGGCTGGCAAGACCCGTTGTTGAACTCGTTGACCTTTGATGTGGCGCTCCACATTGGGACATTGGTGGCGGTTGTGGCGTACTTCTGGGGCGATTGGATGGCGTTGCTCAATGCGGTGCCACAACTTGCGCGTCCACACCAGTCGCCAGCGGCAAAGATGCTGTGGGCGGTGATTATTGGGACGATTCCAGCCGCGATTGCTGGGATTTTGTTGCAAAAGCCGATCGAAGCCTATTTGCGTTCGCCGTTGCAAATCGCGGTAGTCTTGGCCGTGATGGGGCTCGTGATTGCATTCATCGATCGTCAGAGTGCTGCCACACGTGATTTGCCGTCACTGACGTGGCGTGATGCGTTGTGGATTGGTTTGGCACAGACGTTGGCGTTGATGCCGGGGGTGTCACGTTCGGGTGCCACCATGAGTGCTGGGCGAGCGTTGCAATTTGATCGGGCTACCGCAGCCCGCTTTGCGTTTTTGTTGAGCATGCCGATTACCTTGGCGGCAGTGATTACGAAGCTCAAAGATCTGTTGGCCGTCAGTGGTAACGATGTAATCACCATGGTAATTGGGATTGTGACGTCGGCGCTGGTTGGTTGGCTCGTGATTGATTTGATGTTGCAGTGGATTCGCCGAATTGGCTTTGGATGGTTTGCCTATTATCGCATCGGCATGGCAATTGTCGTGATTGGCTTGTGGTTTATTCGTGGCGCTTAATACTCCATGGTATACTCCATATTAACAAAATGTTAAACACTGCACAACAGCGCTGTAGTTGGTGGCGTGAATGGTAGATGCGCTCCTCAATGGGCGGTGTTTGTAGCGTGTGGCGATGGAGTGGCAAAAGGGGTGGGGTTATGCATACTGAATATACTCGAGGCGTCTTGCGTCAGCGCTTAGCGTCGCTAGGGTTAACTGGCACCGCTCTCGAGTCTGCATTTGCGGTGACAGTTGATAGTGTGGCTCCCGATGATTTGCGCGTGGTCGTTACCGGCCTTGGCGTGGCAGCCCCACTCGGCGTCGGTGTCGATTTGTTTTGGCGACACATGCTGGCCGGCAAAAGTGGCGTGGGTCCGGTGACTGTCTGTGACCCCGGTGATGCGGCAGTGCGCATTGCTGCCCAAGTGCCTGACTTTGACCCGCGTGAATTCATGGATGCCAAAGAAGCCCGGCGCATTTCACGGGCGAGTCAGCTGGCAGTGGCTGCGGCCCGCATGGCGGTCGCCGATGCTCAACTTGATGTGAATGATGCCAATCGGGACCGCATCGGGGTCATGATTGCCGATGGTTCTTCGTCGGCACTTGATACGGAGCAAGCCGTCGAGACCATCATCACGCGAGGCTCGGCCAAAGTCAACCCCTTTTATATCACCTTGTCGTTACCCAACATGCCGTCGTGCCAAGTCTCGATCCAACTGGGATTGACCGGCTACAACACCACCATCGCCACCGCTTGTGCTGCCAGCACACAATCGATTGGCGAAGCAGTCAATGTGTTGTTGCGCGGCGATGCCGATGTGATATTGGCGGGGGGGAGCGAAGCCCCCATCGCACGCTTGGGTTTGGCGAGCTTTGCGGCTGCGCGAGCCTTGTCGTTACGCAACGATGAGCCGCACCGTGCCTCGCGTCCCTTTGATGTCAATCGCGATGGCTTTGTGCTTGGTGAGGGTGCCGGTGTCCTGGTACTCGAACGGCTGAGTCATGCCAAGCGTCGTGGTGCGCGGGTATTAGCCGAAGTAATTGGCTATGGTTCGACGAGCGATGCCCATCATGTGACTTCCCCGCATCCCGAAGGGCGTGGTGCCATCCGTGCCATGCAAATTGCGTTGGCGCATGCCCAACTCTTGCCCGCACAGGTTGACCATATCAATGCCCATGCCACCAGCACCCACGTGGGGGATATCGTCGAGACAGCGGCTATCAAGCAGGTATTTGGGGCACATGCCTACCACATCCCCATTACCGCGTCCAAATCAATGATTGGCCATTTGACCGCTGCGGCTGGTGCGGTCGAAGCGGTGGCCACCGTACTGACGTTGCGTGATCAAATCATCCCGCCTACGATTAATCTTGAGCAACCCGATCCCTTGTGTGACCTCGATTATGTGCCCAATGTGGCGCGTCCGGCGCGTATCGATGTGGCCTTGAGTAATTCGTTTGGCTTTGGTGGTATCAATGCCGTTATTGCCTTGCGGCGCTGGGTGTAACAATGCAGACAACAAGTCATCACGCATGGGGAATCGTCGGGCATGATTGGGCGATTGACATGTTGCGGCATGCTGTGGCTGCCCAACGCCCAGCCCATGCCTATTTGCTGAGTGGCCCGCGGC